>Ga0070707_100000908_pt1 | contig 29349 bp, 27 predicted proteins | sample KBSK5502metaG_FD_65468 | JGI IMG/M metagenome (GOLD analysis project Ga0070707, IMG submission 65468) | Corn, switchgrass and miscanthus rhizosphere microbial communities from Kellogg Biological Station, Michigan, USA - KBS K5-50-2 metaG | ecosystem: Host-associated > Plants > Roots >... | reverse complement strand
GCTCGCTACCGCAGGGCGAGAGAGGCTACGAGCTCCTCCGCGCTGCCCTGACCGAGGTCGACGACTCCCGACCTCCAGCATTCCGTCGCCTCGAGCAGGCAGTCGGAGGCGAGCTTGCGCGCATGCTCGTCGGCGCGCTCACGCCGCGCCGACCGCGCGCGATCCCCGTTTGAAGCTCTAGGGCTCCTCGGTCTCGCCGTAGACGCGGACGAATAGGAAGATCGCGCCGAAGGCGACCAGCCCCAGCACGGTCGAGGTGCCTTTGTCGACACCGACCGCGAGCATGAAGCCCCAGAGATAGAGGCTCAAGAGGAGCGCCCACACGAACGCCTTGACGCCTGGTTCGATGGCTGGGAGTCGCAGGTGCACCGTAAGAAACTCTAAACGGGACCAAAAAAATTCGCCGAGCCGGTTTCGCTTTCGTCCACCGCTTCCGCTGACTTTCGCCTTCCGGCTACTGCCTTCGGACTCGGTTTCGACCTACTTGCGCTCCGTGCTCGGCGCAACTGGGAATCTAACGTGTCCGAGACGTGAATCAAGTGGTTGAAAAAGGCCATGCCCGCAATTTGCGAAGTTTTCCTTTTTCAATATTTCCACAGCCGATCTTCCAACATGTGGACAAGGCTGTGGAATGCACTCTAGAACACGAAGACGAGCAGTGCGGCAAGTCCTGCGAACAGGCAGTACACGGCGAACGGCGTCAGCGTGTTGGTCTGGAAATAGCGCATCAGGAACTTGATCGCGAACCAGGCAGCGACCCCGGCAGAGAGGGCGCCGACGAGAGCCTGACCGCGGACGCCGTCTCCGTTGTGGCCGACGAGCTCGGGCAGCTTCAGCAATGCCGCAGCGCCGATGATCGGTGTCGCGAGGAGGAACGCGTAGCGCGCGGCGTCCTCATGTGTGAGGCCGACGAAGAGCCCGCCGCCGATGGTGACGCCGGCGCGGCTGATCCCGGGGAAGAGGGCGGCGGCCTGGGCGGTCCCGACTCCGACCGCCTCCCGGAAGCCGAGAGTCGCGAGCCGCTTCTCGGCCTCGGCGGACGTGTCAGCCTCGGCGCCTCGCTCGAGCTCCCTGGCTCGGGCCTCGGCACCCGGAGCGCGGCGCCGCAGGTATTCGGCCGCGAACAGGATCAGGCCGTTGACCGCCAGGAAGGCCGCGGCCGCCGTGGGGCTCGCGAACAGGGAGCGCAGCTTGTGCTCGAAGAGCAGGCCGATCAGTCCCGCAGGAATCGTGCCGACGACCAGGAGCCACGCAAGCCGTGCGTCGGGGTCGTCGTGTCCGATCTGGCGATCTCGCAGGCTGCGGCCGAGCCCTTTGAGGATGCGTACCCATTCGGGGAGGAAGAAGAGGAAGAGCACGAGCGCGGTCGCGAGGTGTGTGGCGACGAGAAAGGCGAGGAAGTAGGGCTTGTCCTGGCTGAGATTCCATCCGAGGAGCTTTGGGAGGATCACCGCGTGTCCGAGGCTCGAGATCGGGAACAGCTCCGTCACGCCCTGCAGGAGACCGATCACGATCGCCTGGAAGTAGGTGATCAGATGCTGGCCGCCGGCCGCGACCACTAGCCGGGCGGCGCCGCGGGCGCTTCACGCGGGCCCGTGCGGAACCAGGCGAAGGCGAAGCACGCCAGCCCGAGGAGGATCGCCGCGATCCCGTGCTTGATGTGATGGTGGCTCGCGGGATGCGAAACGTGCCCCGGGAAAAAGGAGGGGATGTCGTGCTCGGTGAGCGCGATGTAGGTGACTCCGATCGCAATCAAGACGAGGCCGAGGAGAGCCGCGAGGGCGGCCAGGAGGCGGTCATTGCGCACGGCGGAAGACTACTCAGACGTCGGCGCTGCCTGGGTGGGGGAGCGACCGACCCCAGGGCCGCACGCAGAGCCAATCTGGATCAACTTGACATAACGCCGATTTCCGTGCACTCGAATCCAGGCCAGACCGAGCGGGCCCGGCAAGGCCGGGCCCGCCGCCTGGAACGGAATTCGAGCGGGTCTCAGCCGCCGAAGCAGACATCGAGGTAATCGATGCCCTTGCCGTCGCAGGCGTGCTCCGGCTTCATGCTGCCCGGCCCGCCGACGACTTCGTGCGACGTGCTGTTTCCGACCGTGTGCGCCTCGACCGCCGGGGCGCCTGGACCGAGCACGCCCGCTGCGATCGTCACGAAACCACCGATCCCCTTACCCGGACCGGTCTGTACGAACACGGGCCCGGTGGCGGTGAAGCCCGTGATCGTGTAGTTGACGCCCGCACCTTCGGGCTTGTTCGGGTTGAAGCAGTCGTGGGCAAACGCAGGCGCCGCCGTGAGCAGCAACATCGCTCCGGCAGCCAGACCCGCAAAGAGCCTTCGCATCAGTTTCAGTCTCCCCAGATAGACGACAGATACCTCCTCATGCTGTCAAAGCCTCAAATCGCAGGTCGGCTGAACTCGCGGCGAGACTCCGCCAACCCAGCTTGTAGCGCGGAAAAGAGCCTCCAGGGTTGACTGGAGCCGTCGGGCCGTGAGAGCGTGCGTGTTTGGCTCTGCGGGGCCTCAGGGAAACAACTACCGAGGAGATGACCGTCGAGATCGAGTCGATCCTCCAGCACGAGGACATCCAAGGACTGCTGGAGAACGCTGAAGGCACGGGCTCGGTCAAGCAGCCCGAGCTTGCTGAGCTGATCGAAGCTCATCAACTCGACGCACTCGAGACCGACGCGCTCTTCAACGAGCTCGAGCGGCGCGGGATCGAGGTCCTGGCCGACGAGCAGGAGAAAGAGAAGGAGAAGGAGCCGGCCCCTCCCCCGCTCCAGACGTCCTACGAGACGACGACCGACGCGCTGCAGCTCTTCCTCCGTGAGGCCGGCCGACACCCGCTGCTGACGGCGGCGCAGGAGGTCGAGCTCGCGAAGCGGATCGAGCGCGGTGATCTCGGCGCGAAGTCGCACATGATCCAGTCGAATCTGCGCCTGGTCGTGTCGATCGCCAAGAACTACCGCAACCAGGGCCTCCCCTTCCTCGACCTGATCCAGGAAGGAACGCTTGGTCTCATCCGCGCGGTCGAGAAGTTCGACTGGCGCCGCGGCTACAAGTTCTCGACGTACGCGACGTGGTGGATCAGGCAGGCCGTTGCGCGAGCGCTCGCCGACAAGGCGCGCACGATCCGGATGCCCGTCCACATCGTCGAGCGACTGCAGAAGATGAACCGCGCGGAGCGCACGCTCTGGACGCAGCTCGGCCGCGAGCCGACGCTCGAGGAAATCGCAGAGGAGGCGAGCCTGCCGATTCAGCAGGCGCACGAGGTCAAGGCAGCCGCGCGGGCATCCGCGTCCCTCGACCAGCCAGTCGGCGAAGCCGAGGACGCCGTCTTCGGCGACTTCGTCGCCGGCGACGACCCGCTGCCCGAGGAGGAGGTCGAGGTCTCCCTGCGCTCGCAGGCGCTCACCGCGGCACTGCTGTCACTACAGGAGCGCGAGCGGCAGGTGCTCGTGCTGCGTTACGGCCTTGACGACTCGGAGCCGAAGACGCTCGAGGAGATCGGTCGCCGCCTCGGGCTCACCCGCGAGCGCGTCCGGCAGATCGAGCTGGAGTCACTCAGGCGCCTGTCGACGCTGCGCGAGATGCAGTCCGTCACCGCATAAGCCAGACGGAGCCGCGGGCCAAGCCCGCGCCTCCTCTTTGGTCGGCGTCGCAAGCGACGCCTTAGCGACTCTGCGGCGCCTCTCCACACTGCGGGAGATGCAATCCGTCACCGCATAAGCCAGACGGAGCCGCGGGCCAAGCCCGCGCCTCCTCTTTGGTCGGCGTCGCAAGCGACGCCTTAGCGACTCGGAGCCGAAGACGCTCGAGGAGATCGGTCGCCGCCCCGGGCTCACCCGCGAGCGGGTGAGGCAGATCGAGCTGGAGTCACTCAGGCGCCTGTCGAGGCTGCGCGAGATGCAGTCCGTGACGGCGTAACGCCGAGCGCGGACCCGTCGAACAAAGACAGCGCGCGCTCCCCCAGTCGCTGCTCCGCCAACGCGAAGGCAGCGTCGAGTTGCGCCGGGCGTGTCGTGCGGTGTCCGTCCGAGGCGACGAGCTTGCCGACGCCACGTTCGAGCAGCGACCAGCCCAGCTCCTCCGGCTCAGGGCCGTGGCGGCCCGTCAGCGAAGTCGCATTGATCTGCAGCATCCAGCCGCGACCCGCGAGCTCGTCCGCGACTGCGGGGTCCTCGAGGACGGCTTCAGTCCGTTCCGGATGAGCGATGACCGGTTCCAGCCCGGCGGCTTCGACATGTTCGGCGAGAGCGAAGAGCAGGTCGGTCGGCCCGGAGAAAGGCACCTCCATCAGGACGCAGCTGGTGCCCTCGAGGAGATAGCGGTGCGGATCCTCCTTCAAAAGCGCCGCCGCAGGAGTCAGCTCGAACCCGAGCCGAAGCTCGAGCCCTGCGTGCGGACGCATCCGCTCGTAGGCCGTGCGGATCTCGTTTTCGCGCTCGTCGCTGAGCGTGAAATAGGGCCAGACGTGTGGCGTGGCGAACAGAACTGCCGTGCCGTGCTTCGCTGCGCTCCTGCACAAGGCAAGTCCGTCCTGGATTGTCGCCGCTCCGTCGTCACCGGACGGGACGACGTGGGAGTGACAGTCGACAAAGCGACGAACCACGTCCCTAGTAGTACCTGCTACGTGCGTAGATAGAGCTCGAGATCGGGCGCGACCGCGCGCAACTCGCGCAGAGCGCGGGATTCGAGCTGGCGCACGCGCTCACGCGTGATGCCGAGCCCGGCTCCGACCTCCTCGAGCGTCTGCGGTGGTTCGCCGTTCAACCCGAAGCGGAGCGAGAGCACGCGCTGCATGCGCGGATTGAGGAGGAGCAGCGCTTCGGCGAGCTCGTTGCGCCGGAGCTTCTTCGACGTCGACTCGTCCGGCCGTTCCGAGTGAACGTCTTCGATCAGGTCGGCGTACATGCTCTCGCCGTCGCCAACCGGCGTCTCGAGGCTGACCGGATCTTCGACGAGATCGAGCAGCTCGCGGACACGCTTCTCGGGAAAGCCGCTCTCCTTCGCGAGCTCCTTCTCCGTTGGCTCGCGGTTGTACTTCTGGGCGAGTTGGCGGCGCGCGCGCATGAGCCGTCGGACCTGGTCCGCGACGTGGACCGGCAGGCGGATCGTCCGGCCCTGGTCGGCGAGCGCGCGCGTTACTGCCTGGCGGATCCACCAGGTCGCGTACGTCGACAGTTTGTAGCCCAGCTTGTAGTCGAACTTCTCCACTGCGCGGATCAGTCCGAGGTTGCCCTCCTGGATCAGGTCCAGAAGCGGCACGCCGGCCTTGGTGTAGTTGCGGGTGATCGACATCACGAGGCGGAGGTTCGACTCGATCAGCTTCCGCTTGGCTTCCTCGTCGCCCTCGTCCTTCCGGCGGGCGAGCTCACGTTCCTCTGCGGGCGTCAGCAGGGGGCCGTCGCCGATCGCGCGCACGTACAGCTTGAGCGGATCCTGGGTCGCCTCGGCCTTGGCCGCGGGCGGCGCGTCCTCGTCCTCCTCTTCGGGCTCTTCGCCGTCGGCGGCGTCCTCGGCCTCGTCGACCTCGGTCTCCTCGACCTCATCGACGTCCGGTACGAGCTCGAGCCGCGGTTCGAGCGCGGGGTCTGAAGGCACGTCAGGGAGAGGCCGCATGCGAGTGGTATCGGCGCGGCCCTACGGACTCTTGAGGCGGCCGTCAACCCTCGCGAGAGGGATCGGCCTCGCTGAGACCCCTCGATGCGGTGTCCTACTAACAAGGAGGCCGACCGATGCGTCTAGAAAGATGGAGCGACCAAAAGGTCGCTTCGCATTTTTCAGACACTTTGTGCGGAATCGCCGGATATAGCCTCGCCCTCGACAGCACGGTCGAGCGGACAGTCGCGGCCCGCGCTCTCTTGACGGGGATCGCCGAACGAGGCGCCGACGCCGTCGGCTATGCGTATCGCAGCCCCGGAGCGGCGATCGCCGTCCACAAGCAGCGCTCGGGGGCCACGGCCCTGCTCGAACGGATCAGCGTGCCGGGGGAGGCAACGAAGCTGCTCGTCCACGTGCGCGACTACACGAAGGGCCACCCCAGTCTCGCCGCCAACAACCATCCGGTTCGCCACGGCTCGGTCGTGGGAATCCACAACGGGATCATCAAGAACGACGACGAGCTGTTCGCGCAGCACGGAATCGACCGTGCTGAGCCCGGGATGACGGTCGACTCGGAGATCATCTTCGCGCTCGCCGAGCGCTCGCGGGGGCGGACCGCGGACGCTCTGCAGCGGCTCTCCGGTTCGATGGCGACCGCATGGCTCGACGAGGGTCGCCCGGAGCTGCTCCTTGCTCGCGGTGTGGGCCGGCCGCTCTGGATCGGCCACACGAAGAAGGAGCTCTTCTTCGCTTCGACGCGTGTCGCCCTCGAGCTCGTCGAGAGCTACGTTGGCCTCAAGTTGCGCAAGAGCGAGCTGCCTGAGGGAACGATCCTCGCCGTCGAGAGCGGCGCGATCGTCGGCCGCGAATCGTTCCAGCCGGATCGCTCGTTCGAGGAAGAGCCGCTGCCGGCCGTGCGCGCGCCGGACGAAGCCCGCTCCTGCCTCGAACGCCTCGCGTGCTTGCACGTAGCGGCTGCCTGACGCTCGAGAACTCCCAAGAGGCTGTAACACAATGACCGGCAGCTGCGCGGCGGCGACTCAGGCGGGGATCTCGGCGGGTGCGATCGCCTCGGCTGTGGACAGCCGTTGTAGCCACGGTTTCGCGTCGAGGTGCGCGAACGTCTCGCGTGCTTCCGCCAACAGCGGCTGTGCGTCGTCGGGTCGTCCGCGAGCCAGCAGCCATTCGCCGTGTTCGAGCTGGACGACTGCGAGGTGGAAGGGAAGTTCGAGCTCTCGTAGCTGGGAGGTTGCGGTGGTGAATTCTTGGTCGGCGCTTGGGTCGGTGCCGGCGAGGCGGGCGCGGAAGCGGTGGGCGGTGGCGGCGAGATAGGGCGGCCGCAGGCCGGGCGGAAGCTCTTCCACCGTCCTGAGGAGTTCGTTTGCCTTCTCGCGTTCGCCGAGCGCGAGCGCCGCTTCGAGTGCGTGTGGGAACGCCTGTTTCACGGGCTGAGCAGAGGTGCCCAGCGCCGTTTTCACGGCCAAGGCTTGCTCGGCGGCCGTTAGTGCGGCGCGTGGGTCGCCTTCGGCGAGGCGGAGGGCCGGCGTAGCTGATTGATAGACGCTCTGCATCTGGACATCGCTCGTTGCGGAGCGGGCGAGCTCGTCGTAGCGGTGCAGGAGGCGACGTGCGCTGTCGGGCTGGCCGCGGTGCAGGTGGAGTTCGAGCACACCGGTCAGCGGGCTCAGCAGTAGCGTGTGCGTTCCCAGTTGCTCGTCGGGGAGCTCGGCGAGGCGGGCCAGCGCCTCGTCCCAGCGTCCGAGCATGAAGAGTGCGTAGGTCATCTCGCTGAGCGCGAACCACTCGCCTTGCCGGTTGCCAAACCTGCGCGTGAGCTCGAGCTCCTGCTCGAGATAGGCGAGCGATTCGCCGTAGCGGTCGCCGCGGAAGCCGAGTTCGGAGAGATTCCCGCAAGCCGTGCTCGCAAGTGCGCGCAGGTCGTGCGCGAGCGCGGTGTCGAGCGCGAGCTGGAAGAGGCCGCGTGCCTCGTTGGGGCGCTCCGCTTGGTTGATCGTCGCCTTTGTCGTCCAGCCGCGCACGAGAATCTCGGGGAGCTGAAGCGCCTCGGCGAGGTCGAGCGCCCGCTCAGTCCGCTCGGCTGCCTGCTCCGGGTTGCCGGCGAAGAAGTGGGCCATTCCGAGCCGCGCCAGCAGGAAGGCGAGGTCGGCGTCGGGCTCGTCCTCGCCGATGATCGCGTGGGCGCGTTCCATCCGCGCGATCCCCTCGTCCGGGCGGCCCAACCGCTGCTCCGCCAACGCAAGCCAGCCGGCGGCGCGGGCGGCGGCGTGCGTATCGCCGGCGCGCTCGTAGAGCGCGATCGCCCGCTCGAACAGCGAACTCGCGCGCTCGTTCTCGCCTGCGGCGGAGGCCATCTCGCCGGCGCGGACGAGCGCTGCCGCCTGCTCAACAGGCTCATCCGCCAATTGGCCGGCCTGGTCGAAGTAGTGCTGCGCCTCGGTCGGCGCGCCGAGGGATGCGGCCCGCTCGCCGGCGCGCAGCAGAGCCCCGTGCGCGCGCCGTTTCAGTTGTACTTGTAGAACTCCCAGGCCAGCCGCGACTTGCCGATCCCGGCGATCCCGGTCACCGACACCAGCTGCGCCCGACCCTCCTCGGCGCAGACGTGGAACAGGTCCTTGATCTGACGCAACTCCCGATCCCGGCCGACGAACGGCGCCTCCAGCCCCTCCGACTTCAACGACCCGCCCCGCCCCGAGACGACCCGCAACGCCCGCCAGAGCGGCGTCTCGCTCTCCTTGCCCTTCAGTTCGAAGCTGCCCGCCGGCTCGTAGACGACGGTCCCCTCGCTCGCCCGCCGCGTCGCCTCCCCCACGAACACCGACCCCGGCTCCGCCACCGCCTGCACCCGCGAGGCGGTGTTCACCAGATCGCCGGCCACCATCCCCTCGCCGGTGGCGGCGAGGTTCACCGCCGCCTCCCCCGTCATCACGCCGGCGCGGGCCCGCAGCTCCTCGGCCCCGATCTCCTGTCCCAACGCCGAGACGGCAGCGACGAGATCGAGCGCCGTGCGAACCGCGCGCTCCGCATCGTCCTCCGTCGCCGTCGGCGTCCCCCAGACCGCCATCACCGCATCACCGATGAACTTCTCCACCACGCCGCCGTACAGCCCGACCAGCCGCCGGCACGTGTCGAAATAGCGCGACAAAAGCTCGCGCACCTCCTCCGCATCCCGCGACTCCGACAACGACGTAAACCCGACCAAATCCGCGAACAACACCGAGACAAGACGGCGCTCGGACACGGGGGACTCGCGGTTTGCGCCATCTCGGCGACGGGGGAGGGAGTGCCCTCAGCGAGCTGGGCACCGCACTCGCCGCAGAACTTGCGGCCTGCCGCGTTCGGGGCACCACAGGCGTGACAGACCAGCGCCAGCGGCGAACCACACTCACCGCAGAACTTCACGCCGTCAGGGTTCTCGGCACCGCAATTCGCGCAGGCAGCCATCCCCGGAAGCCTAGAACGGGAACCATCGCAACACCAAGCACCCAAGCCGAACGGAGGAACACCCATGCCGAGCCTGGTCGACGACGAGTTCTGGCGGCTGCTCGAGCCGCTGCTGCTACAGCCACCCCGCCGCTACCGTCACCCCGGCCGCAAGCGGCTGCGCAGCCTTGCCTGGCTGCATCAGTACCGGCGCCGGCGCAAGCGCTACGAACGCCGCGCCGACATCGAGACGCTCTAACGCGCAGCCCGCCTTCCTGCTAGAGACGCGCTAACTGATGTTTCCGTCCGACCCGACGCGCACGCCCTCCTCGTCAAGGCGCTCCTTGATCAGAAACTGGAACGTCGACCACGCACCCCGGCGCGCGTCGAACATGCGGTACACCTGCCACTCCGTCAGGAGCGCCTCGTCCTTGCGACGCGCTGACGCCCAGTCCGCGAACTTCGGCAGGCGCTCGAGCTTGCGTGCGAGCTCGACTCCCTGCTCTACCGCCCGCTCCAGCCGTTCCTCCCCGAGGGGCACGTCGAACCCTGCTTCGCGCAACGCCTCGGCGAGTGAGCCGAAGGTGTGCCAATAGAGCGACTTCGACGGCATCGAGCCGCGCCGGGCATCGAGGTCCTTCGCGGTAGGCACGCGGCCGAGCTCCTCCCCCAGTTCGCGCAGGAGCCCCACCAGCTCCTCGCGCGTGGCGAAGCGCCGGGGAACGAGGCCAGCCTCGCGCTTGGCTGCGTTCCAGCTGCCGAAGTGCTCGATCACGGTCTGGGGGTGCACGGCCGTGTCCGGGTCTGCCGCGAACTCCCGCATCGTCGGTGAGCGGCCCAGCCGTTCGGCGGACGCGCGCAGCTCCTGGAGGATCTGATCGTCCGAGTACCGCTTGCGGATTCCCGCCTGGAACGAGGCGAGCGCGTCAGGGTCGATCTTCGCGACCGCCCTGAAGGGCGGTTTGCGGGTCATGCCAATAAGGATAGAGCGTTCTGCAAAGAACGCAAGTTAAGCCTTGGTGAGCCCCGGCCCGTCTCCGGGAGTGCTCAGGAGGCGACGAGGGAAAGTCGAGCCCGGTCCGAATCGCCCTCCAGGCTCTCGAGCGGCAGGATCCGCTCCAGGGCGGCGACGCAACGGGGACAGAACTGGGTGCCTGCCGCCCGGCGAAGCTCCTGGAGGGCCTCTGCGGCGGGCCTGGCGGCACGGTAGATCCGGGTCGTCAGCATCGAGTCCAGCGCGTCCGCCACGTGGATGATGCGGGCGCCGAGCGGGATGTCCTCACCTTGCAGCCGGTCCGGATAGCCGGTGCCGTCGAAGCGCTCGTGGTGATGGCGGATGGCCGGGACGGCGTCGTTGAGGAAGCCGAGGCGATCGATGATCCGGGCCCCCTCCTCTGCGTGGCGCCGCATCAGGGACCACTCGTCGGGCGTGAGGCTCGCGGGCTTCAGGAGGATGGAGTCGGGGATGGCGAGCTTGCCGATGTCATGGAAGAGCGCCGCGTGCCCGAGCAGGTCGAGCTCCGTGTGCGAAAGGCCCAGCTCGCGGCCGATCGCCAGTGCGAGTTGTTGCACTCGACGCGAGTGACCGGCGGTATACGAGTCCCGCGCGTCCACCGTGGCCGACAGGGACTCCATGGCTGCGGTCGAGCGCTCCTTGAGTAGCTTGTTCGCCAGCTCGAGCGAGACGTTCTGCGACTGAATCGTCTCGGCCGCCTGGCGGAGCTTCAGAGCGCTGCGCTGAGTGTGCTTGAGGTACGCCTCCTGCGTCTTCCGCATCAGCAGGAGCGGCACTGCGAACACGGCCAGCGCAAGCAGCTGAACCGCCTCGTACGCAAGCGCCATCACGCCGCCGATGAAGCCGTAGACGAGGTAGTGCGGCAGGAGCCAGGCGAAGCGCTCCCTGAAGACCGACCACCAGCGCTCGTGCCCCTGCACCGCCAGCGCCAGCGCGACGAGGCCCATGTTGACGACGAAGTAGGCCGTACCGGCGAGCAGCCCGAGGCCTGACGCGGCGAGCTCGTGGGAAGTGCCGTTCGGGAAGAAGGCCGCGATCTTGAAGACACTCGCAGCGGCAAGGGAGGCCAGGGTGAGCGCGCCGACGTTGAAGAGGACGTTGTGCAGCGGCGCACGACGTGCACTCCATTCGACCGCCACGCTCGCCAGCGCAAGTGGCAACGCAGCGCGGAAGCCGAAGAGCGACGCGGCTGCGAGACAACCCACGGCGCTGACAGACAGCACCGCCGACCCTTCGTCCGCCTCGAGTGCGAGAGCCTGCCCCACTCCGACCAAGCCGACGACGGTGAGCAGGCCTACCAAGTCCTTCGAGGTCCACGTAAAGGCGAGCCCGACGACACCCAACCCGACACCGACCGCGCTGACGAGGCCGACGATCAGGCTCAGGCGCCGGTCGAGCGAGAGGAAGCGGGGCCCGTGGACGGCGTGTGGGCGCGGATGGCGGACCTCTCGGCGTTCCTCGAGGGGCTGGACCTGCGTCGCGGCCGGGAGTGGCGCGTGATGGTCTCCTTCCTCGGGCACCGCGATCAGGCGGGTGGAGCGATCAGCGGGCACGAGCAAAGGCTCAGAGCTTGCGCCGAGGACTCGGTTACGACCCTGCAGCTTGGCCCGGTACACGGCGAGGTCGGCCTGGTGGATCAGCTCGTTCGCGTCGGTGCCGTCCTTGGGGAAACCCGCGACTCCGATCGAGACCGTCGCACGGATCGGGTCGCTCGAGGTCTCGACGTCGAACGTGCGCTCGGCGACGGCGCGGCGGATCCTTTCTGCAATCTCCAACGCCTGGTCGGGAGGTGTCTCTGGCAGGAGGATCGAGAACTCCTCTCCACCGAAGCGCGCCGGGACGTCGTAGTGCCGAAGCTGGGCTCGGAAGACCTCTGCGATCCCCTTGAGGACGGCGTCGCCGGCGAGGTGACCGTACGTGTTGTTGATGTCGCGCAGGAGATCGAGGTCGGCCATGATCAGCGACATCGGGCGCTCGAAGCGGCGGGCGCGGCCGATTTCCTCGGCGAGCGCAGCTGCGAAGTGACGTGCGTTGAAGAGGCCGGTCTTCGGGTCCACTCTCGCCTCCGCCTGCAAAGCGGGAACGCTGAGCGAACGGTGGATCAGGAACAGCGGCGTGAGGGCGAACGGGACGAGCCAGGGGTTCGTCTGCCAGAAGGCGTAGACGGCAACACCCAGGGCCGCAAGCACGAGATCCGTGGCGACGTACTCGGCGTCGAAGAGACCCGTCTCACGCAGCGTGAAGCCGCGCGCCAGCCTCAACATCACGGCCAGTAGGACGTGATTGACCGCGACGAACACCACGCACGCGGCGAGGCCCGCCAATGAGAGCCGGAGCGGTCCGTTCCCAATGCCGGCGTGCTCGAGGATCAGCCAACGGCCGACGAACCAGGCCGCCATCGCCGAGAGCGAATAGTCGAGGATGTTGAAGGTCTGCAGGTACCAGCGGTAGCGCATCTTCAGCCACTCCGGCACCATCTGGACGATCGCAACGAGCACGAGTAGCTCCGGCGGCAGAATCAGAGCAGCCGGAATCAGGAAGACGATGTCGGTGTGGTAGGCCTGGTCGGCCGGCGTGCGGACGACGAACAAGCGGGCGGTGGCGGCCGCCGAGGCGAGGATCAGGAAGGCCGGCCACTCGTGCGTCGTCTGGAGGCGGCCGATGAACGGCAGGGTGACGCCGGCGGCGGTGATCGCGACAAGGGCGAAGTAGATCTGCGCGTTTCGCGGCAGTCCGCCGTCTCGCCCCGGACCGGGCTCGGCAGCGAGCGAAATATCGGTAGGCACTGCGCTCATGCCCTGGTGCCGTCGTTCATCGCAGGATCTCCTTCACCACGCCTCGAACGGTGGGCCGCAGAAGAGAAGCTCACCGCGGAACGTAAAAGCGGCCGGGCAGGGGGGCATCCCCCGTTCGGGGAACACTCGATCGGTTCCCCCGAACGGGTGACCCCGTTGTCCGCATCCTGCTAGGGATCCAGCGTGCCGGCGAGGATGGCTGCGAGCTCGGTGTCGTCGATCGCGCCGGCGTTAGGAGCCCCCGCCTCGTCGCCCGCGTTGTCGGCCCACGAGGCGCTGCTGAGGCTCAGGTCGGCCCAGGAGGCTGCTGCGGTCGCGCTGTCGGCCCAGGAGGCCGTGGCCCAACTGGCGTCGCTCCAGGAAGCGTCGGCCCAACTCGCGGCCGACCAGGACGCCGACGCCCAGGAGACGTCGGCCCAGGACGCATCCGCCCATGAGGCGTCGCTCTTGGCCTTGGCCGCCCAGCTGGCGGCGTCGAAGACAAGGGCGCCGCTGATCGGGTCGGTGACGATGAAAGCGTTCAGTGCCAAGTTCGGGTTCGGGGGGTTGACGACGTCGAGCGAGCGACCGGCGTTGACCTCGCCGACTCCCTCCGAGAGGTCGGTGGCTGTCGGCATCGGCTTGGTGCCGAGCATGAGGGCGCCCTTGACCTGGTCCGGCGTGTACTCGGGATGCCGGCCGAGGATCAACGCCGAGACACCGCTGACGATCGGCGCCGCGAAGGAGGTCCCCGAAAGCTCCAGGTAGCCGGGCTCGACGATGTGATCGGCGCGCTCTGTGTAGAGCGTGGAGGTCACTGGGACGGGTCCGACCATGTAGCGGCCGGGAGCGGCGAGATCGGGCTTGGCGAAACCGTCGAGCGTGTAGCCGTAGGCCGACCACGGTGCTGCGACGTCGTCGTTGGTCGAGACGGACTTGCCGGTGTCGCTTGCGCCGACCGTGATCACGAAGGGGTCGTTCCCAGGCGCGAACGGAACGCCGCTCGGTCCGTTGGCGTTGCCGTAGTTGCCGGCAGCCGCGACGACGACGACGTTGTTGAACCACAGTCGCTCGACTGCCTTGTCGAGCGGGTCGAACCTGAAGCTGTTCGCGACCGACGAATGCAGCGAGAAGTTCGCGACGCGGATCCCGTACTTCCCCTTATTCGCGAGGATCCAGTCCGCGGCGGCGATGACGTCGCTCGTCTTCGCCATCCCCTGATCGTCCATGACGTCGAGCGAGACGATCTTGGCGCCCGGCGCGGCGCCAGTCTTTCCTGGCAAGCCAGACGCTGCGATGCCGGCCACGAAGGTGCCGTGGCCGCGGCCGTCCCCGGGTGAATTGCCTGGAAGCGTGGTGAGGTTCACGTTTGCCGCGATGCGGCCGGTGAACTCGGGCCGGGTTGCGTCGATGCCGGAGTCGACGATCGCGATCGTCGCGGCTGGCGCGGCCGGGCTCGTGCCGTTGGCCCAGTACTTCTGCACGCCGGTGACGAACGGCCATTTCTCGTTCGTCGTGGCAGCGGCGGCTGCAGTGGCAGTCGTGGAGGAAAGGCGCACTGGCGCATCCGCGGTGATAGCGGTCACGTGCGTGTCGGCGGCAACGGCGAGGATCTGGGCGCCTGTCAGGGCGACTGCGACGCCGTCGATCGAAGTAAAGGTTCGCGCCGTCTTCAGCGAGAGGCCGAGGACGTCGGCGACGGCATGTGCGGCCTGGTTGCCACCCTTGCCCTGGACGATCACCGAGAAGGTGTCGGCAGGTCGCGTCTGGGCCGAGGCAAGGAGTCCGGGTGCGACGAAAGCCTCGAGGTTCTTCGGGCCGGGGACAGCAGCTGCGCTGAGCGGCAACGCGAGAGTAAGGGCCAGCGTCGCGAGCAGTGCCGTGCGTCGCTTTCCGTTGCCCCAGAGCGCGTTCGAGCGCGAACCCGTGCCGCGCTTGCCGCTACCCCAGAGTGCGCTCGCACGCACTTCCCGTCGCTTACCGCCGATCCTCATCAATGTCCTCCCGAGCCGCAGTTGACGAACCGCACCGTAGGTAGCGCCCAGGTCAGCTACGTCACCCTTTTGCGGTAGCGCGGATCCAAGTTCACCCGTCCGGGGGATCAGTGCCGCTCGCTAGCCTCCCCCTGGTTTGAGCGTTCCGATTCCGCTGGTCGCCGAGATCGCCTTCGCGCGGGCGGCGGGCCGGTTGTCCCGCCTGGCAAGAACCGGCGGCGGCACGACCGTCCCCGGAAAATTGCTCTGGAAGCTCGATCCCGGGGCGATCGACCGGCTCGCCGCAAGGCTGCCGCTCGGATCGGCCGTCATCTCTGCGACGAACGGCAAGACCACGACCGCGGCGATGGCGGCCGAGATCCTCCGCGAGCGCTTTCGGCTCGCGCACAACAGCTCCGGGGCGAACCTCGTTTCCGGTATCGCTTCGACGCTCATCGACGCACGCGCGGCCGAGTTGGGCCTCTTCGAGGTGGACGAGGCAGCGCTGCCCGAGGTCCTCTCGCGTGTCAAGCCGAAGGCCGTCTGCCTCGGGAATCTGTTCCGCGACCAGCTCGATCGCTACGGCGAGCTGGAACACGTCGCGGAGCGGTGGCGGTCTGCCGTGCGCGCGTTGCCCGGCGACGCCGCTCTGGCGGTCAACGGCGACGATCCACAGGTCGGCGCGCTCGCGCAGGAGCGGCCCAACACGCTGGTCTTCGGGGTGGACGATCCCTCGGCGGCGCGTCCCTCCCTGCAACATGCCGCTGACTCGAAGTACTGCGTTCGCTGCGGAGCCCCTTACGACTATCACGCGGCGTACGTCGGCCATCTCGGGGACTACCGCTGTCCGGCCTGCGGCCACAGCCGTCCGCCACTGAACGTCGTCGCGCGCGAGATCGAGTTGAACGGGCTCGAGTCGGTCTCGTTCAGGCTCGTGACGCCGTCGGGTACGTCGGTCGTCCGGCTGCACGTGCCGGGGCTCTACAACGTGTACAACGCCCTCGCCGCCGCCTCGCTCACCTTGAACCTCGGAGCGCAACTGGACGAGATCGTCGCCGGCATCGAGTCGTTCAATGCAGCCTTCGGCCGCTTCGAACGCATCCGCGTCGGTGATCGCGGACTGCTCATGCTGCTGATCAAGAACCCTGCAGGCGCCAACGAGGCGGTTCGAACGATCGTCGAGGGTGGCGCGCCGGCTGTCGCGGTGATCGCGTTGAACGACGCGATTGCCGACGGCCGCGACGTTTCGTGGATCTGGGATGTGGACTTCGAGCCGCTCATCCCCGGCCTCACACGGCTGGTCGCGACGGGGGACCGGGCCGCGGAGCTCGCCTTGAGGTTCAAGTACGGGGGGCTCGACGCCCGTGCGATCGACGTCCTGCCGTCGCTCGAAGCCGCGCTCGATCGTGGCCTCGAGCTGACTCCTCCGCGGGGTGAGCTCGTTGTCCTCCCCACCTATACCGCGATGCTTGCCTTGCGGCGCATAGTCGGTGACCGGGGCTTCGTCCGGCCGTACTGGGAAAGCGCCGCGTGAAGATCGTCGTCGGACATCTCTATCCGGATTACCTGAACATCTACGCGGACCGCGGCAACATCGCGGTGCTGTCGCGCCGCGCGGCCTGGCGCGGACACGAGCTGGAGGTGCACTCCGTTTCCGTCGGAGATCCGTTCAGGCCCGGAGAGCACGATCTCCTGTACGTCGGCGGTGGCCAGGACCGCGAGCAAGCACTGGTGGCGCAGGACCTCGTCGCCAAGGCAGCAGGCGTGCAAGAGTCGGTGGCGGCGGGCGCGGCCGTCCTCGCCGTGTGCGGCGGCTACCAGCTGCTCGGCCGCAGCTATCGGGACCTCCACGGGTCCGACCTCCCCGGGATCGGCGTCTTCCCCTTTGACACGGTCGCCGGGGAGACGCGGATGATCGGTGACGTCTTACTGGAGTGCGAGCTCGAGCCCGGCCTGCGCCGTACGCTGACAGGCTTCGAGAACCACGCGGGCCGCACTCGCCTCGACCCGGGTGCGCAGCCGCTCGGCCGTGTCGTGGCCGGGTTCGGCAATGACGGCGAGAGTGGCTGGGAGGGCTGCCGCGTCGGGCGTGCGCTCGGGACGTACCTCCATGGGCCGCTCCTCCCTCGGAATCCCTGGCTGGCCGACTGGCTGTTGGCGCAGGCGCTCGCGCATCGCCACGGCGAGGCGCCGGAGCTCGAGCCGCTCGCCGACGAGCTCGAAACCGAGGCCCATGCGGTCTCGGCCAAGCGGGCGGAAACCCGGGGCGGCCGTCGTCGCTGAACGGCGCACCCCCACCCTCAAAGGGTGGGGATACATCCCGCCACCCTCACTGCGAGCCTAGCCGCGGAAGCGGGACGGATCTGTGACGGGGCCGAGCCGACAGTGGGTCAAGGGGCCCACAGGGCGCCGAGATAGACGGCGGGGTCCCCCGGCTGCCAGCGGCGGAGGAAGCGCTGGATCGGCGGGTGCAAGACAACGCCGTCGAGATCGCCGAGCTCGAAGAGGCGGTGCCCTCGCACCGCGGCGTCTTGCGATGTGACAGCTTCGAGCGATCGGCCGCCGAGATCGCCCGCGAAGATGATGTGGACGACGTGCTTCGGCAGGAAGCGGCTCTGCGGCCCGATCGAATCGACGATCGCGACCGGACCTTCCACCGGCAGCCGATCGTCGATGCCGATCTCCTCTGCGAGCTCTCGGTGCAGGGCGTCAACCAGGCTCTCGCCGCCGTTGACACCGCCGCCAGGCAGCAGCCAGTACTCCTTGCCGGGCTTCTCGTGCCGGCAGAGGAGCACGCGCCCGTTCCAGCTCAGGATGGCCGAAACCCGGATACGAGGCTCGGCCGTCATCCGGTTTTGGATGATCCGAAGCCGCGCACGCCGCGCTCGCTCGAGGGAAGCTCCTCCACTTCGACGAGCTCGAGCTCAGGGAGCGGCAGGACGACGAGCTGGGCGATTCGCATCCCTGGCTCGACGAGGAACGGTTCTTTCGCGTCGGTGTTGAGCAGCACGACTCGAAGCTCGCCGCGGTAGCCGGAGTCGACCAGCCCGGGCGAGTTCACGACCGTGAGGCCGTGACGGGCCGCCAGCCCCGAGCGGGGTTGGACGAAGCCTGCATACCCCTCGGGAATTGCCACGGCGAGGCCGGTGCCGACGAGCGCCCTCTCCCCCGGGCCGAGCTCGATCCGCTCACAGGCCGAGAGGTCGAGGCCCGCATCGCCGGCGTAGGCGCGCGCCGGAACGACCGCATCCTCCCGCAGGCGCTGAATCGGCAGCTCGATCAACGCGCGCGCCGCACGGGTACCGGCTCGACGCGCGCCTCGGCGACGAGATAGCGCGCAAAGCGGCGCACCTCGCGGTGTGGCAGCCGCGCGCGAACGTGAACACCGCCCTCCTGGTCTTCGCGCTCGGCGATCGGCGCGCCCAGCGCGTACAGCTCGGCGAGCTTTCCCCCGTCTTCGTAGGGAATGAAGAGGTGGACGGATTCGAAACGATCTGCGAAACGTTCCGCGATCCGCGCACGCAGCTCGTCGAGCCCTCGGCCCGTCAGGGCGGAGATCTGTACCGCGCCAGCGAATCGATTCGCGAGCCGACGGCGGCGCAGAGCGTCGACCGCGTCGATCTTGTTGACCACCAGTTCGAGCGGCAGATCGTCTGCGCCGATGTCGTGCAGGACGGCCATGACGGCTGCTTCCTGCTCGTCGAGGCGTTCGTCGGGAGCAGTGGCGTCGACGACGAGGAGGATCAGGTCCGCGACGAGTGTCTCCTCCAGCGTCGCTGCGAATCCCTGGACGAGCTGCGTCGGCAAGCGGCGGATGAAGCCGACCGTGTCCGTCACGAGGTAGCGACGTCCGTCATGCTCGAACGAGCGCGTCGTCGGATCCAGCGTCTCGAACAGCCGATCGTTGACGGAGACGTCCGCATCGGTCAACGCGTTCAGCAACGTCGACTTGCCGACGTTGGTGTAGCCGGCGAGCGCGACAGTCGGCGCTTCCGACCGCTGACGTTCCTTGCGGCGTACCTCGCGCTGCTTGCTGAGATCCTTCAGGCGCCGGCGCAGGAGCGTGACCCGGCGGCGCGCGATGCGGCGGTCGGTCTCGAGCTGCGACTCGCCTGGGCCTCGCGTCCCGACGCCGGCTCCGAGGGACCCCAGACCGCCGCCGAGGCGCTCGAGATGCTTCCACATGCCCCGCATGCGCGGCAGGTTGTACTCGAGCTGTGCCAGCTCGACCTGGAGCTTTCCCTCGGCGCTCCTCGCATGCTGCGCAAAGATGTCGAGGATCAGCTGCGTTCGATCGACGACGCGTGCCTGGAGGGCGTCTTCGAGCGTTCGCTGCTGGACTGGGTCGAGCTCGTCGTCCACCAAGAGCACCTCGGCGCCCGATTCCTTGTAGGAGCGCTTGAGCTCCTCGAGCTTTCCCTTTCCAAGGTAGGTGCGCCGCTCCGGGCGGGCCCGGTGTTGGACGAGCTCACCGATCGGCTCGACGAGCGCCGTGTCCGCGAGCTCACGCAGCTCGGCCAGCTCACCCTCGGAATCGACTCCCTGGGCCAGCACCGCGGCGATGAACCCGCGCTCGAGCGCGGGGTCCGGCTGGCGTTGGGTCACGGCTGGATTATGGCAACTCGGCAGAATCCCACCATGACGCCGCTTCCCCTCTCCCCCGCGCTCGAGGCGACCGGGACGTATCCCTTCGTGAAGCTCGACGAGGCCAAACGGCGACTCAGAGCGCAGGGTGTCGAGCTGATCGATTTCGGCAAGGGCGATCCGAGGGAGCCCACCGATCCGATGATCAGGCAGGCGCTCGCGGACAGCATCACGGAGATCTCGACGTACCCACTCGCAGAGGGACTGCCAGAGTTGCGCGCAGCTGTCGCCGAGTGGTGTTCGCGGCGTTTCAGCGTGAAGCTCGACCCCGACACGGAAATCATTCCGACCTACGGCTCGAAAGAAGCGATCTTCCTGCTCGCCCAGGTTCTGATCGATCGCGACGGTGACAGGCGACTCGTCGTCACGACGCAGCCCGGCTATCCGGTGCCGGACCGCGGCGCCGCGTTTGCGGGGGCCGAAGTCCTCCAGCTGCCGCTGCTCGGAGAGAACGACTTTCTGCCGGATCTGGACGCTGTCGACGGTGCGACGTGGCAGCGCGCGGCGATCGTGTGGATCAACTATCCGAACAACCCGACCGGAGCGGTCGCGCCGATCGGCTTCCTCGAGCGCCTGGCCGACCTCTCCGCCGAGCACGGGTTCCTGCTGGCGGCGGACGAGGCGTACACCGAGCTCTGGTTCGACGTGGCTCCGCATTCCGCGCTCGAAACGCGCACTCGCGGAAACCTCGCGGTCTTCAACACGCTCAGCAAGCGGTCGTCGATGACCGGGTATCGCTCGGGGTTCGTCGCGGCAAGCCCGGATCTGATCGCGGCGCTGAAGCAGTTCAGGCCTTCAGTCGGGACCGCGCCGCAGGAGTTCGTACAGCGCGCATCGGTGGTTGCCTGGAACGACGAGGAGCACGTCGACCGCACTCGTGCGGCCTACCGCCGTAAGCGCGACGCGCTGCTCCCGACTCTCGTGCGGAAGGGAATTCGCGTCGCCGGCGGTGAGGCGACGATGTACCTCTGGCTCGAAGTGCCCGACGGCGAACCCTCGGAAACCTTCGCAACCAGGTTGATCGAGCACGGACTGATCGTCTCGCCCGGAACCTTCTTCGGTCCGGCAGGTGAGGGCTACTGGCGGCTGGCCCTCGTTCCGACGGAGGCAGAGTGCCGGCGCGCGGCCGAGATCCTCGAGGACGTCCTGTGAACGCCGAGCGGGTCGAGGAGCTGATCGGGGCGCTCGATCGCGGCGAGCTGCGCGTGGCCGAGCCGGACGGCGACGGCTGGCGCGTCAATCCCGAGGCGCAGGAGGCGATCCTCGAGTACTTCCGCCTTCGGGAGCTGGAGCCGCAGGAGGTCGGGCCCTTCGAATACCACGACAAGATTCCGCTCAAGCACCACTACGACAAGCTCGGCGTGCGGGTCGTCCCGCCCGCTGTCGCCCGCTACGGTGCATTTCTCTCGCCGGGAGTCGTGATGATGCCGAGCTACGTGAACATCGGCGCCTGGGTCGGCCCGCGGACGATGGTCGACACGTGGGCGACCGTCGGGTCGGGAGCGCAGATCGGGGCAGACGTGCATCTCGCCGGCGGCGTCGGGATCGGAGGAGTGCTCGAGCCGCCGGGCGCACGCCCCGTCGTCGTCGAAGACGGGGCCTTCATCGGTTCGAGAGCGATCCTCACGGAGGGCGTCCGTGTCGGTGCCGGCGCCGTGCTCGGACCGAACGTGTCGTTGACCTCGTCGGTGCCGATCATCGACGTGACCGGCGACGATCCCGTCGAGCACCGTGGTGTCGTTCCGCCGCGCGCGATCGTCGTGCCGGGGACGAGGCCGAAGGATTTTCCCGCCGGCACCTATCACCTCGTCTGCGCACTGATCATCGGCTGGCGCAGCGAGTCGACCGATCTCAAGGTCAGCCTGAACGACGCTCTACGCGAGCACGGCCTCTAGACGAGCTCGACGCGGCAGATCTCTTCCGCCGGGCCGGTCAACCGCGCTCCCCCGCCCGCGTCGAGCTCCACGAGGAGATCGCCCCCCGGCAGGTGGACCTCGACCGGGCTTTCGCACCAGCCGTTGGCCACGGCGGCGGCCGCCGCCGCGACCGAGCTCGTCCCAGACGAGAGCGTCTCGCCGGCGCCGCGTTCCCACACGCCGACGGTCAGATCGTGCAGTCCATCGACGCGAACGAGCTGCACGTTGGTGCGACCCGGGAAACGGGGGTGACATTCGATCTGCGGGCCTAGCCGGAGCACTTCCTCGCGCTCGGGCTCGCGGCGGACGACTGCATGAGGATTGCCGACCGACACAGGCGTGAACTCCACCCGCTCGTCCCCGAGATCGAGCGTCTCCGTGTCCCCCACCTCGACCTGTCCGATGTCGAGCGCGATGCCGCCGTCTGCGCCGACTACAGCTTCGACCTCGCGAGAGCCGATCGTGAGCGCAACACGCTCCGCACCCGACCTGCGTGCCAGCCAGGCCGTGACGATGCGCAGGCCGTTCCCGGAGAGCTCGGCGGTCGAGCCGTCGGGATTCCAGATGCGAACGGCCGCTCGCGCTCCCTCCGCCGACACGACCTCGAGGAGCCCGTCCGACCCGATGCCGTAGTGGTAGTCGCACAGCTGCCGGACGCGGTCCGGCGTCAGCGGTTGCGTGAGCTCAGCCTGCTCGACCAGCAGGTAGTCGTTGCCGAGCGCTTGCCACTTCGACAATCTCATGTGCGATCTCGTCCACGGGACGATCGGCGTTGACGCTAACAAGGCCCGGGATGCGTCGCATCCACTTCCGCTGGTAGGCGGCATAGCGCCGCGTGCGAACGACGAGCCTCTCGAATGCCTCGTCGTGCGGAAGCTCGGCGACGTCGCGGAGGCCGAGCGCCTGGATCGCGGTCGACGAGATCGGTCCTGCGAGTGCAGCGCGAGCTTCGTCGACGACGCCGGCGGCGAACATCGACCGGGCGCGCTGCTCGATCCGGTCCGTCAACACGTTGCGAGGGACGACGAGGCCGAAGATCGACGTGGGCTGGCGGACCTCGGAGGTCCAGAGCCGGTCGGCGGTCGGTCGCAACGAGGAGCCGAGCTCGGTGAGCTCGAGCGCCCGGACGACTCGCCGTCTGTCATTGGGATGCAGCCGTGCCGCCGCGCCGGGATCCCGCTGCGCGAGGACGTCGTACGCTCGTTCCGGGCCAAGACGGTCGTAGAGGTGTTCCCACTGGGCCCGCTGCTCCGGGCTTGGTGCAGGAGGCAGCTCGAGCTGCGCGAGCGCGGCGCGGAGATACAGGCCGGTGCCACCGGCGACGACGGGCGTGCGGCCTGCCGCCAAGATCTCGTCGATCGCCGCATGCGCGAGCTGCGCGTACTCGGACACCGATCCCTCGTGTGAGAGAAACCAGATTCCGACCAGCCGCGTCGGACGCTCCGGTTGAGCCGTGATGATCGGGAGCCCCAGGTAGGCCTGCATCGAGTCCGCTGAGACGACCTCGCCGCCGAGACGCTCGGCCACCGCGTCAGCAACGGCAGTCTTGCCCGACGCGGTCGGGCCGAAGATCGCAACGACGCTACGAAGAACCGACTGCAGAACCGGACTTCCAGCCAATCTCGGCATCCTGCGGGAAGAGCGCGTCCCCCGGCAGTGGCCCGTCTTCCTCGGGATGCGCTGCCCGGTGCTCGTTGAACCATGACACCGCGCGGGCGATGCCGTCCTCGAGCGGCACCGAAGGTTCGTACCCGAGTAGCTCGCGCGCCTTCGTGAGATCGGCGACGTAGTGTGTGACCTCCCCGAGGAGGGACGGCGCGAAAGCGATCTTCGGCTCGATGCCCAGCTCGGCTGCGATCAATTCGGCGGCGTGGACGAGCGAGTTACCGTGTCCGTACGCGAGATTGATCGTCTCGTTCACGACGCCCCCGGCGGCGAGGGCCTCGATACCACGCGTGATCCCGTCGATGCAGTCGTCGACGTACGTGAAGTCGAGGGTCTTCTCCTGCCCGAAGACCGTCACCGGCTCGTCGCGAAGCATCGTGTGGATGAAGAGCGGCAGTACGCGCACCATGCGGGCGAGGTCGTTGTCGTAGCGCCCGTAGACGTTCGAGAAGCGGAAGACGAGATAACGCAGGCCGTAACAGCGCGCGTACGAGTAGACGAAAGCCTCGCCCGCGATCTTGGACGCGGAGTAGGTGGACTCCGTGTAGGCGAAGTCGGCGCTTGCCTCCTCGGACGCAAACCTGTGCACGTCGCCGTAGACCTCACGGCTCGACGAGAAGACGATGGGGAGATTCTGCTGACGACAGAACTCGAGGACGTTGAAAGTCATGACAGCGTTCTCGAGCGCGCGGTGGGGCTGGCGCACGAGCTGGTGCACCTTCGCGTGGGCTGCGAGATGGACGACCAGGTCGACTTCCGGGTACTCGACTCCGCCGACCCCTCCAGGGAAGGACGGGTAATGCCCCGAAAGGTCCTGCAGCAGATAGCGGAAGTCGTCCGTCCAGGTATTCAGCCGCTTATCGACGCCGAAGACTTCGTGCCCGTCGCGGAGCAGGCGCTGACAGAGGTTCGTCCCGATCTGGCCGCTCGAGCCGGTGACGAGGATTCGCATCAGGCCGCAACCGGCACGGCCTGCACGCCGCGCAAGGTCGTCGACGTCGCGGCTTCGATCCGGACCTCGACGAGATCGCCCGCGGCGGCGGCGCCCGCGAAATTCACCGTCGTGTTACGCCGAGTGCGGCCACGCAACAGGTGCGGATCGGTGCGGCTGGGGCTCTCGACGAGGACTTCCTCCGTCCGCCCGACGCGTTCTGCGTTGCGGGAGGCAGCCACACGCTGGACGACCTCGACGAGCCGTTCGATGCGCTCGCGCTTCACCGCTTCGGAGACCTGTTCGCTCATCGCCGCCGCCTCCGTGCCCGCCCGCACCGAGTACACGAACGTGAAGGCGCTGTCGAACCCGAATTCCTCGACCGCCGAGACCGTCTCGAGGAAGTCGTCCTCGGTCTCGCCCGGAAAGCCGACGATCAGATCGGTCGTCAGGGCGAGATCCGGGATCGCCTCGCGTAGCTCTCCGACCAGCCGCGCGTAGCGCTCACGGTCGTACGTCCTGCGCATGGCCTTCAGGATGCGGGACGAGCCGGACTGCAAAGGTAGGTGCGCGTGCTCGCAGACGGCGGTGCACTCGGCCATCGCGTCGATCACGGGTCGCCGAAAGTCCTTCGGGTGCGGGCTCGTGAAACGGATGCGCTCGATGCCGTCGACCGCGTCGCATGCCTGGAGCAGCTCGCCGAACTCCGTGCGGATCTCGGGCGCGAGATCGCGCCCCCAGGAGTTGACGTTCTGGCCGAGCAGGGTGAGCTCTCGTACGCCTTCACGTGCGAGCCGCGTCACCTCCGCCACGATCTCACCCGGGCGGCGGCTCACCTCGCGTCCGCGAACGGCCGGCACGATGCAGTAGGCGCACTTCGAGTTGCAGCCCATCGAGATCTGTACCCAGGCCTGGAACCTGCGCTCGCGGTGCATCGGCAGCTCACCGGCGAAGGTCCGGTCCTCGACGCCGAATCGCCCGCGTGCGACGCCGTGCCCGCCGGCTCCCAGCCATTCGCCGAGATGAGGAATCGAGCCCGGCCCGAACGCGACGTCGACGTACGGATAGAGATCGAAGAGCCGTTCGCGCTGCGCCTCCGCATAGCAGCCCCCGACCGCGATCACCTTCTCCGGGTCGCGTCGTTTGACCGCCGCAGCCTGTGCGAGATGCGCTGCGAACTTCTGATCGGGCTTCTCGCGAATCGTGCAGGTGTTGAAGACGAGGACGTCGGCCTCGTCCTGCGTGGTCGCTTCGCCGAGGCCGAGCTCTTCCAGCATGCCCTTGATCCGCTCACTGTCGTGAGCGTTCATCTGGCAGCCGAAGGTCGTGACGTGGTACCGGCGCACGGGCCAGAATGCTACCCGTGGTCTTTCCGGACTCGACCTCCCTGTGGCTCTTCGGGCTGGCCGCGCTCGCTCTACTGGCGATTCCGGGGCCGGCCGTCCTCTACATCGTCGTCCAGAGCGCCGGGCAGGGCCGCCGCGTCGGGCTCGCGTCGGTCGCCGGCGTTCATCTCGGCACGCTCGTTCACGTCGCCGCGGCCTCCGCCGGGCTGTCGGCGCTGATCGTCGCGTCAGCGCTGGCCTTCAGCGTCGTGAAGTTCGCCGGCGCCGCATACCTCGTCTATCTCGGTGTCCGCAAGCTGCTCGAGCGAGAAGCGGAGACGCGCGTCGAGCGGGAGAGCGAGCCGCTTCGACATGCATTCGCGCGTGGCGCGATCGTGAACGTCCTCAACCCGAAGACGGCGCTCTTCTTCCTTGCGTTGCTCCCGCAATTCGTCTCTCCCGATCGAGGGCGTGTGTGGTCGCAGGCGCTCGTGCTCGGCTTCGTCTTCGTCGGGCTAGGCCTCGTGACCGACTCGCTCTACGCGCTCGCCGCCGGAGCCGTCGGTGGCCTGCTGCACCGCCGCCGCAAAGCCGTGCGTTACGGGTCGGGCATCGTCTTCATCGCCCTGGGCGCGACCGCTGCGTTTGCGAAACGGACCTAGGTTCAGGCCGCCTGATCCGGCTGGACCTGTGGCGCCGGCTCCGGCGGAGCAAGAGACTCGTGCTGGCCGCCGCCGTTCGCGACGTTGCGGGCGACGTCGATCGCTCGGCTTTCGCGGATGACCGTCACCTTCACCTGCCCGGGATACTCGAGCTGGTCTTCGATGTCCCGCGCGATCTCGTGCGAGAGGAGCACGGCCGCGTCGTCGTCGACCTCGCCCGGCTTGACGATCACCCTGATCTCGCGTCCTGCCTGCAGCGCGTAGACCTTCTCGACTCCCGGTTTCTGGGCGGCCAGCTCTTCGAGTGACTCGAGCCGCTTGATGTAGTGCTCGAGGCTCTCGCCGCGCGCGCCGGGCCGTGACGCCGAGATGGCGTCGGCCGAGATCAGGAGCACCGCCTCGACCGTCTGTGGCTCGACCTCGTAGTGGTGCGCCTCGATCGCGTGCACGACGTGCTGCGACTCGCCGTACCGCCGCGCGAGCTGGGCGGAGATCGATGCATGCGAGCCTTCGATCTCGTGCGTCATCGCCTTGCCGAGGTCGTGCAGGAGCGCGGCGCGTTTCGTCACCTTCACGCTTGCGCCGACCTCCGCCGCCATGATCCCAGCAAGGTGGACGACCTCGAGCGTGTGCTTGAGCACGTTCTGCCCGTAGCTGGTGCGATAGCGCAGTCGCCCGAGGATCTTGACGAGCTCCTCGTGGAACTCCCCGCAGTTCGCCTCGAAGACCCCCTGCTCTCCTGCCTGCACGATCGCATCTTCGATCTCTGCCTTCGACGCGTAGTACGTGTCCTCGATTCGGGCCGGATGGATTCGTCCGTCTTCGATCAGCTTCGTGAGCGTCAGTCTCGCGACCTCGCGCCGGATGCCGTCGAATGAGGACAGCACGACCGCCTGCGGCGTGTCGTCGATGATGAAGTCGACGCCCGTCAGGTGCTCGAGGGAACGGATGTTGCGTCCCTCTCGGCCGATGATGCGCCCCTTCATGTCGTCGGAAGGCAGCTCGACGACGGACACGGTCGTCTCGGCTGCGTGACTTGCGGCGACTCGCTGGAGGGCGTCCGCGACGAGATTGCGCGCTCGCCTCTTCGCCTCGGTGCGGGCCTCCTCTTCGAGTTGCCGAACCCGTCGCGCGAGCTCGTGGCGGACGAGATCCTCCGAGCGTTCGAGGAGGTTGAGCTTCGCCTCGTTCACCGTCATCCCCGAGATCCGCTCGAGCTCGATGAACTGCTGCTCCCGCGCGTCCTTGTGCTCCTCCTGGAGCTGGCGCAGATGTGTCTCCCGGTCGGCGAGCCCTTGCTCCCGGCGCGCCATCTCCGTCAGCTTTCCGTCGATCTCCTCTTCTTTCGCGAGCACCCGCTCCTCGACCTTGACGATCCTGCCGCGGTGTTCCGCGACTTCCTGGTCGATCTCCGCGCGCAGCTTCACAGCCTCTTCCCGCGCGGTGATCTGCGCCTCGCGTCGAAGCGTCTCCGCTTCCCGCTGGGCGTCGTCGATCATCTGCTTCCGCTGCTGCTGGGCTGCGCCGAGGCGCGACTTGCCGAGCGCGCCCACCGCGACTGCCCCTCCCAATCCCCCGGCGACGAGGCCGATCAGAATCCCGATGGCGACCTGCATTTGGCTCAGCTCCTGGGTCGGTTGTCCGCGGTTGCTACCGCGGAGCGCACCCGGCGGTCCGGCCGGCACGGGGGATCCCGAATCGGTGAAACGAGCCGACACCGCGGCTCGGAGAGCGGTCGCCTAGATCGCCGCTGTCAAGAGCCTTTCGGTGTCTGACTGGTAGGAGGTGGACATGATTTTCGAAAGTGCAGTCACGATTCGGAAAACGTTCCTATGCAGGCAAAACGTCGGATGATGCATCTGCATCCTAGCGCCGTTCAGGGGTCGGGCGCAAAGTCGCCGCCGGCAGCGGCCTCTACTGCCTCCTCGCCGAACCCCTTCCCGGCCAGGTAGCGGGCTGTGCGGGGGCCCGGCCCGCGGCGCTCCACGAGCCGCTGGGCCCGCACGGCCTCGGAGTCCAGGCTCTCGAGCGCCTCCCGGATCGGCTCCGTCCCCAGCCCATGCCGCTCGAGGTCGTGTCTGATCGCGGCGTCGCCGTAGGCTCGCTCGGCCAGGCTCGCGGCGCGGGTGCGCGCGAAGCGGGAGTCGTCGACGAGCCCTGCGCGCGAGAGCACGGCGAGCGACTCGTCGACCGCAGCCGGCGCAACGGAGGCCCGCGCCAACCGCTCGGCCATCCCGCGCTCAGAGAGATCCTGGCGCCGCAGCGCCCGTCCGGCGACTGCAAGCGCCTCCGCGCGCCGAAGCTCCTGACGCAGCAGCCGAAGAAGGCGGCGGTCGAGTGCACGCCCCTCGGCGAGCCCGGCGCGTGCCACGACGTCAACGGGCAACGTGCGCCAGGGCGCACCGTCCAAATCGACGGCCACGCGGCCGCGCCGGTCAGCGCGCAGCCCGGTGACCGTTGGCACTACTTCCGGGACGCGGCTTTCTCGACGGTCGCCTTGGCGTCGCCCTTGACCTGGCCGTTCTGCTCCGCCGCATCTACGGCAACCGGTAGCAGTCGCGCGGACGCGACCTGGTCGGGACCGAGGTCGGCCTGGATGCGGGTGAGGATCCCCTGGCAGACATCCGGATGCTCACGCAAGAACGCGGTCGCGTTCTGACGTCCCTGGCCGAGCCGTTCGTCGCCGAAGCTGAAGTACGACCCCGACTTCGTCACGACCTTGCGCTCGAGCCCGGCGTCGAGCACGGTTCCCTCCCACGAGATGCCCGAGCCGTAGATGATGTCGAACTCGGCCTGCTTGAACGGCGGCGCAACCTTGTTCTTCACCACCTTCACGCGCACGCGGTTGCCGATCGCCTCGACGCCCTCCTTCAATGTCTCGATACGGCGGATGTCGAGGCGCACCGAGGAGTAGAACTTCAGTGCGCGGCCTCCGGGCGTCGTCTCTGGGTTGCCGAACATGACGCCGATCTTCTCGCGCAGCTGGTTCGTGAAGAGGCAGATCGTGTCCGTACGGTTCAGGGTGCCGGCGAGCTTGCGCAGCGCTTGCGACATCAGCCGTGCCTGCAGGCCGACGTGCGTGTCGCCCATCTCGCCTTCGATCTCCGCCTTCGGGGTCAGTGCCGCAACCGAGTCGACCGCGACGACGTCGAGCGCACCCGATCTGATCAGCAGCTCGGCGATCTCGAGCCCCTGCTCCCCGGTGTCGGGCTGCGAGACGAGGAGGTCGTCGATGTTGACGCCGATGTGCTTCGCATACGTCGGGTCCATCGAATGCTCGGCGTCGATGAACGCGCAGATGCCGCCGCGGCGCTGCGCCTCCGCGATCACGTGGTAGACGAGCGTCGTCTTCCCCGACGACTCGGGGCCGAAGATCTCGACGACCCGGCCGCGCGG
>Ga0070707_100000907_pt1 | contig 29370 bp, 27 predicted proteins | sample KBSK5502metaG_FD_65468 | JGI IMG/M metagenome (GOLD analysis project Ga0070707, IMG submission 65468) | Corn, switchgrass and miscanthus rhizosphere microbial communities from Kellogg Biological Station, Michigan, USA - KBS K5-50-2 metaG | ecosystem: Host-associated > Plants > Roots >... | reverse complement strand
TATCAGACGGCGACCTTTGAAGCAGCGCGGCTGGCGCATGCGCCTCGGCCACACGCCGCCTGAGGAGAGCCGCTCACCCTGCTGCGTCGCGCCCCTGGGGCTTCTCTAGAACGCTGCGAGTGCTCTCGTCAGCGTAGGGAGCCCGTGCGCCAATGGTGTCGCCCAAACGGTTCCCGGCGCGTCTGCTCTGTCGACCGTGAGCGGTTCCCGCTGCGGTCCCTGTCACTCCACCGTCTGCCGCAGCCCGCCACGCGTTCCCGACTCCCGGTGGGGGAGGCTTCCAGCAGCCCACGCCGATTCCGTCCTGCGCAGGAGGTGTACAAGTCGGGCGCGCTCGTCCTGGCCCTGCGCTACGCAGAGCGGGTGCTGCTCCTTTCCCCCAAGGGACGGGACAACTGGCTGACGGCGCTGCTCTGGGGAGAGGGGCAGCGAGCCGTCAGGCTCATCAAGCATCCCTGGGAGCGGTGTCGGCGCGGTGGCGTGGCAGCAACATGGCTCATGCCAGCAGCGCGGAGCAAGCGATGCCGCCCGGCCCGACCCTTGCCAGGGGTGGGCAGACTCGCAGAGCGAGAGCGACCGGCTAGCTTCAGCGGTTCATCAATGCAGGACCAGGTCGCTCTCGGCGCGCAGCGCTCACCCACCCCTGGCAAGGGCGGCATCGCCCGCGCTGCTGGCTCGCAGGAACGTGGTAGTGCTGCTGGGGAGGGCTGGGACACCGGGAGCGCTTGTCTGGACTCCTGTGCGTGTGACCGGGGTGGGAGACTGGCTCCCCCACCCCGCAGGTAGCTTCACCCACGTTCATCTTGCTGCTTCCTTTCCTGTTTGTGCCTCTTGACATAGAGGGTCTGTCAGGATCGTTCAGGCTGCTGTGCTAGAAATGCCTCGACTTCCGCGAGCGTCGGTAGACCTGATTGCGCCCCGAACTTCGTCACTTTTAGTGCGCTGGCATACACCGCAAATTTTAAAGCGCCTGCTGCACTCTGACCGCCAGTCAAGCCTACGGTGAACGCGCCGACAAAACAATCCCCGGCGGCGGTCGTATCAACAACCTTTACCCTGGGTGCTGGCTGGTAAATAGTGAGTGTTTTTCCACTGCCATCGTCCATAGCAAGAACGGCCCCCTGCGCTCCCAGCGTTATGACAGCTATTGGTATGCCCTGCTCATGAAGCCTTGTAGCGGCGGTACGAGCGCCTTCAGGGTTGTCTATATTCATATCGCTAAGTGTGCTGGCCTCGTTCTCGTTGGCAATCAATATTTGCAGTTGCCTGAGAGTCTCCGGGGGCAGTGGTTGGACAGGCGCGGGGTTCAACACCACCGGGATCCCGCCATTGTGCCCGGCGGCAACCAACGTTTTGACAGTTTCAAGTGGAATCTCCAGTTGTAATACCAGCGCGCGCGCCTGGGCGATAGCCTCAAAAATATTCGAGAGTTGCACTCGATCCAGGCCCACCTGCATATTAGCGCCGGAGGAAACCACAATGGCGTTGTCGTCATCGGTAAGGAAAATAAAAGCCACGCCGCTGGCTTCTTGCTTGTCGGTGACAATAAGCCCGGTATCGATTTTGTCCGCTTGCAGCGCATTGAGCAGTTGTGCCCCAAAGGGGTCTGTTCCTAGACGTCCTGCCATGGCTACGGGTGCCCCCAGGCGTGCCATGGCTACCGCTTGATTGGCTCCTTTGCCGCCAGGAACGAGCTTGAGCGAGCCTGCTCCCAGGAGTGTTTCTCCTAAGACGGGCAGGTGTGGAACCTGTACGACCAGGTCCATGTTGATGCTGCCGACGTCGAGGATAATGCTATTTGACATGACTGTACACCTCCAAATTACATATGCCGGACGAGGCTCTTGCTTTCTCAATCTACCATATACAACAAACGACAATAGAAAGCAAAAATGGCTGTGCTATCCAGAGTATCCTGGGATTTCGAGAGCAAATTGGCTCAGTTATAGGGATGCCTTTGGGACAAATGCCCAGGGCGAATAGGCCAGCAGGACTCTTGTCACCGGGATATCCTGTATAACAGGTAGGCTAGGTGACCTACCAGGTTAAGAACTCTTAGCTCGAAATGCCAAATCTCAACCTCGATCACAACCTTCTCTCAATCAAAGATTAACGCTGAACTTGTATATTTGAGAATGTATGAAGAAATTTAATCTGCATGGGTGGAGGAGCAGGAGTTAGTGAAGAGCCGCGTAGGGGCGGGAGTGGGGCGGACGGGTGGTGGGGATGCTTGCATCGCCCCTCTCTGGTAAAAAGTTGTCGCTTTGACTGCATCCTCGTATAAGTAGTAAAGGAATGTAGAACGATGCTTGATGTCTTAGATTCCCCGACCACTCGTTTCGCGCAGGAGGCTGAGCGGCGCCGCATTGCGCGTGAGTTGCATGATGGTGTTGTGCAATCGCTAACCGCGCTTGTTGCCGACCTGGAATACTTTCGTACGCGCTGCTTGCCTGCAATAGGTCAGACAAGCCACGAGGTTATTGAAAAAGTGGAGGTATGGCAGGAACTGGCGCGTGATAGCCTGACTTCCATGCGCCATGCGCTAGGTGGATTGCGCAAGCCATCTGAACTCGATCTTGGCCTGGAATATGCCATTCAAGTTATTTCGATCGACTTGCGTGATTCAGGCTATACTGTTGTGTTTGAATGTGAAGACTGGCCCGTTATGTTGCCCATCGAATATACATCGAATATCTATTATATAATACGCGAAGCGCTAACAAATATATGCAAACATGCCAAAGCCTCCACTATCAAGGTATGTATGTTTAGTTTCGAGGAACACCTGCATATCAGCATCGGTGATGATGGGGTAGGGATGCCAAAGTATTGTGTTAAAACGTATATGGAGAGTGGATATCAGCAAGGACTGGTAGGTTTGCATGAGCGGGCAGCCTTGCTGGGGGGAGTTGTTACGATAGAGAGTGTTGCTGGCAAAGGTACACGTCTCGATGTTGATATACCATTGCCTTATCAACATCCGTAGAGTGCGGATTTGGAGAAGAGCAAAGCTATGGCTGCCGGGATGGAAGATCTGACAGGTGCGCGAGTCAACGCCTGGTCAGTAAGTGAACAGAGTCGACAGCAAATCAACGTAGGAGTCGTTGATGATCAGCGCCTCTTCCGCGAGAGTATAGCGGGTATGCTGGCCGCGGAGTCGTTCATCTCGGTGGTTGGGGTTGCCTGTAATGGGTTGGAGGCAATCGAGCTGGTGCGGCAATTCCGGCCAGCCGTTATGTTGATGGATGTGAAAATGCCTGAGATGAATGGCATGCGGGCAACCCGTCAGATCAAAGCAGAGTTTCCCGAGACGAAGATCATATTGTTGACCACGTTCACCAGCGACGACTTTGTGCTGGAAGGCCTGGCTGCCGGTGCGAACGGCTACATCCTGAAAGATATTTCTGCTGTAGGACTTGTCTCTGCAATTCGTGCTGTCAATAGCGGGGAACAGGTTACCGCGCCTGATATTGCTAATCGCGTGATGCAATTATTGGAGAAGCAAAACCCCGATAAAGGACAGCATGAAAACGGCTTGACGGCGCGTGAAACGCAAATGATCGAACTGATTGCCAGGGGTATGGTCGCTAAAGAGATTGCGCGTTTGCTTGCCATTAGCGAAAAAACCGTACGTAATCACATTAGCAGTATTTATCGTAAACTAGAAATATATGATCGCTCGCAAGTAGTCATCTATGCGATGAAGAAAGGCCTGATTGATATAGACGAGGGGTCTTAAGGGGCTAGAACATTGCGCAGCAATTCATGATCTCAACTCTTTTTAGTAACTTGACGGGGGTGCCGCGTGTCTACCATTTTTATAGACCGGGACGGGGTTATCAATGAAAACCGGGCCGATTATGTCAAAAACTGGAGTGAATTCCGCTTTTTGCCAGGATCGCGCGAAGCAATTGCGAAGCTCACACAGGCAGGCCACCGCATCGTTGTGTGTACTAACCAGGCCGGAGTAGCCAGAGGGAGTGTTCCGGTCGAAACGGTGTATGAAATTCATCGCAAGATGGTAGCTGCGATTAATGGAATGGGAGGCAAGGTAGAAAAGGTATACTTTTGCCCGCATGGTAAAGATGAGGATTGCGCCTGTCGCAAACCTCGCCCCGGTATGCTGCTGAGAGCGCGTGACGAGCTGGACCTGGATATGCGTGACGCGGTAATTATTGGTGACAGCATCGGCGATGTACGTGCCGGACTTGCCGTTGGTATTCATGCTGTACTGGTGCTTTCGGGTCTCGGTTTCGAGCAATTGTGCGCACATCATCACGAAGCTGATGGGCCATTCCGTATCACGCTGAATTTGAGGCACGCTGCGGAGTTGATATTGCAAGGGCTGCATATTCCGACAGATGTACAGTCCTCGCTAGAACGTGCCTGCTACGCCTTTCTCGGTACCTCCGATACGGATTTGCGAACCGCTCTCTCAAACCGCGTAGGGGCGGGGGAGGAGAAGGGAAGGGTGGGGATGCTTGCATCGCCCCTTGCTGGGAAATGCGTGGAGCTTTGACTGCACATTTGTATCAGGTATGTATTAACGAGGAATGTCAACGCTAAGCTAAATTGAAACTTGATGAGGGATAAGCGTGTTTATGCTCCGGCAATAGGTGAGTAAACGTTGGAAGATTGGTAATGCTTCGAGCGCAGGAGAAGATCCCACCACGATAAGTTTCCTCTGAGCGCGTGTGAGGGCCACGTTAAGCCGGTGAGAGTCGGTGAGGTGATCTCTCAACTGGCTTTCTGCTGCTGGCGTGGTCGTGGTGGCCAACGATATGATAATCACAGACCGCTCTCCCCCCTGGAAACGATCTACAGTGTCTACACTCAAAGGCGTGTCAAACGTAAGTGCTCGCCAGCCACTCGCTTCGTCATCGCTGAAAAGGTAGCGGCGCAGGTTTGCGACCTGTGCCCGGTAGGGTGCAATAATGCCAATAGCTTGTTGAGCGATCCCTCGTGCAAGTAATGCTGCAACTAACTCGCGCACGGCCAGCGCCTCAGCGTTGCTGATCTTCTCTCTTTCATACCCGGTGCTGACATCCAGAAAGACCATCGGGTAATGTGGGTCAATGGCTCGTGTAACCGCGGGTACTTCTATGATTGATGCTGGCATTGCCATTTCCAGGAGGCGGTTCGCCACGGACGCGTGTGGAATGAGTTGATCGCCATAGAACTCCGTAGAAGCAAAGTGAGAGATCTGCTTATTCATGCGGTATTGCACCTTTAAAGGTACGCAGGCGCTGATTCCCTGGTTGTCGAACTTCATATAGTCATCGTCTAATTGTTTGAGTGTGCTGAAGAGTGACTCTGCGAGTCCTGTACTGGCAGCTTCCTTACTGAGGACGAGAGGAGGGAGCTGTTTTTCATCGCCGACAAGGATGAAGCGTTTTGTGAAGCGGAGCGCGCCTAAAATGGCAGGGAGGGTGAGTTGTCCAGCTTCATCGATGATGGCAACATCGAATTGGAAATCTACCTTGTTCTCCCCTGCTCCGTTAAGTGACAGGGGCGCGTACTTTTCCGATGACCATGTTGCAGTAGTCGAAGCGATAACGGGGATGTTTCGCAGCAATTCGTGCACGGCCTGCAGGGTATCTCCATCTACAGCAGGGGTACTCTTGCCATTCTGTTTTTGCTGCACGAGGTCTTTCAACAGGTGACCATGTAATGCGTCATCTACACTGCGCTCGTGGCCCAGTCGCACGAAGTCATGAAAGCCCTCCATCTCAAGCCGTTTGAGCATATTATCAACAGCTTGATTGGTAAAAGCGGCGAGCAGAACGCGCTGGCCCTGGCTGCACAGCCGTTTGACGATCTCAGCGATGACACTGGTTTTACCTGTGCCAGGGGGGCCATGGATGAGCAGGTAGTCCTGCATCTGCAAGGCTCGCTCGACGGCCAGGTTCTGTTCCGCGTTAAAGCTGGCCCGTGGCGGACCGATGTTCCTGTTGAAGCGCGGTCGTCGAGCGCCTGCCACGAGTTCGCGCAGGTGGGGATCAGCTTGTAGCCAGCGGAGGAGATTTTGCACGGTGCGTACGTGGACGATACTGATATCGTAACGATCGATCAATGTTGGATGAGCGATAAGTTCTGGGCTCCAGATGGTGACTTGTTCGGAACTGATATTGAGAATGGTGCCTGTAACGACTTCGCCGGTGATTGGGTCGCCATTGCTGAGCAAGATTTCGTCTCCCGCGCGCAGCTCCGAGGTGTTGGTGCAGCGAAATACCTGCTGCCATTCACCCTGTCCCGTTGGCACCGGTTTATCCAGCGGCACCAGGTCACTGATAGCTGTTCCGCGTTCAACACGTTCCTCGACAGGCATTTGCCAGAGCAGCGCCTGCTGCTTCTCGCCTTCGAGTCCCTCCAGGTGCAGCAGGTGGTAGTACCTGGAGAAAAATGCGCGGTCCTGGAGTGTGATATCCGCTTCGGAGACGTGTATTGTGGGCAATTCAGGTTCGGGTGGTTGCCAGTCGAGTAAGGAGGAGACCTGTTCGCATTGGGCAAGCATCGCGCACTTTGTGCAGCGTGAGGCTCCGGGAGGCGCAGGTGGAATGCCTGTAACGTGGCTGAGAACGAGAATATTCCGCTTCTCAATGACACGTTGAAGCTGGTTTTCTGTCGCACGAATACCGAAGTCCTGCGCTTCGCCGGGTGTGCCGCTATAGAGCAGGATAGCAAGGGCTTTCTTTAATTTGGGATCGCGGCGTACTGTTAAGAGGGCATGGTACCCCTGTACCTGCCATCTATGCGCAGGTCTCGGTAACTCGCCGGTTGCTCCGCCCGTTTTCAATTCAAGCAGGCGCTGCCGGTCCGTCTGCTGCCAGAGAAGGTCAAGCCGTCCTCGCAGTCCAATCTCAGGTGCTAAGAGGAACGTCTCGGCACGTACTGAGTTCTCGCTGCCCTGTTCTTCTGTCGCACCGGCCTGGCCATCCTGGGAGGATGTGGCCGCCGGCATGTCCCACAAAGTGCTGCGCTGCTTCTGGAACCAGGTTGCCAGGCTTTCCAGGTGTGGGGCTACCTCGGCGCGTATGGCTTCGGTTGATGCGTTGATAAGCGCCAGGTCGATACTGCTGCGTTCCAGTGCCTGTTCAAAATGCCGCTGCAGGGTTCCCAGTGGTGTTTCCTGTCCATTGGCTACATAGCCTGTCATCAGTTCGCCGCGGTCGTACTCCTTAAGCAGTTCTTTGAAGCTGCTGTGCACCAGGTTACCGCGAATGGCGGCAGCTGATTGTGGCGAGGAGGCAAGGCGGTTGAGCAAATACTGGCGAGGACAATATTCAGCGTGGTTGAGATCGGTGATGTTGAGAATGGTATCAGGTTCCAGGATAGCCAGCGTATAGTCATTGGTTCTGTAACGGTATACTGTGCGGCCCTTGTGTTCCCTGGCATCAATAGCGGGAGGCAGGTGATAGACACGCAAAGTGAGTTTTCTACCGCGTAGGTTACTACCTAAATCCATGAGCCCCTTGACCAGGCTGCGGTAATGGCGTGTCAGGCTGAATGAGGCATATTCTTCTCCTAGCGTAATAGTGATGAAAGGGGTCATTTCGCCACCAACTTTAACTTCGTGCGCGGAAATGATGTGTCCCTCGAGCTGTGGTACTGCGCAGGGTTGTTGGGCGAGCACGCAGAGAAAACATTCGCGTTGTGTTTGCTCTGCTTGACGGACATCATGTGTTACCATCGAACGCGCTCTCTCCTGCAATCCTCGTGTCGGAAGATTTTTTCTGGGTCTCCGTCCTCGCGGGGGCACGTCTCCGTAGGGGGCGAGGGTGGTGAGGAGCGGCAGGGTGGGCCTTTATGGTCGCCCGTATGCTCTTTCCCCTGAAAGGATATAGACCCTTTTTCTATAGACGCTTCTGGAAGTGTACGAGACGAACAGATTTTCGTCAAGTGGAGTGGGAGAGAAAGTATACTTATGCACATTCACAAGATTCCGAACTCCAAAATCGAATTCGCCAGTACTACCTTTCGAGCCTGCTGACTGCGCAGCAGTAGACGCGCAGCGTCGTTGTAGGCTCGCATTTCAAGGTACTATCCTCTTTTTGGTAGCAGTTGACGTCATAAAATCAGGCCCAACTGTGTCTTCTAGATAAGAAGGCAGGAGAAAGAGACATGGATTGGAACACTGCTTGAGTCCTGATGGAGCGTGACTCGTGTATGTCATTTGATGGTAGAGAAGGACCGCTCGTAACTTCAGCAGAAGTCGAGTCATTTGAGACGATCTTTACGCGCTACTATCCCCTGGTCTATCGGCTGGCTTATCGCTATGTAGGGCAGCCAGGTGAGGCAGAGGATATCGCGCAAGAGGTCTTTCTGCGCTTTTACCATCTTCCACCACATGCAGCGAATGAAGCTCAGCAACGTGCCTGGCTCTGTCGAGTCGCTATCAATCTTGGCTTGAATGCCTTGCGCAAACGCAAAAGCCTCTCCGGTCAAGAGAGACGCATCGACGCCTATGCTCAAGAGAGCGCATTGGACGTCGCAGAGGATCAGAATCCTGAACAGATTGTGCTTGCTGAGGAGCAAGCTGCGCTGGTGCGAAGTATCCTGCTTGAACTGCCCGAACGACAGCAAGTCTGCCTGGTGCTGCGCAGTATAGGGTTAAGCTATGGGGAGATAGCAGAAGCGACAGGTATTTCCATCACATCTATCGGCACTGTACTGGCCCGAGCCGTGCAGAACTTTCGGAGAAGCTACCATGAACGAACAGCAACAACCGAAGCGTAATAATACTTGCCTGGATGCAGGCCAATTGATCGCGTGGCGTGATGGAGCATTGCCTCTTCGGGAGACTGATGAAATTACGGCTCACCTGGCAGAATGTGCTCGCTGTGCCGCTGAAGAACGCGCGTTGGTGAGAGATCGCCACCAGGTGTTTGATCTCCTCTCAAGACTGGACCCCGCGCCCAATACACGTGCAGAGCCAGCAATAGCCCTTACTCATTTTCAGGAGCGCCTTGCAGCGCAGAACACAGCATCTTTGCTGCAACACTCCGATGGCGACATACATCCTGGAGCATTACCTCCCTCCAGGTCAGAAAGGGAAGATGCTCTACTCCCTCCGGTGCGCCCTTCCATAAGCCGACACCATCTTGCCCAGGCCCTAGTTGCCGTCCTGGTCATCGCAGCGCTTCTTGGCACTATTCTGCTGCTCTTGAGACCTTCACTTCCATCAACAGGTGGTCACCCGAGGCAAGCACCTACCGCTCCTCCCATCGGGCCAGTAGGTACACCCGTGACGGTCCATGCTCAAGCTGGTGGTCTCGAAATGACCATGCGGATCACTCCTGGACCGTACTTTCTAAGCGAAATGCTGGCCGCAGATCTGTCGCTCACCAATCATTCCCCAACCACCTTTCTGCTACAGGGGACGTGGGATAATCCTGGAACGCCGAGGAATGATCCATGTCAAGCTCCTCTCAAGATCGTGATGACAGGTGGGGGGAGCCCGTATGATACGAAACTCCAGCACGACCTGGCTGCATTTGCTTGTAATAGTTCTCCAGGGATGGGGACATTCCAGTTGCCATCCGCCCACACCATCACAGTGCGTCAGTACATAGCGATTACCAGCAGTGGACATCTGGCACTAACAGCACGAGCAGCGTTTCAAAAAGTCGCGCTTGGACAGGATGGCGTCGTCCATGTTTTTCCTGCAACCGGTCCTCTTGACGGGCACTGGCCGACCCTGCATGTCTTAGTACAAACGCAAGTACCATCAGGGCGATTGCTATCCCTCCAACCACAAGCTTCGCAGGTGATTGTCGATGCTCCACCTGCTGCTCGCGGCCAGCTGCTTTACATGTCTGTTTACGCCTGCGATCTTGGCGGAGGAGGAAGGGAACAAGGAGGTGCTGATCGCTGGATCGCCCTACCAACGATGACGATTCAAAAACCACAGTGTGGGTTTTCTGTCAGCAACGGCACTCCCACTCCTGGCAGGTTTGTGCGGTGGGCCTATGTTGTCGGCGCGCCTGGCTATGCCCTGGCTTCTGGAACATACCCGTCTAAGTCTGGCTGATTTGAAAATGATGCGCATGATGCATGAAAGGAATATCGCTATGTCATATCGAACCAAACACCTTCTCCTCATGGTCGCTCTCTTTTCGCTGCTCCTCCCTCTCTTCAGTAGTTGTGGCTCCAGTACGACCCCATCCAGCAGTCAGTATACAGCTACTACATTAAGCAACCGGCATACGGCCACGCCAGGCAATGGGACTCCGCAGCCTCAGAATGTTGTACTTAGCAGCTGCCGAGGGAGCGCTCTTTCTCCTTCGGTTACCACCTTATCCCCATCATCGACACAGCGCTCCATCTACTTTGGTGGAGGTGGCAACCTGTACGCTCTCAGCGCACAGACAGGCAGACTGCGATGGTGTATCCATGTAAGCATCACAGGGGGCGCTCGATGCACCAGGCCCATACCATGTCTTCCACCACCGTTTGTGATGTTCGGGACACCTACAGTCGTCGATGGAATCGTTTACGTTTGCGCATCTGGCGGTGGTGAGACCGGGTACCTCTATGCATTCAATGCCAGTGATAGCTCGCTACGTTGGCGCACCCAGACGGATTGTTGGATTGTCTCTATGCCTTTCGGTGACGATGCAATCCCACTGGTGAACAATGGTGTCGTGTACTCTGGTCTCTATGCAGTGCGAGCGCAGGATGGCGAGGTACTTTGGAAAGAAACCCATATTAACCTTTCTCAAGAAGGAGAACTTATACTCCTGGCAGTGGCTGATGGGATCGTCTATGGCTGTACAGAAGGCGCTGTTTACGCCATCAATGCTCAAGATGGATCAATTCTTTGGCGCTATCCTCCCCACGCATTCATGACCCCAGGTGGTCCATTAGTCGTCTCCAGCACGATGCTCTTTGTTGGGACACAGGGTTCAGTCGATCAGCCTGAAACAAGTGCTCTCTATGTCATCAACACTCAAAATGGCTCACTGCGCTGGTACAAACTGATGGGTGACTACGTGGGAACAGCATTCCTCAACAACGTAGCCTATGTCAGTTCACGAGACCAATACCTGTACGCGCTCAACATGAATAATGGCACAGTGCTCTGGCGTTACAAATTCATCTATCCCGTCTACAATCCAGCGCGGGCAGTGAACGGAATACTATACATCAATATCGATGGAGCATACGCACTCGATAGCACAAATGGGAGCGTTCTCTGGCACAAACCTCTAGGAGCGAGTCAAAGCGTCGGTTTTATTCCATCAACTGTCGTCGATGGCGTCGATTACCTGGGAAGTGGAAGTGGCGGCCAAGAGGGTGGCACGCTCTATGCGCTCAACGCAAGCACTGGTGCGGAGTACTGGCATATATCGAATCTCAACCAGATTTCACCCCTGGTGGTGGTCTGATCAGCCGGGTGTTTTGTGACGGAAGGGGCGACTGCTTTAGACTTAAGCACTATGCCTGAACCCCATCGCGTAAAGCGACGCGTATACTCCATCATGCTGGAGAAGTTCTGCGTGCGTACCCTGCTCCACGATGCGGCCCGCTTGCAATACAACAATTGTATCGGCGCCTTTAATGGTCGAGAGGCGGTGAGCAATCACGATTGCCGTACGCCCGCGCAATAAGCGCCGCAGGCCTTGCTGCACCAGTAATTCTGTAAAGCTGTCGATATTGGCAGTAGCTTCGTCCAGGATGAGGATGCGCGGACCGGCAAGTAAGGCACGGGCAAAAGAAATGAGCTGGCGCTGGCCCACACTCAGGTTGCGGCCACGCTCGCGAATAGGTGTGTCGTATTTAGCCGGAAGTCGCATGATCAGGTCATGCACGCCCACGGCGCGAGCAGCTTCCATCACCTCGTCATCGGTTGCCTCGAGGCGTCCGTAGCGTATGTTATCGCGAATCGTGCCTGTGAACAAAAACGGCTCTTGTAGCACGATACCGACCTGGCTGCGCAGGGAATGCTGGGTGACGCTGCGCACATCGTAGCCATCTATCAGTACGCTGCCCTTTCGTACATCGTAGAAGCGTGCTACAAGGCTGGCAATAGTGCTTTTGCCCGCACCGGTCGGCCCTACAATCGCCAGGGTCTGCCCGGCATCGATATGCAGGTTAAAATCGTTCAGCACCGGCAAATCGGGACTGTACCCGAATGTAACATCGCGGAATTCAACCTCACCGCGTACCTGGGGCAGCGTCTCTGCCTGCGGGCTATCCATTATATCGATGGGCATATCCAGGATTTGAAAAATGCGTTCTGCCGCTACACCGGAGCGCTGTAATTGCGTATACTGCTGGCTGAGATCGCGGATAGGGTCGAAGAAACGGTTGATGTAGAGGGTGAAAGCGACAAGCATGCCTACCTGGAGCGCTCCTTGCGATACCAGTATGCCCCCGTAGATGATCGTCAGCGCAATGGCTGCCGCTGCTACAACCTCCACGAGCGGTAATACGAGCGCTGCTACACGGCTGGCCTCGAGGTTGGTATCACGGTTGTACGAATTAAGCTCGTCGAACTCAGCGCGGTTGCGTCCCTCGCGCACAAGGCTCTGAATCACGCGCATACCTGAGATATTCTCCTGCAGCGTCGCGTTAACCAGTGAGATGGCAGCGCGTGTACGCCGGAAGGAACGCTGCGCGAACCGCTGCCAGAAAGCGGCGATTACTATCATGATAGGCAGTACGGTAAAGGTGAGCAGCGCCAGGGATACATTCATCGCCAGCATCGCTCCGATGATGCCTACCAGGGATACAAGTGAACCGAGCATAGAGAGCAATCCTGAACTCAGCATCTGCTCCAGCACATCTATATCGCTTTGCAGGCGCGACATTACGCGCCCGATCTGTGTGTGATCGTAGAAACTTAGAGAAAGGCGCTGCAGGTGTGTGTACATATCGGAACTGAGGTGGTAAAGTATTTGCTGCCCGGCCCAGGACATGCTCCAGACCTGCCAGTACTGGGATTGCCACATCAAAATGTTTACTACAAGCAGGATGATGCTGATGATAGCAAGGCCATGCAAATCGTTATGGCCGATAAACTGGTCGATAGCCACGCCGATCAAGTAGGGATTCGCCAGGCTGAACGCTGTGTATAGCAGCATCAATACCACGCTTGCAAGTGTCGCGCCTTTATAGCGAGCCAGGTAGGGTCTGAACATGCCGGTAAGGTGCCAGTTAAATTTCTGCGTTTCGTTCTCGTCTGAGCTTTCAAGGCTGTTTTCACGCCAGCGGCTGCGTTGAGGGTGTGCCGCGTATGAGTTCTTCAGCTTCATCGCCTCACCTCCCGCTTCTGCTCGGTAAGCGAGGCCTGCGTGCGCTCTTCAAACTCCTCCTGGTCACGCAGTTGCAGGTTGTAGAGCCTGGTGTACAGGCCTCCCTGTGCCAGCAACGCGGCGTGCGTGCCGCGTTCTACTATGCGTCCTTTATCGAGTACCAGGATCTGGTCGGCATTTTTGATTGTGCGCAGGCGCGACGCAACCACAAAAGTGGTGCGTCCGCGCATGACGGCGTTCAGGGCTTGTTGAATGAGATATTCGGTTTCCATGTCAACACTTGAGGTCGATTCATCCAGAATGAGGATGCGTGGGTCAAGTAGGAGGGTGCGTGCGATAGCCACACGCTGTTTCTGGCCGCCGGAGAGCGTGACGCCACGCTCCCCTACCCATGTATCATAACCGTCCGGCAAGTTGCAGGCGAAGTCGTGTACGCGTGCAATCCTGGCTGCGGCAACGATCTGTTCTGTGGTTGCGTCGGTTACGCCGTAAGCGATATTGTCACGTAACGTGGCATTGAAGAGGAAAACGTCTTGCAGCACCAGGCCCACGTTGCCCCGTAGAGAAGCTTGCGTCACCTCGCGCACGTCCTTTTCCTCGATCAGAACGCGGCCGCTTGTGACATCGTAGAAACGCGGCAGCAGGTGCAGGATGGTGCTTTTACCACTGCCCGTAGCGCCCAGCAGGGCGATAACCTGACCGGGCTGAGCTTCTATCGTAACATCGTGCAGCACCTCCGGCCCGTTTCCGTACGCGAACGAGACGTGTTCAAAACGCACGTGCCCTGCTACGTGTTTTAGCGCCTGTGCCCCGGCGGCGTCGGTAATGGCTGGCCGGGTATCCAATACCCCAAAGATACGGATGCCTCCCGAGAGGCCGCGCATGAACCACGTGATTACAAAACCGAGGGTGCGTGCGGGCGCTCCCAGCAGGAGTATATACTGCGTGACGGCTACCAGTTTTCCAAGGCTGATCTGGTGTCCAATGACCGCAACGCCTCCTACCCAGACGATCAACACGATAATAATGTTGAGTACGAGCACCATCAACGGCTGATTCCAGGCTGAGAGCCGCATTGCACCCAGGTTGAGTCCGCGTAGTTCGCGATTTTTCGCGTCGAACTTGGCAATCTCAAACTCTTCACGCGCGAAAGCTTTGACGACACGCATACCACTCAGGCTCTCCTGCATCACCGTGCCCAGTGCGCCTGCTTCGTTTTGCACGCTTAACCACATCGGGCGCAAACGACGCGCTACCTGTATTGAGAGGAATAGCAGGATGGGGATGCAAATCATCGTAACCAGGGCCAGGTGCCAGTCGAGCTGGAATAGGACGACGGTAATGGCCCCAAAGGTCACCAGGGCAACGAGCGCGCGCAGTAATCCCAGCGGAATAAAATTACGTACCGCCTCGATATCAACAGTAAGGCGCGACATCAACTGTCCTGTCTCTGCTTCGTCATGGAATGAGAAACTGAGCTTTTGCAGATGGTCGTAGAGGAGGTCGCGCAGATCATAGGCAACGAGACACGAAATCGCCTGTGAAAGATAACCCTGCTCATAGGCGAAGAAGCCGCGCAGTGCACTGGTGGCAAGTATAGCGCCCGCGGCGAGCAACAGGGGACCAATCTGGCCATGTTGAAATCCCTTATCAATGACCCATGCTAGCAGCCAGGGAACGATCAACGCGAAGAATGTGGAAAGCCCCAGGCAGATCACCGCGCCGGCCGATTGTAACCAGTGAGGGCGCAGCAGGGCTATAATGCGCATGTAGATGCGTATGTTAGCTTTCCAGGAATCACTAGAGGCGACTGTTGCAGTATTGTCCTTTTTCGCAGGAATCACGCATTTTTCCTTTCCCGGTGCTCCTATCCATTCGGGGAAAACCCGTAGATCAGAACAGCTTATCAAATAATGGATGACATAAGTGTGTCAGTCTTTTGCGTTTCTCACCGATCATCTTTGATGCCTGCGCTTCGTTTCTGCTGTGTTACAATATGCTTATGCAGAGAATGGAACGCCTCTTAGCGATTACCCTGCTCCTCCACGCTCGCGGTAAAATGACAGCAAAGCGCCTGGCCAGTATTCTGAGCGTTTCAACGCGCACAATTTATCGTGATATCGATGCGCTTTCGCTGGCACATGTACCCGTGTCGATGGACTTTGGCCCTGGGGGGGGCTACTACCTGCCTGGCGACTACCAGCTCGAGCCTGCCATCTTCACCAGTGAGGAAGCCGTCTCCCTGGTTCTCAGCGCGGATATGGCGGGCAATTACAGCCTTTTCGCGGATGATGACGAACTCCAGCGCGCCCTCTTAAAACTGGAGGCCGCGCTGCCGGAAGAGTATCGTGCAGATGTGGGAAAGGCCCGGGAGCGTATCCTGTTTGATACGACTGCGTGGTATGAAAGCTCTGCGACCACCACCGTCTATCTAGAGGAGATACGCCTGGCAGTATTGGGTGCGCAGGGGCTCGAGATCCTCTATCCTTGTGCTGGCGTTGCCGGTGTACAATGGAGACGCGTTGATCCATACGGCCTGGTGTATAGAGGATTATCGCGCCGCCATGTGCGTACCGGCGTGTGGTACCTGGTGGCTTTCTGTCACACGTGCCAGGCTTTCTGCACCTTCCAGGTGAGCAACATCGAGGATCTGAGGGTATGCGAAGAGAAGATAACACCCCGACCTGACTTCGACCTGCAAGCGTACTGGCAAGAGGCGCGCAGGCACCTCGCAGAACAGCTGCAGCCGCTTGTGCTAACGTTGCGAGTTCTTCCTGCGGCTCGAGCCGGGCTGCGTGGTGATTATACAGTGCTGAGCGAGGAGCAGGACGGCAATATGGTTGTGCAGGTCAACGTGGAGTCTGTTGACGAGGCTGTTTCCTATGTGCTCGCTCTAGGTGCCAGTGTTGCGGTGATCAGTCCCAAAAGAGTGCGTGAAGCCGTAGCTGCTGCCGCAAGGGCAATAGCAGAAATATATGAAAGCTAGAGGCAAGTATATGCTCATACGTACCATCACGCTAGGTATTGCTGACCCACACCCGCTGAATCCAGAAGCGATCCAACAAGCCGCCACTATCTTACAGCGTGCCAGCGCTCGTTATGCAGAGGCTGGTTACGAAGTACAGACGGTAAGACTATCAACCCGTCCAATTTTTGATGATCTGGCAGCTTGGTCACCCGTCGCTCTGGTTGACTATACACAGGGGCTGCAGCGCGTGCTGGATGACGCTGGCATAGGTTTTTGCTCTTTAGGCACGGCGCAGGCAGCCAGGCCCGATTTCCCATTGGAGCGTATCGAGTTGATCGCTGATTTGCTGGGTCCAACAGGCGCACTCAATGCTACAGTGCAGCTTGCAACGGCTGAAGACGGTATGCGAGCGGAGGCCGCATTGCCAGCCGCCAGGGTGATGCGGCGCCTGGCCTACGAGACGGCAGAGGGATTTGGTAATTTCCGCTTTGCAGTCTTGGCCTGCGTTGGGCCGGGAAGCCCTTTCTTTCCTTCTGCTTACCACGCTGGACCGGCCAGTTTATCGCTTGGTCTACAAGGGGCAGGCGTGGTAGCCGGGGCGCTCAGGGCTTATAAAAATAGTGCGCCTATTGACCTCAATAGAATCGCTGAGCTAGTGAGAGCGGCTCTGATCGAACAGGCATCGCCGGTTGTGACGCTGGGGCAGGCGCTGGCTCGCGAGTATGGCCTGGCATTTGGCGGGATTGATCTTTCACCCGCGCCAATGGGGGATGATAGTATCGTGACGGCTCTGGAGCTTTGCGGCTATGGGCCAATCGGCAGTCCTGGCACGGTGGCGGTAGCTGCTGCGCTCACATCTGCTCTGAAGAATACGGGCTTGCCTACCTGTGGCTACTGCGGGTTGATGTTGCCGGTGCTGGAAGATGCAATCCTGGGACGTAGATGGGAAGAGGGCCTTGTCAACACTCATCAACTGTTGTTATATTCTGCAGTCTGTGGTACCGGATTGGATACGGTACCGCTGCCAGGAGATATGGAAGCAGAGGTGATTGCTTACCTGCTCCTTGACGTAGCTAGCCTGGCGCTGCGTTTGCATAAGCCGCTCTCTGCCCGCCTCTTCCCTGTGCCGGGGAAGCAGGCGGGTGAACGAACGGAATTTTCATCCCCGTATTTAACGAATACGCTCGTGCGGTAGTATCACCTCGCGTCGGTGTACTCTAAACTGCTTCCCCACAAGACATCCATCACACCATCGTAGGAGTTTTTCAGGCTCTCGTAGAGGTTGGCGTTTTCGATAGCAAGCGCGGCGAGGCTGGCAAGAACCGAAAGGAACTGGATATCCTCATCGCAAAAGTTGCATAGCTCACCACTATAGACGCGTAGTACGCCAATGGCTTCGCCGCGTACTTCTAATGGCACGCACAACACCGAAACGATGCCCTCACGTTTGGCTGCCTCTTTATACTGGAAACGTGTGTCAGTACTCACATCCTGTATGATGACAGCTTTGCCGCTGAGCGCCTCGCTGTCAATGGGACTATGTCCTACATCAACAGGCCCCTTTGCGAGATAGCCGCTGCTGAGTCCGTAGACGGCGCTCAGTTGTAGCTGGCCCGTGCGCGGATCGAGCAGGCGCAAGGCGCAGCCTTTTACCTGCATCGCCTCCGTGGTGCTCTTGACGACGCTTTGTAAGAGCACCGCCAGTTCCAGACTTGACGAGAACGTCAAGGCGGACTGGTAGAGCGCAGTGTAGTAATCTCTATGTGAACGTGCGGACGTGCCAGCGGAACTGGAATCGGTTGTCATCGAATTACCTCCTTCGCAAGTAAGCAATAACGAACATAAAGATCCGTGTCAGTATGTGTAATTATAACATACGCAGCGTCCTGAAAACGAAAAGCACTCGACTGCGGCGGTTGTTTATCGTGGATCGGGGACGTACTATGGACTGGACGCACCTGGTCCGGGTACCGAGTCCTGAACAACCCATACCCTGCACGGTGCATTTGCCAGCACGAAAGGTATTGTTTTACCCAGGTCGTTGCCCACCCCATGCCCTTTGTGCATATTACGCACCAGGCCCAACATGATCAGGGCACAGGAATGGTCCTTTGCTTCATCAACGATAGCAGGCCCGGCATCGCGTGTCTGTACAACCTCTGCCACTGCTTCACATCCGGCTTCGTCGGCTATTGCCATAGCCTCGGTAAGCAATTTATCTGCGTATTCTGATTCTTTAGTGAGGGTAGCTTTGAGCGGGAGTGTGCGGGGGACCTCGATAATGTGAACCAAATGAACTTTACGTTTGGCACGCTTTGCCATCAGGCAGGCTAAGCGTACTAACTCATTATCCAGTTTCTTGCCATCTACAATGACAGCGATGTCGCCTGTGCCTCCTACCCCTGGAGCCGATTTACTCGTTTCTGTCTCTTCTTTGGCTCTCCGCCAGAAGTTAACCATCATGTCTCTCCTCCTGCAGGAACATGATAAAACAGCATCATTACTTGTTTGCAGCATCCTTACAAAGGATACTCGTCAGTGCGTTCCTACAGGCTATACTTGATTCTATCCTCTAAAACCTCTTTCGTCAATGGTGGATAAATCCACTTTATCGGCTCTACTACGTGTCGGGTTCGATGGTGGCTGGAAGGCCGTAGCTGAGCAATCGTTCCTGGTAGAATTCGGCGCATTCCTTTGGACAGACAACTACTACCGCACTACCCGTGAGATGGGCAGTTAACATGATGTGTTCGGCTTCCTGCTGGGTAAGGTTGTTTATAGTGTGGAGCAATACAGCAACAACGTAGAGCATCTCAATGTCATCATCGTTGAAGAGGATAACTTTGTAAGGGGGCAGGAGCTTAGAGCGGAGGCGTATCGCTTCCTCCGTTTCGACCTGGCCTTGTGGTTGTATCGTGAGATCGTTGGACATAGCAAGCTCTCTCCGATAATGATGAATCTGCTAGCTTTATTGTTACCGATACTTTACATGAAGTCCTAACAGAAATCAAGCGTGTTGGGACACTTTTCCTTGTTCGCTGGTGGAACCCAGAGTAAGGGACGCTACCGACCCACGCTTCTGTCAAGCTTGCCTTTGTTATTCAACAGGATAGCGCGGGCCTTTGACTTGCGACTGATATTTTCAGGGTCGGGCAGGAGAACTGCAATAACTGTACGCGCTCCCTGTTCGGGTCGCCTGATCACTGTGTTCACTCTTGACATATCCTGCCCGATTCCTCCACGCACCGGTCCCCTTCGTAGCAGCCCCAGGACTGCACCCAGAATGATGCCGACCACAACTCCTGCCAGCGTAGCGGGCAGCACTGGCAGCGCTTTGATGGCAAAGTCCGCCGCTCCGAACAGTAGTGCCCCCAAAATCAAGCCGAATACAATAGCAAACAGGATGACCGTCACAGGGTTGGGTCCCGAGCGTGTCGTTTGGAGGAAAACAGCACTGCGGTCGCGGTTGGGGCCGTGTTCGCGGAACTGACCACCTGCGACGGAATCGGCCGTCAGGCGGAAAACCTCCTCATCCCCGAACCCCTCTCTATGAAGTTTGGTCTCTGCTGCATCCGCGTCACTTTCATTATTGAAGACTGCTAGCAGGTCATAATTCATTTGTTGCTGTTGCATAGTATAAACTCCTGAATTGGCGTAGTATGTTCTTTTCTGATTTATTATAGCCAAATGACCCGGTATATGGGTAGTGCCTACTATGATATAGATTGCCAAAAATCTAGACAAGTATTGCATTGCCTAAATCCTTGACCTTAACCTACGCCCGTTTACGAAACAGCCGACTGGGCGGGCGGTTGGACTACGGCCAACCGTTTTGTTGCTTCCATACCTCATGTCGTCGTAGCAGCAAGGCTTTGATTGCTTTCCTGTCCTTGCAGGCGCGTAGTTCATCGTCTCCCCAGCGATGCTCGATATTGATCGCCGCATTGAGATCGGCATGCGTGCTATGACCACAGACCACACAGCAAAACGTTTGCTGGTTGGGCCGGTTGGCTTTGTCCGGGTAGTGGCACACACTGCACTCCTGCGAGGAGTAGGCGCTCTTGACTCTGATTGCTGCTCTGCCTCGTTTGGCGGCATTCCAGGCTATTTGCTTGGGGATGTGCGCCAGGTTGGAGGCGTACAAATAGGCGTTCATGGCACGCGCCTTGAACTTCATCGTGGCCACGGAGAGGTGTTCATAGGCGATGTGCGCGTCAGGGTGCTCAGTAAAGCACTGGTTGACCGCGCGGTTGATCTCCTGGCGCACATGGCGGGCGAGACGCTGCCCGCTCTTGCTGCTGGTCGAGGGAAGCTGCTTGACGCCTTTCTTCTCCAGGCACTTGCGCAACTTTGCCTTGCGCCGCCGCTTCTCCCGGTCGCGCTTCTGGCGCTCCCGCAGTTTGCCGTGAAAGGTGCCGTAGCGCTTGCCGGTGCTGGTCGTGACGAAGTTCGCAATGCCGACATCCACGCCGACCACCGGGGCCGATGGCCCGGTCTGGATGGGGATGACCTTGTCGTAGCTCAGCGTCAGCCACCACTCATCACCGCGCTTGTTGAGGGTCACGCTGGTATTGATGGTCTTGCCTTTGAGCGCCTCGCGGTGGTAGGCAGCCAGCTTGACGGGAACCAGCACCTGCTTGCGGAATTCCAGCGTGCTGATCTTCAACCAATAGTCAAAGGTCGAGTCCTGCGCGGGTCCCAGTGCGACAACGTTGACGTTGGCCTGGATGCAGGTCTGCCGCAGCACCGGGATGTGCCACTCGCGCCACGTGGGTTCTTGTGCCCCTGCATCCAGGGTGCCCTCCGTCTCTTGCTCGTGGTAGTCCAGCAGGTCATCTGCATAGTCCTGGTAGGCCTGTGCGCGATTCGTGCGCCAGGATTGGGCAATGCCTGCCGCCTGCTGGATGGCCACCCGCTGCCAGCGCTCAGAAAGGGGCGTGGCAAAGAGCGGGGCACGTAACTTATTCGGACGCTCCTCAGTACAGAACAGGGTGACGTACTGCTGGCAGAGCGCGAGGTAGACCTGGGCGAGGTCGTCCAGGGCGGCAAGCTTGCCCGCATTGGCCGCTTCTAGCCGGATATGGGTTACGGCTCTGGTGATCGTCTGCGGGTCGTATGGCCCGGTGTGGCGCTGCTTACGCTGCTTCATACGTGTTCTACCTTTTCCTTCCTAGCCGCTCCTTCGTGCTGCCCAAAAGCGCATCTTCATAAACGCGCGTTCCTCCACATACTACTGGATCAACTCGTGCTCTTCTGATGGGCTACTCTGCTCACGTGGTTGCATGGTGCTGCGCTCCTGTCTCGCTTCCTGTCCTACGTCGAAGGACCGGTGCCTTCCCCTGTCCACAGTGGCTGTTGGGTAGCAGCGGGAACAACAGGTTCGGGGAGTTTTTCTACCACCCCTAGCTCCTGCTTGCATGCCGGGCACCGTGCGTATCTGTACCAGGATTTGACCTCCTGTAAGCGCATCCCTGCTCGTGGTGGGATGAGCTCATGCTGGCAGTGCTTGCACAGGAAGACGCGCTGCTTGTTCATGGCTGCTTCTCCTCTTCCTCGCTGGCTGGCTGGAAGAGGACGAGATGTTCCCACACGTCCTGTTCAGGACGGATCACCCGGGTTTCCTCGGTGCCCAGCGGGGGGAAGTAGCGCTGCCTGGGATGCTGCTCCACCTGGAGTTCGTGCCATCCGCCGTGGGTCAGGTCAAGCAGGGTACCCTTGCGGTCCCTGGCCATGCCGCTGTAAAAGACCCTGACCGGAGCACCCAGCATGACTGCGGCGGCTTTGACTGTGCGAGAGAGATCGCGCAGTGGCAAATGGTCAATCATGATCTTGCGATAGGCCAGGTGGACGAACGGCTTCTTGTGCGTGTTGTGTTGCATGAGTAGCTTCCTTTCTACGCTCCCATCGCTACCAGCAGATGGATACGCGCCGGTTTGGTTGGGAGGGTGGTGTCACTTGCCCACAAGCCGGTGATCTGGATATGGACAGCGGCGAGATGACCAGATTCCTGCTGCTGCAAGACCTGGACTGCTGCTTGCCTGGATAATCCTACAATAAGCCTGCTGAGGCGTGCCTGCTCAGCCCTACGCACCTGGTAGACCCATACCCCCTGTCCGGTGACCAGCAGGGTGAGTGTTCCCGGTTTGGCATGTGGGGGTGCTTCTGCCTGGGTGATGATGGTGCTGATCGTTCCTCGCAGCGCATAGCCTGTACCCAGGGTTGTCGTCGCTTGCTGCATGAGCGCGTTGGTCACCAGGCGCATCACCGCCTCATGGTCGTACGCTTCAGCATGGCAGGTCACCGAGACATTGATCGTCACCTGGGAGGCATTGCTCCCGACCGGGTGATCGGGGGTGACCGCTGGCTGGCATACTACCTGTCCCGCCAGGCGTTCATTGGGGTGTACCTCCCCTTGCAAGTTACCCTGGGTCGCTGGCGTGAGTGTAGCCAGAAGTGGCCCTGCTGCCTGATCGATATCTGCTTGTGTCACCATCGGGTAGTCATAGGCGTCCTGGCCGTCATGAAAGGCGGTGGTGTTCTTGACCGAGATCCCCGCCATGCAGCACAAGCCGTTGAGGTCAAGCGGGGCAATGTTGCCTTGTGGCCCGATCGCTGTGGCATGGGCGGGAACAGTAGCAATGCCAAAGGTGGGCGGGTTCCCGGCAGGCATGACGGCCGGGGCAGCGGTGACGATCTCGACCCCATCAGCACCGGTAAGTATGGTCCCTGTTGCCACCGTCTGGCTGTAAGGTGCAGCATTGTAGAAAGTGAGCGTGCCCTCCCCTACGCGAGCAGGCGCGTGGCCGGTGCCGGTGGTAGAGACAGTCTGACTCTGTGTCAGGCTGCTCACTGACAAGAGGCGTGCGGCAACCTGCTTGCGTGCCTGCTCGGGGGTGCCTGTGGAGAGCGCCGTGACGGTGAGGGTGGTCGAGAGTGTCTTTGCCTCGGGTACCAGCGTCACTGTTGCCGCCAGGGTGACCACAGGAGCGACAAATACGGCAACGAGCACAAGTGCGAGGAGGTAGAGCAGGAGACCACTTGCTAGCCCCGCAAAGAAGAACATCCGACGGCGAGAACTCCATTGTTGCCTCTGGTGCTGTACAGGCGATAAGGGAAACGGGGTCGTGTGATGGAGATCGCCTGGCGTCGGGATGGGGGTCGTAATCACCGGGTACCTACGCTCCTGGCCCGGCACTACTGGCGGCGGTGGCGCTATCGGCTCTTGCGCTCCTCCCTCTTCTTCAGATTGGTGCTTGTGTGCCCCTGTTTCCTCTCCTTTTTCCTCGTTGGTCAGGGGAGTGAGCACCAGGGTAGCCCGGTGCTCTATCGCAAGCGGTGCTCCTGCCGGGAGCGCGGGGACGTTCGGGGCTACTGACACCCCAATGGCAATACGTGGCAGGATGATCGGGCATGGTTCCCGCCCCTGCTGTGCTGGCCCAACCAGGGCGGTAGGAAGGACTGTTTCCAGCCTGGCTTTTTTGGGAACCAGCCCGGTGCTGAGTGCTTGCTGCTGCTCGTTGTTGGTCGAGCGTGTCTCGTCATGCGTCTGCTGCATGGTCTGTCCTTTCTTGCTGCCTCAGAAATGCAGCACATACTGGGGGATCAGGCTGAGGGCGAGCACAATCAGCCAGGTGATCACCAGGGCGAGTGCGAACAGCACCAAACAGAGGAGGATGCGTTGCATACGAGGATACTCCTTTCCCTGGCCTGTTCTCAGGACTTTCTGCCCGGCAACAGAAACGTCCCGCCTTCGTTGTACAGCACCTCCGCGCTCTCCCCGTAGTGGAGAATCAGGTCGGGGGTGCCATCATGGTCGCTATCGGTAAAGCTGATGGTGACCACGACCTGGTCTGCGCCATTGCCTGAGATGGTTGGACCGAAGAAGACCCGTACCTTGGTTGGGTCGCCTGCGGGCAGTTCAAACACCTCAATGCGGCCCTTGAGGTTGACCGCGAGAAAATGACTTGGGTGGCTGGATGAGTCATGATTATGTCCAACCACGGCATCGGTCTGGTATGTCCGAGGCATGCCATAGGTCCAGTCATCCTGCACGTGTTGCCACCACGACCCCAGGCTATTCAGTCCGACGACCAGGGCGGTCATGGCAAGCATGCCGGTCACCAGGTAGAGTGACCAGAGCTTACTGCGTCGCCTGGGAGCACGCTGCTGTTGACCGGGCGCATGCTCGGTGAGACGCTGGCGGCGCAACTGCTGCGGGGGAGTGGGCAGCACCACCTGCCCCCGGTACTGGTTGGGCAGCGTATGCTGGTAGCGCATGGCGCTGCGTGGTGGGCGGGCCTGTGCCGTATACTGCTCGTCAGCATCCTCGTAGTCAGGGGGGTAGGCCTGCGTCACTTGCGTCTTCTGCGGGTAGTCTCGGGTCTGGCGCGAGGGCGTATAGGCCTGGCCTCGCGGTCGCGGCGGTTCAGCATCCGAAGCCTCGGCATCGTCTTCCAGGTGCCATCCGGTTGTGGGTGCATTGACCGTCCGCTGGTGGATGACCCCATCCGCATCGTGCCAGTGCGTAAAGCGGATAGGGGTAGGAGCTAGTGGGTCATCGGCTCCTGGCTGTTGTTGCGTCGTCGCCTCAGCACGAGTATGCCGAGCAATCTGTTCTCTGATGGTGGCCATCGCTACACCTCCTCCTCTCGTTCCGAAGCCTTTTAACCAGAGTACAATGAAGACGAGTAGAGACGCACAGCACGGCATGCATCTCTACGAAATGGTAGTTTGTATCCTCTCTGCAGGTTACTGTTTTTGCCGGCTCGCCTTGGCTCTGAGATCTTGAAGTTGTGTTTCAGCCGCCTCTGCGCGGAGCCGCCAGGTCAGCACGTCATCTTGCTGACTTAACCAACGCGTACGTTCCTGGGCAGAGGTCCGTTCCACAGCGAGGAGACGCTCGACCAGAGCTTCCTTGCTCATGCGGAGATACCGCAAACGGACACGTTGCTCATCTCGATCAGCTTTGATCGGTCCTGGTTGGGGAGGTGAACTTACCGCAACCACTCTTCCTCGCTTGTGGCGACGGCTCTGCCAGGTCCGGTGCTGTTCGTAGTACGCCCTGGCCTCCTGGTTGTCTAAAATGGCACTTTCTGAGACCCCTCGATGTTCCGGGTCTACCTCCTTGGACCTGGCAGCCACGGTTGCCAGAGAGATGCGTTGCTTGTCCTTGAGGAGCGTATCCACCGCGTTCCTCACCAACTCGATTGTTCGCTGGCGCAGCGGCTTGTAGACTTTCTCTTGGAGCCAGGGATGCGGCTCATGGGTGTCTTGTTCGCGGTTGTATCTGGATGAGTGCATAACGACTTTCGTCCTTTCTGTAGGCAATGATCAGGTCCATCTCGCGCAGTTCCAACTCGCAGGCGCGCAACAGTTGCTTCATTTTCTCAGCCTCCAGCACCAGGCCCTCCTGCTCATAGTACCCAAGGCGTTCTTTGGCCCACCGTTGCTTTTCCTCGACCTGGGAGCGTTTGTCGGGATCAGGGGATTTGGCTGGACAGTGAATGCAGTCGAACTGATTGGGACAGTAGGCGACCAGCGTGCAGTCTCCACCGCACACGGGCACCAACGTTCCCACCCGCTTCCTGGCCGCTTGCGCCTGTTGCTGAATCGCTTCTGGTGAGCGCAGGATCGCCTCTCGGATGTTGAGCTGCGTCGCTAAGCGGGCGACAAAGGAGGCATGTTGTTCGATCTGCATGTACTCCGGCATTTCACTGTAATATTTCGTGACCTCCAGGCTTTTCTGCTGTAGCCATTTGGCGACCAGATCCACTGGCAATCCCTCCACATGTACCGCGTACGTCGCAAAAGCGTGGCGCAACAGGTGAGCTTTGAGCACCACTGCTCTGCCTGAACTCGTCTGGAAGATCATACCATGCATCAGGAAGCGTATGCATGCGGTGATCGCCGTATCATTCACATGCTGATAGGCATACTGGAAGAGATATGGCGCTGGTTTGAAGCGATGACTGCGGGTGTGGGTCGGGTCAAAAGCCACCTGAGGAAGCAGGTCTCCTCCTTGCAACTGGTAGTGTTCAGACAGCAGGTGCGCTGTTTGCTCGATCAGCCTCACCGATTCCTTACCAATACCGTAATTGTGCAGGGTCTCTGTGCGTTCTCCTTTGGGAAGCAGACGAAGCAGGTAACGAATGCGTGGAGACCTGTCGCTGGCCCCTGGCGGAGGATCATCGATCAGGCGAATGAGACAGTCCGGTGAAAGGCGCAGTTGCATCAGTTCATTCATGCGCATACCGGTCGTCGTGAGCAGATCGAGGGCAAGTAACCCAAAGGTGGCGGCTGCACAGAGCGATTCGACAGGAATCAAGACACCTTGGGTTCGTCTTTGGGCGCGCGCCATGAAGTACCCATTGCTGCCATCATCATGGTGTGTGCCATCGGACCAACTCAGCAATCCTGTCCCTTTGGTACTGAAAGGGGCTGCGAGCCCTTTCGCGTCTTCTTCCGCATACCCCCACTGGCGTAACCAGTTCTGCCTGGCAGCGACCTCTTGCTCATTGCCCTCGCGTGCTCTTTCCTCAAGCAGACCGCAGGTAAGCAACTCCGTGAACCAGAAGCCTTCTGGTAGGGCACTGCCATCTCCATTGAGCCGCTCAACGTTGAGCAGCTCGAGAAAGACCTTGTTGCGTTCTTCTCCAAACTGCTTGACGCCATTGACCGCACGACGATAGGTGTCTGGATGATACTGCTCTGCATGAGCTTTGACAAAACAGCGCCGATCCCAAAGACGCACATGATAGCGCTCTTGTGGCGGATTGCCCTCTTCGTAGCTCAAGTCAAGAGGCAAGTTGGAATGGTCTGGATGGACTTGAGCGACTGCCTCACGATAGACCTGACGGAGGCGTATCAGCTTGTTGTATCTGAAGTGAGCCTCTGCACGCAGCATAGCGAAATGGGGCACGACTGCCTCTGTTTCGGCTTTGCGGAACTGTCGCTGGAGCTGCTCGAGTTCCTTCTCTTTACTCAAGGCTTCCATCAAGAGGGGATTGATGACGGGAAGCGTAAACGGCTGGTACCTCGCGCGCTCCTCAGATGGCAAGGTCTCAAGCCATCCCCAGACCTGTCTGGTCGCACTGTTGTAGCGTCCCAAAAACGCTTGACGAACGCTTGGGCCATCTTTGGGGAGGAGATCCCCCTGCATGTAGGGTGGAAGATACCGGCCCGGTTCCCATTCTTCCATGGTCTGGAGCCCAAGCGCTGAAAAAAGAGCCTTGAAGCGAGCATGGAGCGTCTGCACTGCCAACTTCACCGTTTGTACATCGCGTTGACGCGCTGCGAGCACAGCGGCCAGCAGGGCCAGATGATTTGCCCAGGGAGTGCCGACCACGCTGCGAACGAGGTAGCCTACGACGTGCTCATGAACCGTCGGCCATCCACCGTTCGGGTCCCCACCGGTCTTGGGGGCCTGGAGCACCTCCGGGACAATCTGGCCTGCAAGCTGTTCCCATGGGTAATGTGTTACCAATCTCGCCATCTCACACCTCCCCTCCCAAACGGTAGAGAAATGCCAAATCCGGTTCATCAGGAAGCTGCTTGACCGGCTGTGAAGCAAGTGACGAGGCTTTCCTTCGGTGTTTGGGGGAAACGGGTTTCCCTCGTGTTCGCGATCCATACTCTTCCAGATACTGTCGCAGTTCCTCATGCAGACGCCGGTGAAAGGCATCCCGCAACTCGGCATCGCTTTGCTCATCAAAGTAGTGTTGGTAGACCGAGAGCGTCTCCTCACTCTTCCATTTCATGTACTCAACCAAGCCCCGCAGTCGTTGCTCAATCTCCTCCTTGCTTTTAGCCGTCTCGTAAATATCCCGGACCAAGCGGGTGACGAGCCAATGGCGTGCTTGATGGACATCAGCCTCAATACCGATGGCTTGGCAAGCAGGATTCCAGTAATGTTCACGATATTGCTTCGGCGTGAGTTGGGTGCCCTGTGCCGTCAAAAACAGCGGGACGCCCTGAAGATCGACGTGTTGATGAGAGGCTTGTAGCAGGTAATCGTCGAGGGTGTAGCCGCGCTGATCGAAGCGAATGCGCTCCTGGTCGAAGTACCGCCTGAGCAGGACCACCATGTCCTGGTGAAAGCTCAAGACTTTCGTGCGCCGACCGAAACTCCCTTTGTTGAACGCTCTGGCTTGCGTGTGCGCCCCAAGGCTGACCCAATCCCCGAGCATGAGGCCAGTCACTTCCGAGATGCGTGCCCCTGTCTCAAAGAGCAGCCATGTGACCATCTCATCGCGTTGGCGGGTGTACTTCAAAGGGAGCTGCTTTCCTCCTTGCAGGATCAAGGCCGGGAGCTTGGGGTCATCCAGGATCTGCGGAATCCACTCCTCATGCTTCAATTGGAAGTAATGGTCGGACAAGCGATGCGTCGGCTTCTTTTGAGGCGCCTCGACCCCGCTGCGATCCGGCATGCGTGGGGCTTCATCGTTCTGAGCCAATCGAGCCTCCACGGTAGCAACGGTTGCCGAGGCCGGCTCCACCAGGGGATTGAGAAACGGGTAGAGTCCGCGTGTTGCCATGATCTGATAGAACATTTTCAGGGCAGAGAGCAAGATCTGCAAGCTGCTGCGGGCCCCAGTCGTGATGGAAACAAGCCTCCAGCCTTGCTGATGGAGTTGCACCTTGCAGCGAAGCTTGCTCACGAGGTAGTCTTCCACTGCTTGTCTGACCTGCCTTGGTGGGGCATCCCAGCGCACGCCGGCACGGACTTGCCAGACATCGGAGTCGAGCCAGGTGAAAAAAGGCAGCAGCGCATGGAGGTACGTCTGAACGGTTGTGGGAGAGAGGCGGTGGATGGCCTCTTTGCCAAAGATGGTCAAAGGCAGGTGAAGGCGATCACTGCTATCAAAGACCAGAAAAGGATGGTGGTGCTCGGCTTCTTTGGGCCGAGGGGTAAACCAATACGACTTCATCCTACAAAAACTCCTTTCAAACTACGTGGTAGCTTAGTCGCTACCACTATGTAGTAGAAAGGGCCACTAAAGAATATTTAGGGGGTCTACAGTACAAAGGGGTTTACTTTTCCTGATGGCCAGTCCTGTGCTGGCTGTCTTGTTGTGCCCGCTGCTGCTGCTTGTGCTGCTTGGCCTCGATGTACGCTCCGAGTACCTGCTGGTGTAGAGCGCGCCGTCG
>Ga0070707_100000899_pt1 | contig 29535 bp, 29 predicted proteins | sample KBSK5502metaG_FD_65468 | JGI IMG/M metagenome (GOLD analysis project Ga0070707, IMG submission 65468) | Corn, switchgrass and miscanthus rhizosphere microbial communities from Kellogg Biological Station, Michigan, USA - KBS K5-50-2 metaG | ecosystem: Host-associated > Plants > Roots >... | reverse complement strand
CGTCGGGCGCTACCGCTGGCGGACCGGCGGGAAGATGGAGTTCCCCATCGTCGTGCGCATGCCGTACGGGGGCGGAGTGCGTGCACCCGAGCTGCACGACGACTCGCCCGAGACGTACTACGTCCACACACCGGGCGTGAAGGTCGCGATTCCGTCGACTCCTGCAGACGCGAAGGGGATCCTCGCCGCGGCGATCCGCGATCCGGATCCCGTCGTCGTGCTCGAGCCGAAGCTGCATTACCGGACGAGCAAGGGCGACGTGCCGGACGGCGAGCACGTCGTGCCGCTCGGCAAGGCACGCCTGGCGCGCGAGGGCGACGACCTCACGCTGGTGGCCTACGGGTCGATGGTCAGCGTGTGCGAGTCGGCTGCCGACGCTCTCGAGAACGTCTCGGTCGAGGTCCTCGACGTCCGGTCGCTGAAGCCGCTCGACGAGGACGCGCTGCTGGCGTCGGCGGCGAAGACCGGCCGCGTTGTGATCGTGCAGGAGGCGCCGCGCACGTGCGGGTTCGCCGCGGAGCTGGCGGCGATCCTGGCCGAGAAGGCGATCCTGGATCTGCGCGGCCCGGTGCTGCGCGTGACGGGTTACGACGTTCCATATCCGTACTGGCAGATCGAGGATGCGTACATGCCCTCGGCGGAGCGTGTCGTAGCGGCGGCGCGCCGCCTCCTCGAGTTCTAGGCAGGGGCGAACGAACGAGCTCCGGCACGAGTTCTCCAGCCTTCGCCTGCCTTCCGGTCCTGATCGTCACCGAAGAGCGTCCGGCGCGCACGTGTCTGTGGAAGAAAAGTCACACTGTCGTAACGAACGCCGTGTCCGCTTCGTCCCGAAAGACACGTGTCGGCGAGCCATGGTGGGGACAGCCCCCGGCGAGGCCAGTCGGGACTAGGGTCCCCGAGGCATGTCCGAGAGACAGACGAACGAGCGCCTGCGGCTCTGGCTCGAGCGGAGCGGCGCCGGCTTTCGGTTGCGCGACGCTGCGACCGGTGAGCTCGTGCGCGGCGAGGACCCGCGCATTCGCGTGATCAAGGTCGCCGGGGTGTCCTATCGGCTCGACGCGTTGCAGGACGACGCTTTCGCCCCCGGCCGCCGGCTTGCACTCGTGCCTGAACCGGACAACGAGCACGACCCGCACGCGATCGGCGTCTGGGACGACGAGCGCCGATTGCAGGCCGGTTACGTCCCCGCCGAGATCGCGGCCGAGCTCGATGCCGAGGACTGGCAGGCCGTTTCGTTGTGGGAGTTCTTCGAGGACGGCAGCCGGGGCGGGCTGCGCGTGCTGCTCGCGCCACGTGACGCCTGGATCGGGCTGCCGCGCACATGATCCACGAGCTTCCACTCGAGCGGCGCACGCTTCACGGTCACTTCTCGCGTGACCTGCCGCCTGTCGTAACGATCGACAGCGGCGACACGATCGCTTTCTCGTGCCTCGATTCGGCCTGGCACGTCACGCCTGCGGAGAAGTTCGAGCCTCGGGACGAGGAGCTCGATGCGGGCCATGCGCTCGTCGGCCCAATCGAGCTGCGTGGTGCCCACGCCGGCGCGACACTCGCGGTCCGCATCGACGAGGTACGTGTCGGGCCGTTCGGCGCAACGCTCGCCGGCGGCTGGCCGACGCCGCTGAACGACAGGCTCGCGATGAGCGACGGCGAGAGCCTCCGCCTCCAGTGGACGCTCGACGCGGAGTCAGGCGTCGGCCGCGATCCGCACGGACGCGAGGTCGAATTGCGCCCGTTTCCGGGCGTCCTCGGGATGCCGCCACCGGAGCCGGGAGTCCATCCGACCGCGCCGCCCCGGCGCTGGGGCGGAAACATCGACTGCAAGGAGCTCGTGGCGGGCACCACCCTGTACCTGCCGATTCCGGTCGACGGAGCGCTTTTCTCGGCCGGGGACGGTCACGCGCGCCAGGGAGACGGAGAGGTGTCGCAGACCGCGATCGAGTGTCCGCTCGACCGCCTCGAGCTGACGATCTCGGTCGAGGACCGGCTCGAGCTGAATGCTCCGATCGCCTGGACACCCGACGCCTGGCTGACGTTCGGCTTCGATGAGGACCTCGACGAGGCGGCCGCCGCAGCCACCGACGCCATGCTCGAGCTGATGGGACGCGAGCTCGACCTGAAACGCGTCGACGCACTCGCGCTCGCGAGCGTCGTCGTCGACCTGCGCGTCACGCAGCTCGTGAACGGTGTCAGAGGCGTTCACGCCGTGTTGCGCCACGACGCAATAAGAATGTGACCGTGGCATACGAGTTCAAGCTCCCAGACCTCGGTGAAGGATTGACGGAAGGCGAGATCGCGCGCTGGCTCGTCACCGAGGGCCAAAATGTCGCGGAGGACGACCCGCTCGTCGAGATCCAGACGGACAAGACAACGGTCGAGATCCCCTCACCTGCAGCAGGAACCGTGACCAGCATCCTGGTGGAGGAGGGAAAAGTCGTTCCGGTCGGAACCGTCCTCGTCGTCATCGGAGGCGAGCCCGACGGGAAGTCGTCGCCCGCCACGCCGGCGGCAGCGCGACAGCCTCGGAAAGGCAGGGCCACGCCACTCGTCCGCAAGATCGCGGAGCAGCTCGGGGTCGACGTCGACACCGTCGCCGGCACGGGTCCGCAGGGGCGCGTCACCGAGGAGGACGTCCGGGCGGCCGCGGGCCCGAGTGAAGGCAGGCGCGAGCCGCTTCGCGGTGTCCGGCGCGTGATCGCGGAGCACATGGCGCGCGCGCACCGAGAGGTGCCGGCGGTGACGTGGGTCGAGGAGTGCGATTTCTCCGGCCTGGATCTGACGCAGCTGGTGCCGAGGGTGCTGAAGGCGTGCGCCGAGACACTGAAGGAATTCCCCGAGTTGAACGCGCGCCTCGAGCGAGACGAGATCGTCTTCCTGGACCGCTACGACCTCGGCGTCGCCGTGCAGACAGACGAAGGGCTCGTCGTACCGGTCGTCAGGGACTGCGACACGCGCTCGGTGGAAGAGCTTGGTGCGGATGTCGCCCGCCTCGCCGAAAGTGCGCGTGCCGGGTCGCTCAAGCCGGAAGAGCTGCGCGGTTCGACGTTCACCGTGACGAGCGCGGGCAAGCTCGGCGGCCTCATGCAGACGCCGATCGTGAACTACCCCGAGGTCGCGATCCTCAGCATCGGCCGCATCGGACCGAGGCCGGTCGTCCGGGACGGCGAGGTCGTCGTCGGCGAAACCGGTTACGTCTCACTCACCTTCGACCACCGCGTCGTCGACGGCGCACGTGCAGCTGAGTTCGGCCTCGCCGTCATCCGCAAGCTCGAACAGCGCTGACAGACAACGGCGCCCGGGCGCCGGGGCAGTGGCACCCGGGCGTCACGGGACCTACGGAGACCTGCGGGAACCGGTTTTCGCCTGCAAACCGGCCGCGCGAACTACACTCGGGTACCGATGGGGAGCTGGTACTGGATCGGCGTCTGCGCGGGGCTCGGCGTCGCAGTCGGCGTGCTTCTGGCGGGAGTGCTGACGAGAACGCGGCTTGCGCTGACCGCCGGGCTCGTTCTCGCTGCGGGTGCCGGTGTCGCAATTGGCTTCGCGCTCGGCCAGTGGGACGAGGCCATCGGCGGCGGAGTGGGCGGTGCCCTCGGCTCGATCGGCGCGGCGCAACTGGTCTCGGGAACACTCCGTCGCGGCGGCTCCCGTTTCGGCACCGCGATCTTCATCGGACTCGCCGCAGTCCTGCTCGCGGCCGTCGCCTGGATTCCGATCGCGGGTTACCTGGAAGCGACGCTCGTTCCCGCGTTGGCCGCGCGCCTGCGCGGCCGCGGCGGCGAGCGCTTCGCCGGGTTGCGTTCGCTTGCCAAGGACTAAGCTCATCCTGATCGTCATCGACGGGCTGACCCCGTCGATGTTCGAGTCTGCGGTCGGAGATGGTCGCGCACCGGCCCTTTCGTTCCTGGCCGAGAACGGGTCCTACACCCGCGCGATCTCGACGTTCCCCTCCCTCACGCCGGTGTGTCTTTCGTCGATCGCCACCGGATCGCATCCGAACGTTCATCGCATCCCACACCTCGTCTGGTACGACCGTGAGCGCGAGCGGCTCGTCGAGTACGGCTCGTCGTTCGGCGCAGTGCGGGCCGCGGGAGTGACGCGCTCGCTCATCGACACGACCATCAACATGAACCGACTTCACCTCGGCCCGGACGCGGTCACCGTCTACGAAGCACTTGAAGACGCCGGGCTGACCGCCGCGGCGATCAACATCACGTGTTACCGCGGACGTACAGCTCACCTGCCTACGCTTCCGGGCTTGACGTTCCCGGCGTACGGGCCGAAGCGCTTCTTCTTCTACAACCTCTTCGAGTCGGATCCGACCGGCGCACCCCTCGCGGTCTTCGGCAGGTCCCACGGCTCCGTCGACGGCTATGCCGCAGCCGTCGGCCGCTGGCTCGTCACCCGTGACGGCTTCGACTTCCTCGTCTACTACCTGCCGGACTACGACTTCGCCTCTCACGCGCATGGTCCAGACGGCGCGTTCGAAGCGCTGGCGCGAAGCGACGCAGCGGTCGGCGCGCTCCTCGACGCGGCCGGCGGGCCCGAGGAGTTTCTCGAGCGCTACGCGGTGGTCCTCTGCTCCGACCATGGCCAGACGCACGTCGCCCGGCACGCGCGGCTCGAGAAGTCGTTCGGAGATCTCGACGACGTGCTCGTCACCGCGTCGAACCGGGCCGGCATGGTCTACCGGCTCGCGGGGGCGGCGCCCGATGCCCGGGGGCTCGCGGCACGGCTCGACGAGGAAGAGTCCGCAGAGCTGGTCCTGTTCCTCGAAGGAGCGGAAGCGATCGCGCGGCGCGAAGGAGAGGAGCTGCGGTTCGCTCCCGACGCGGATGGGTGGAAGACGACCGGGGACGTGGCTGTGCTCGGCTATCCGGGTGGCCTCGAACGAGCCTGGGCGGCGCTGAACAATCCGAACGCCGGCGAAGTGATCGTCTCGGCTGCACCGGGATTCGAGTTCGCCGACCTGGCCGGCCGCCACCACTCCGGCGGTGGAAGCCACGGCTCCATGCGGCGCGGAGACTCGGAGGTTCCGATGCTGACGATCGGGATCGACGCGCAGCCGCAGTCCATCGTGGAGATCGCGCCTGCAGTTCTTCGGCATTTCGGCGTGGCGCCTCCCGCCTACGCCCGTACGCTCACGCGTGCCGCCTGATTCCGCCGCCCTCGGCAGGAGCCGGATGGTCGACACGCAGCTGCGTGGCCGGGACGTCATCGACGAGCGCGTGCTCACCGCCATGGAACGAGTGCCCCGTGAGCTCTTCGTGCCCGAGAAGCTGCGCGTCCGCGCCTACGACGACGCCGCGCTGCCGATCGGTGGCGGCCAGACGATCTCGCAGCCGTACATGGTCGCGCGGATCTGTGAGGCGCTCGCGCTGACCGGTAAAGAGCGCGTTCTCGACGTCGGAACGGGCTCCGGCTATCAGGCCGCAGTGCTCGCCGAGCTCGCGGCGGAGGTCGACACGATCGAACGCATTCCCGAGCTCGCCGAGCGTGCGCGTGCAAACCTCGAGGCCGCGGGCTACGGCCGGGTCAGCGTCCATGTCGGTGACGGGTCGCGCGGGCTTCCCGAGCGGGCGCCCTTCGACGCGATCGCGGTCGCGGCGGCCGCACCCGAGCTGCCCCCGACGCTCTACGAGCAGCTCGAGCCCCGAGGGCGTCTCGTGGTGCCGGTCGGGAGGCGGGGAATGCAGCGCCTCGAGGTCATCGTCCGCAGCCCGGAGGGGCCGGCGGTGCTGCGCTCTGTACCGTGCCGCTTCGTGCCGCTACTCGGTGAAGAAGGGTTCTGAGACGTTTGCGTCCGGTCGGTCCGGGCACGATGGCGGCTGGATGACGGAGAGGACGGGAGACGAGCTGCTGGCACTGCCGGTGCGGCTGCACGGGATTCAGCTCGCGCGCCCGGTCGACCTGCTGCTCGACCCTGATGCGCGAAGGGCAGTCGGCCTCGACGTGATCTGCGGCGACGAAGTGCACCGGTTCCTGCCTCTGCCGACCGCAGCCGTTCGCAACGACGAGATCGGCATCCTGTCGCCGCTCGTCCTGCTCGAGCGGCGTGAGCTGGACTTCTACCGTGCTCAGACGTTGGCCCTGAGCAGGCTGCGTGGCGGGACGGTCGAGCTGAACGGACGACCGCTCGGCCCGCTTCGCGACGTCGTCGTGAGCGAGGATGGGCGCGTGATCGCAGCGATCGTGCACGAGCAGCGAATCCCGTTCGACGACGGGCTGCGGTTCGCTCCCAAGCGCCGGTCAGCCGCTTGAACAGCTAGTTTCCTCAGCCGCATGGATGAGCGGGACGCAGCCGTCGCCGTGGGACTGCGCGCCCGCGTACGTCGAGCTCTTCGCCGGCGGAGCAACTGGGAAGAGCTGGCGAAGTTCTGCGTCGTCGGAGCGTCGGGCTACATCGTCAACCTGCTCGTGTACGTCGCCCTGCTCGACGGCGCCGATCTGCACTATCGGCTGGCGGCGACCGGCTCGTTCCTCGTCGCGGTGACGAACAACTACCTGTGGAACCGGCTCTGGACCTTTCGCCGCGATCGTGGCCATTTTGGACATCAGGGACTGCGGTTCTTCGTCGTCTCGGTGATCGTCTACGTGGGCAACCTCGCCATCCTGACGCTGCTGGTCAGGCTTGGTCTCGGAAAGATCGTCGCCCAGGCGATCGCGATCATCACCGTCACTCCGGCGAGCTTCATCGGCAACAAGCTCTGGTCGTTTCGGAGACGGCACTGAAGCTGCTCCGATTCGCCGCGGCGGCCGTGCTCGCGGCAGCGATCCTCGTCCAGGCCGCGACGGCTGCCGCCCAGCCACGGCTCACGAGCGAACGCGCTACTGCGCTCTTCCTCGGGAACGACAAGGTCGCAGACTGGCTCGACCGTTATCCCAGCCGTGGACGGGTCACCGACGCGACCTACGAGGCCGACGCCTCGAAATGCTCCAGCGGGACGTCGGGCGGGTGCTGGAACGTGAGCGTCACCTGGAAGAAGAACGACAAGGTCGACGCCGGCGTGATCGCAACTGGGAAGGTCGACGACACCACGACCCGCGTGACGGAGGCGTGGACCGGCCCACAGGTCGCGTGGAAGATGGCGCGGGGGTACGACGGCGCGTTCGGCGGCAAGAAGATCAACAGCCTTCGCTACTGGCTTCCGTTCTGCTTTGTCTTTCTGTTGGGGCTCCTGGACTTTCGCCGGCCGCTGTCGCTGCGGAACCTCGATCTGCTCGCGCTCCTCTCCTTCTCCGTGTCGCTCTGGTACTTCAACCACGGGAACGTCTTCACTAGCGTGCCGCTCGTCTATCCACCGCTCGTGTATCTGCTCGCGCGCTGCGTCTGGATTGGCGCGCGTGGCCGTCCCGTTCGGGCGGCGCGTCCGCTCTGGAAGCCGGCGGTGCTGCTCGCGGCCGCGGTCTTCATCATCGGCTTCCGTATCGGCCTGAACCTCGCGGACTCCAACGTGATCGACGTCGGCTACGCGGGAGTCATCGGTGCGCAACGCATTTCGAGCGGTGTGATGCCGTACGACAACTTTCCGAAGGAGGACAACCTCAAGCCGTGCGGCTCCGCCGACTCGGCGGGAGAGATCCGCGACCGGATCCAGTTCAACGGGCGCTGTGAGTCTGCGAACCCGCTGGGAGACACCTACGGTCCGGTTGCGTACGAGGCGTATCTCCCGGGTTACTGGATTCGAGGCTGGTCCGGGAAGTGGGACAAGCTCCCGGCCGTGCACCTCACCTCGATCATTTTCGACGTGCTCTGCGCGCTCGGCCTGGGCCTGGCTGGCTTACGCTACGGCGGGCGGTGGCTCGGTGCGGCGCTCGTCTTCGCCTGGGCTGCGTTTCCCTTTACGCAATACGCGTCGATGTCGAACACGAACGACACGATCGTGCCGGCCTTCCTCATCTTCGGCTTCTGGCTCGCGAGCTCGCCCTGGTCGCGCGGAATCTCGGTGGCTCTCTCCGGCCTGACGAAGTTCGCGCCGCTGATCGCCGCGCCACTCTGGTTAACCTATCCAGGCCCGGTCCGACGACCTCGTCCGGCGCTTGCCTTCGCCGCAGCGTTCGTCGTCACGACGGTTGTCGCGTTCTCGATCCTGTTGCTCGACGGCCACCCGGTCCAGGCAGCGCAGACGTTCTACGAACGAACGTTGAAGACGCAGATCACGCGTGAGTCGCCTTTCTCGCTCTGGGACTGGGCGCAGTACCACGCGCGTGGCATCCCGGATCTCCACATCGTGCAGCGGGTGCTCGAAGGTCTGCTGGTGCTCGGGTCGGTGGCCGTTGCGTTCGTGCCGCGGACGAAGACACCCTTGCAGCTGGCGGCATTGACCGGGGCGCTCTTGATCGGCTTCGAGCTCGTCCTCACGCACTGGTCGTGGCTGTACATCCCATGGTTCTTCCCCTTCGTCGTGTTTGCTCTGCTGTGGAGTGACCGCGAGCAGTCCCCCGCCAGCGTCTGACCGCTCCGTAGTCGCCGCGGCGTTTGCGGCGATTGCGCTCTTCGTCGTCTCGTGGACGTTGCTGCACGTCGGCTTCTACACGCACAAGCAGCTGATCGACACGCCGGTCTACCAGCGCTACGGCAACGCCATCGCCGACGGGAAGGTTCCCTATCGCGACTTCGCGCTCGAGTACCCGCCCGGCGCGCTGCCGGTGTTCGCGCTGCCGGGGCTTGCGAAGCCCGGCCGGGACCAGCACGTCACTACCGGCTTTCGCCGCTCTTTCGAAACGATCATGTGGCTGTGCGGCGCCGCCGCGCTTGCGGCGATGGCGGTCGTCCTGCGCGCGCTGCGGCGTAGCACGGTGAACGTGTGGGCCGCGCTGTGCTTCGTGGCAGTGGCCCCGCTGCTGCTGGGCTCGGTCGTGCTCAGCCGGTTCGATCTCTGGCCCGCGGCAATCGTCGCGGCTGCTCTGGCCGCGTTGGCGAGCGGCCGACTTCGCCTCGGCCACGTTCTCCTCGGGCTCGGGATCACGGCCAAGCTCTATCCGGCCGTGTTCGTGCCCCTCGGTGTGGCGTTCGTGTGGAAACGCGCCGGCCGCCGGGAGGCGCTCACCTGCCTGGCGCTCGTCGTGGCCGTCATCGCAGCCGTCGTCACGCCCTTCGTCGTCCTGTCGCCCGGCGGCGTCTGGCAGAGCCTCAGCGTGCAGTTGAGCCGGCCGTTGCAGGTGGAGAGCCTCGGCGCGGCCCTGCTCCTGGCCGCTCACCATGTGTTCGGAACCGGAGTGACCGCCGAGACGAGCCACGGTTCGCAGAATCTCGGCGGCGCGGCCGCGCACGGGCTGGCCGTCGCGTCGGTCGTCGTGCAGGCGGCGCTGCTGATCTGGATCTGGGCGTCGTTCGCGCGAGGCCCCGGGGGGCGGGAGGCGCTCGTTCGCTCGAGCGCGGCCACCCTGTGCGCGTTCGTGGCGTTCGGGAAGGTCCTGTCGCCGCAGTTTCCGATCTGGCTGATTCCGATCGTGCCGCTCGTGCGTGGCCGTCGTGGGCTGCTGGCGTGCGCGCTCCTCGCCGTTGCCCTGGTCTTGACGCAGACCTGGTTCCCGTCTCGCTACTTCAGGCTCGCGCTCGACTTCGAACCGGGGCTCTCGTGGCTGCTGCTCGCGCGCGACCTCACACTGGTCGCGCTCGTGGCCGTGCTCACCACACGGCGACGCGTACGGCTTCGCAGCTAGTCGCGCGCCCGTCCTCGCTGCACCCTACGAGGACGCCCTCGATCCGCACATCGCCGTCTGCCGTCTCGAAGCGCACCGGCATCCCTGCTCGCATCGCCCTGATCGCGAGCTCGGCCTGTACGCCGATCACGGAGTCGTGCGGGCCGGTCATCCCCGCGTCGGTGATCGCTGCCGTGCCGCCCGCTTGCACCCGGGCATCGTTCGTCTGGATGTGTGTGTGGGTCCCGAGGACGGCCGTGACCTTGCCGTCGAGCCACTTCGCCAGAGCAACCTTTTCGCTTGTTGCTTCGGCGTGAATATCGACGACGATCACAGAGGTGCGCCGCTGCGCTTCGTCCACGAGCTCGTCGATCACCTCGAACGGACCGAGGACCGGCCCGAGGAAGAGCAAGCCGAGCAGATTGATCACGGCGACCTCCGTTCCATCGCGTGCCGTGACGAACGCGAGTCCGCGACCTGGAGCGCGCTTCGACATGTTTGCCGGCCTGATCACCCGCTTGCTCTCCTTCAGGTACGGAATGATCTCGCCGCGACGCCAGGTGTGGTTGCCGAGCGTGATCGCGTCGACGCCGGCGGAGAGCATCTTGTCGGCGAGCTTGGGCGTGATGCCGACCCCATCCGCGAGGTTCTCGCCGTTCAGGATGCACAGATCCGCCTGCAGCTCTTCGCGCAGGGAAGGCAGGCGCTCCTCGATGGCGCGACGGCCGGGCGCGCCGACCGCATCCGCAAGAAAAAGAATCTTCACGGAACGATTCTCGCGGGTTTACCGAGCGAAGCGAAGGTCTAACTCATGACCGCGGAAAGTGCGAAGCACTTTTCGCGGATCAGGGGAGCAAGGTCGCGGCGGCGCGCAGTTCGATCGCCACGTGGTTGCCAGCGTCTTGCGTGTACTTCGAGAGTGCCTGCTTCTCGACGCCGGACAGGTCGAGCACTCTGCCGACCTTCGTGCTCGACGCGGCGACCACCGAGCCGACAGTCAGCGCCGGGTCGGGGCTGAGGTGGGTGAGCGAGATCACGAGTGACGGGGCGGCCGACGGCTGGATCTCGATCAGCGAGCCGTAAGGACGGCCGTTGAGTATGTAGTCCGAGATCCCGACGACGGTCCCGTCGACGGGCGCGTAGACGTCCGTGCCGGGCAGCGCACCCACGTCGAGCGCTGCGGTCTCGCCTCCACTCAACTGGTAGTACACGAACCCGCCGCCCCCGCCGCCGAAGATCTTGTGGGCGAGCCGCGCCAGGGCGCTCTCGTTGCCCTGATGGCCGAGTGGGCTCAGCGGGAGCGCGCCGTCGCCGGAGGAGTGGTAACCGATCGCGGTGACGCGGCTCTGCGCGATCGGCAACTGGATGCGAAGCCCGCTGTGCAGAGCGACGGTGATAGGCGCCGGCGGTCCGACGGGAAGCAGGCGGCTGGCCGGACCCGGCAGCGCCTGGGAGGGCTCGCGCGTCGCCCCCTGTCCGAAGGCGGTGATCAGGAGCGTCCCCAAGAGGACGCCGCAGACGACGGTCAGGACGATGAGACGCCGCGCCCGATGGGGTGCGCGCACACGCCGCGGACGCTGGCGTGCCGCGGGGACTCGGCGGGAAGGGGCCGGCATCGGCGGCACCGTAACGGATCCTGACCCCTCCTTCAACCGGCGAGGGGGCCAACTTTGTGACACCCGAACCCTCGGATCCATCTGCCTTTCCGCCTGCAGCTCGTGACGGTCGAGAGCGAGGTTGCCGTCCTCAGCCCAGTCCCAGTCCCAATCCGGAGGCCGCTGCGTCGGGAAACGTAGGACGGCGGCTGTACGATCATCCGCATGCCCGGCAGGGCCAAGGTCGAGATCCCGCGCTGGATCCAGCTGGCCGGGTTCCCGGTCCTGCTGCTGTTCCTCTGGGTGGTGGCGGGCGCCGTCCGTCACGTCGTCTTCCTCTTCCTCGTCGCTCTGCTGATCGCGCTGCTCCTCAGCCCCGTGGTGCGGCTGGTGCACAGGGTCAGGATCCCTCGCGGCTTCGCGGTCGCGTTCGTGTACCTCGTCTTCGCGGTTACGTTGCTCGCCGCCATCGGGGCTATCGGGACCGTGGTCGTCAGTGAGACGAAGACGGCCGCGAAACGGGTGGATTCCTACTTTACGAACGTGAACGGACGAACCGGCCTCGTCGACGCCGATCGCGACGTCAACCGTTTGCAACAGTGGCTCGACAGGCATCGCCTCAGCGGCATCAAGGTCGAAAATCGCGGCCACAGGCTCGTGCGGGACATCCGCAAGCACGACATCGGCAAGTACACGAACAAGGTCGTCAACTTCCTGGAGGGAGCGGCGATCTCGATCGGGAAGCTGCTCTTCAGCGCGATCGTGATCCTCGTCGTCTCGATCTACATGCTGCTCGACTTTCCGAAGCTCGAACGGCGGATCAACGCGCGGTTTCCACCCGAGCCCGGGTCGGAGCCTTTGCTACTCCGCATGGAGCACTCGCTGACGAGCTACGTGAAGGGACAGACACTCGTCTCGCTGATCATCGGCACGAGCGCGGGCGTCGGCCTGTGGCTGTTCGGCGTGCTGGGCTGGCTTCCCCACGGTCAGAAGTACGCGTTGCTCTTCGGCGCGTTCGTCGCGATCACAGAGCTGATCCCGTACCTGGGACCTTGGATCGGGGCGATTCCGCCGTTCCTGTATGCCCTCGTCGTGCATCCCCCCTCGGCGATCTGGGTCGCGCTGCTGTTTCTCGGAATCCATCAGATCGAAGGTCACGTCGTCGTTCCGAACGTGATGGGGAGCGCGCTGCGACTGCATCCGCTGCTCGTCATCTTCGGTCTGTTCGCCGGCGGCGAGATCTACGGGCTGCCAGGCGCGTTGATCGCCCTGCCGCTGCTTGCCGCCGCACGTGCGATGTGGGAGTTCTTCCACGAACGCCTGGGGCTGGAGCCTTGGGACGAGACGGACGAGCTCCCGGTCGAGGTGGGTCTGGAAGAGGCCGCGCAGCGGCCTCTCCGCGTCGGCGGACCAGGGGAGGGGGTTCGGGGGAACCGGGAGGTTCCCCCGGCGGACAGTGCGGCGAGTCGTTGAGCGACCCGGTGGTGCGTGCGCGCGGTGTCGCGCGGCGTTTCGGTTCGCAGGTTGCACTCGAACCTACTGACATAGAGGTGCATGCAGGTGAGGCGCTCGCGCTCATCGGCCCGAACGGCGCCGGAAAGTCGACGTTGCTGGCACTGCTGGCCGGCGCGCTCGAGCCGAGCGCCGGAACGATCGAGCGGGTCGACGACGTACGCGTCGGGTGGGTACCGCAGCGCGCGGCGTTCTACGACCGCCTGACGGCGCGTGAGAACCTCGAGTTGTTCGGTCGGCTCGAAGGCGAGCCGGAGCACGCTGCGGTGGCGCAGCAGCTCCTGATCCGGTTCGACGTCCCCGCGGACCGGCCGACCCACACGCTGTCGGTCGGGAATCGTCAGCGGCTCAACGTCGCCCTTGCGCTGCTCGGCAGTCCGCACGTGCTGCTGCTCGACGAGCCGACTGCCGCGCTCGACCCGGGTCAGCGGCGCCGGCTCTGGGAGACCGTGACTGCACTGCGCGACGAAGGCGGCTCGGTCGTCTTCGCGACGCAGAACCTCGAAGAGATCGAGCTCTACGCCAATCGAGTAGCAGTGCTGCAGCGCGGGCGCCTGACGTTCGTGGGCCCGACCGCGGAGTACCGAGAGCTCCACGCCGAAGAGATCTTCACGTGAGACGTTCGGCGCTCGTCCTGCGGAAGGACCTGCGTGTGCTCGTACGCTCCCCGCTCCTCCTCGGCGTCCTGATCGCGTATCCGTTGCTCGTCGCGGGCCTCGTCGGTCTCGTCGCCGGCTACGGGAGCTCGAAGCCGCGCGTTGCGCTGGTCGACGAGGATCACCTGCCGCAGCTCGTGGCGGTGGGTGGCCACCGGTTTCGCATCCAGGACGCGATCGACGAGGTCGGGAAGAACGTCCATCTCGTCCGAATGGATCCCGTCGAGGCGCGCCATGCGCTGGCGACCGGCCGCGTCGTCGCCACGCTGACGGTCCCGCCCGGTTTTCTCGCCGACCTGAAGAGCGGCCTGCACTCGCCGAGCCTCGTCTACCAGGTCACGCGCGGCGGGATCTCGTCGCGCGTGACGCAGCAGGTGCAGGCCCTCGTCTACGGGCTCAACCGCCAGCTGCAGACGGCGTACGTTCGGACCGACCTGAGGTATGTCCAGCTCATCGTCACCGGCGGTCGCGCGGAGTTCGGCGGCCGCACGTACGACGTCCTCGGCCTGGCGCGCATGCAGAAGCTGCTCCAGCAGCTGCCGCCCGGGCCGCAGCGCGAGCGAATAGCCGAGTTCGCGAGGATCGCAGGTGTTGCGCTCGCGCAGACGGGCAGCCTGCTCGGCGCAACTGCAAACCCGATCGGGCTCGAACGGGCGCACGAGCATTCGCGCAGCTCGCTCCTCTCCGCGCAAGTGCAGTCCTACGCGTTGGCGCTGACGATCACGTTCCTCGCGTTGCTGCTCGCGGCCGGTGCGATTGCGAGCGAGCGCGACGAGAACGCGATCGGCCGGTTGAGACGAGGGCTGATCTCCATGGGGGAGCTGGTGTCCGCAAAGGTCGCGCTGGCCGCCGTTGTCGCGCTTGCGCTCGGCCTGGCGATCGCACTCGTCTTCGGCGTGATCGTCGAGGCCGGCGGCGTTGCCGGCGGGGAGCCGTGGCAGCGCCTGCCTCTGCTTGCCGTCGGTCTCGTCGTTGCCGGGGCGGCGCTGGGGGCGCTCGGCACTCTGCTCGGCGCGCTCGCGCGTGAGACGCGCACCGCGTCGCTCGTCGCCGTGCTGGTCGTGATGCCAGTCGTCTTCCTCGGCCTCGTCCCGCGAGAGGTCGTCCCGGTCGCAGGCTGGCTCAGCGATGGGCTGCCGTTCGCGCACGCGGTGCGCTACTTCTCGGCCTCGCTCTACGACGCGAGCCCGTGGGGAGCGCTCGTCCGCGAGCTGGTCTGGCTCGTGGGCCTCGGCCTCGCCTTCGGCGTCCTGGCCCGACTCGCGACGCGCCGGCTCCTGGCCTGAGCCGGCCGGTCTAGGCTGTGGTGGTGAGCAGCTTTCCGGTCACACGGCTCCGTCGGTTGCGGCGAACGAGCGGGCTGCGCAGGCTAGTCCGAGAGACGCGGCTCGACCTGGACGACTTCGTCATGCCTCTCTTCATTGGTCCCGAGCCGCTTCCGAATTCGGACCTGCCCGGCCTGGCGCGCGAGTCGGTCGAAACGCTCGGCGCTGCGGCGGATGAGCTCGTTCGCCTCGGCGTGAAAGCCGTGATCCTCTTCGGCATCCCGGACGAGAAGGACGACGAAGGCTCCGGCGCCTGGGACGACGACGGGATCGTCCAGCGTGCGTTGCGCGAGCTGCAGGGACCTGAGCTCGTGCTGATCACGGACGTCTGCCTCTGCGAATACACCTCGCACGGCCATTGCGGCGTCATCGGCGACGGCGAGGAGATCGACAATGACGCGACGCTCGAGCTGCTGACACGTACTGCACGGAGTCACGTCGAAGCGGGAGCGCATGTCGTTGCGCCCAGTGACATGATGGACGGGCGCGTCGGCGCGATTCGCGAGGAGCTGCCGGACACGCCGATCATCGCGTACTCGGCGAAGTACGCCTCCGCCTTCTATGGGCCGTTTCGCGAGGCGGCCGAGTCGGCGCCCGCGTTCGGCGACCGGCGCGGCTACCAGATGGATCCCGCGAACGTCCGCGAGGCACTGCGTGAGTGCGAGCAGGACCTTGCGGAAGGCGCAGACGTTCTGATGATCAAGCCGGCGCTTCCCTATCTCGATGTGATTCGCGCCGCTCGGGAACGGTTCGACCTGCCTCTGGCGGCGTACAACGTCTCGGGTGAGTACGCGATGGTGAAGGCCGCCGCCGCGAAGGGATTCCTCGACGAGCGTCAGGCCGCCCTCGAGTCGCTGACGGCGATCAAGCGCGCCGGTGCCGACTTCGTCATCTCCTACTGGACGAAGGAGCTGGCAACCTGGCTCTAATCTCCCCGAAAAATGCTGCGCATTTTCCGGGGTCGGCTGTCGGAGAATGATGAACGGCAGTGATACGCGCGTCCTGCGGACGCGAAGTGAGTTGTTCCGCCGCGCGCTCGATCTCATTCCCGGCGGCGTGAACTCGCCGGTGCGCGCGATGCGCGCTGTGGGCCTCGACGAGCCCTTGTTCGTCGCCCGTGGCGAGGGGGCGTACCTCGAGGACGTGGAGGGCAACCGCTACGTCGACTGGGTCATGTCCTGGGGGCCGTTGATCTTCGGTCACGCCGATCCGGAGACGGTCACGGCGGTGCGAGCAGCGGCCGAGCGCGGTACGAGCTTCGGCGCCCCGACGGAGGCAGAGTTGGAGCTCGCCGCCGAGATCGTCGAGGCGGTCCCTTCGGTCGAGAAGGTCCGGCTCGTCTCGTCCGGCACCGAGGCGGCCATGAGTGCCGCCCGCCTGGCGCGCGCGTTCACGGCTCGCGACCGCATCCTCAAGTTCGCGGGCTGCTACCACGGCCACGTCGATGCGCTGCTTGCGAGCGCCGGCTCCGGTGTCGCCACGCTCGGCCTGCCGTCGAGCCCCGGCGTACCGCCGGCGACGACGAAGGACACGATCGTGTGCAAGTACAACGACGTCGACGCGGTCGCATCGACCGTTGCCGAGTACGGCGAGGGTCTCGCAGCGATCATCGTCGAGCCCGTTGCGGGCAACATGGGTGTCGTTCCGCCCGGGCACGGTTTTCTCGAAGCGCTGCGCAGCCTCTGCGACGCGTCGGGCGCCCTCCTCGTTTTCGACGAGGTGATCACCGGTTTCCGTGTTGCCCGCGGTGGCGCGCAGGAGCTCTTCGGCGTGACGCCGGACCTCACGATCCTCGGGAAGATCGTCGGCGGTGGGCTCCCGCTGGCTGCGTTCGGCGGTCGGGCCGAGATCATGGATCGCCTTGCACCGATCGGCGACGTGTACCAGGCTGGGACGCTGTCCGGGAATCCACTCGCCACTGCGGCTGGGCTTGCGGTGCTCGGGCGACTCGACGACCCGTCCGCGTACGAGCAACTCGAGCAGCGAGGTGCGCGACTCGAGTCCGGGCTTGCGCCGTACGGCCGCGTCCAGCGGGTCGGCGCGATGGCGACGCTCTTCATGACCGACGAGCCTGTGCGCAACCTCGACGACGCGCAGCGCGCGGATGTCGATCGCTACGGCGCGCTCTTCCGGCATCTGCTCGAGCGCGGCATCTACGTTGCGCCGAGCCAGTTCGAGGCCATGTTCGTCTCGCTCGCTCACGGCGACGAGGAGATCGATCGGACAATCCAGGCCGTTGCCGACTTCGACGGCTGATCTCTGGGAGACGATCGCCGGCGACGCGGGGCAGGAGAGCGCCCTGTGGAACGCGGCGCTGCGCCCGCGCGAGGAGCAAGAACGAGCCGCGATCTTTTCAGCGCTCGGTGAACCGCGCTACGCACTCGGGATCGAGACGATCTACGAGGGGTACCTCCTGCACTACGGGCGGACACGGCTGTTCGCGCCCGAAGACCAGGACGCCGCCCTGCTCCTCGGCGACTATCTCTATGCACATGGGCTCGTCCGGATCGAGGAGGTCGGCAGCGTCGAGGCGGTCAGCGACCTCGCCGAGCTGATTGCGCTCTGCGCGTATCTGCGCGCGGAGGAAATCGCGGGGGATGGGCCGGTCTGGGCCGCCACTGCCGCGGCCCTCGGCCGCAGCGAGCTGGACGCCGGCCGGTCGTCCCTTCGTCTCGACAACGATCCCAACCCGCTCGAGCGGCTGGCCCGGGAGCGGGCGGGCGACGCCGCGGTCGCGAAGGCGCTTGCGACTCACCGTTCCCGCCTCCGTTAGAGTCACGCCGATGCTTGCGCTGCTCCAGCTGCTCGCCACCGACGATGCGGCGACCGAGGGCAAGAAGGTCGTCACGGCCATGCTCATCGTCGGCCTGATCTTCGTCGGCGTGATCGTGCTCGGGGAGACCTCGCACTGGCTGCGCCACCGGCGCCGCTAGACGTACGGTCGCGCACTCTCCGTGGAGGACGCGATCGCGTACGTCCGCTCGTAGACTGACGAGGTGGCTCCGCCGGCAGACCTGCGCGAATGGATCGCGCTCCTCGAGCGCGAGGGGGAGCTCGTTCGCATTACGGCGGAGGTCGATCCCGAGCTCGAGATCACCGAGATCACCGACCGCACGGTCAAGGCAGGTGGGCCCGCGCTGCTCTTCGAGCGCGTCAAGGGCTCGGACCACTCGCTGCTGATCAACCAGTTCGGAACCGAGCGGCGCATGTGCCTGGCTTTCGCCGCCCCATCGCTCGACGACGTCGCGTCGAAGCTCTCCGACGTCCTCGAGATGCAGCCGCCCTCCGGGCTCGTCGACAAGGTGCGTGGCCTGCAGAAGCTGAAGTCGATCGCGGACTCGCGTCCCAAGACCGTCCGGCGCGCGGCGAGCCAGGAGATCGTGCTCGAAGGCGACGGCGCGTCGCTCGACCTGCTCCCGATCCAGAAGTGCTGGCCCGACGATGCCGCGCCGTTCATCACGCTTCCGGCGGTGATCACCAAGGATCCACGGACGGGCACCCGCAACGTCGGCATGTACCGCATGCAGAAGCTCGGTCCGCGCGCGACCGCGATGCACTGGCAGATCCACAAGGACGGCCGCGCGGACTATCTCGCCACCGACGGCAAGATCGAGGTCGCAGTCGCCCTCGGGCTCGACCCCGTTACCGCGTACTCCGCGAGCGCGCCGCTGCCGAAGCACATCGACGAGTTCATGCTCGCCGGGTTCCTGCGCGGCGAGCCGGTCGAGCTCGTCCAGGCGAAGACGGTCGACCTCCAGGTCCCGGCGAACGCGGAGATCGTCCTCGAGGGCTACATCGACAAGGACGAGGTCACCGAGGAAGGGCCCTTCGGAGACCACACCGGCTACTACACGCCGCCCGAGCCGTTCCCGGTCTTCCGGCTGACCGCGATGACCATGCGCCGCGACGCGATCTATCCGTCGATCGTCGTCGGCAAACCTCCGCAGGAGGACGCATGGCTCGGCAAGGCGACCGAACGGATCTTCCTGCCGGCGATCAGGATGACCGTGCCGGAGATCGTCGACTACGACCTTCCGGTCGCAGGCGCGTTCCACAACTGCTGCATCGTCTCGATCCGCAAGGCGTTCCCGGGCCACGCCCAGAAAGTCATGCATGCGATCTGGGGGCTCGGGATGCTCAGCCTCACCAAGGCGGTCGTGGTCGTCGACGAGTGGGTCGACGTGCACGACTACGCGGAGGTCATGTTCAGGGTGGGCGCCAACGTCGATCCGGCCCGCGACGTCCTCCTGACGGAGGGGCCGCTGGACCATCTCGACCACGCCCCGACACGCCAGTTCTACGGGGGGAAGATCGGGATCGACGCCACTCACAAGGGGCCGGACGAGGGCACCCGGGAGTGGCCGGCGGAGATCCGGATGACGCCTGAAATCCAGGCCCTCGTCGACCGCCGCTGGGAGGAGTACGGGATCTCGCTCGGGGACTTGATGCAGAACGGGAAGCCGCGTCATAGGATCCCCTCTCTTGTCTCCCGAGCGAAGCGAAGGGACTAACTCATACACCCGGAAAATGCGGAGCATTTTTCGGGTCTAGTTGCGCCGATTGATACGTCGTTGACACACGGAACAGGGCGGGGATTGAATCCACTAGTGGTGACCCACGAGGGGGAGGCTCGGTGACGGAACCCCAGCACGGGGACAGGGCGCATTCCCCGGGCCCTTCGCTCTATCCGATCGGATTCGCGGCGGGGATCGCCTGCATCCTCGTCGGGCTGATCATCAACCCGAAGGTGATCGTGCCGATCGGCGTCGTGATCGCGGTCGTCTGCGGCTTCTTCTGGGCCCGCTCGGCGACGAAGGAGTTTCGAGACGAGCCCGTCGCCGCGATCGAGCCTGAACGCGGCGGCGCTCGCGAAGCGGGCGCGGCCGATCCTGGCGAGGCGGCACCGGCCGCGGTCGATGCCGGCCACCGCTTCCCGCGCAATCGGTTCCTCGAGGGCGCCACGCTCGGGTTGGGCGGGCTGATCGGCGGTCTCGTGACCGTGCCCGCGGTCGGCTTCATGATCGTTCCCGCGTTCAAGGGGCAGGGGTATCCGAAGGTCGACCTGGGCCCGCTGGAGAACTTCACCGAAGGCAAGTGGTTCGTGACGAAGTTCTTCACGCACCCTGCGGACGGCGAGGTCTCGCACCGCACCGCGTACATCCGCAACAACGGTCAGCTGAACGGCAAGCCGAGCTTCACGATCATCTCGAACCGCTGCGCGCACCTCGGCTGCCCGGTGCAGCCGAACGGCCCGGTCCAGGACAACCAGACGAAGGAGATCAACCTTCCGAAGGGCCAGCAGGTCACGATGATCCCGGCGATTCCTGCCGGCGGCTACGGCTGTCCGTGCCACGGCGGCCAGTACGACTCCGAAGGCAATCGCGTCTCCGGCCCGCCGGTTCGCGCGCTCGACCGCTACGCCTTCGAGATCGTCGACGGCCATCTCATCCTCGGCACGCCGTACAGCGTCTCGCACGTGAAGGGCGTGGGGAAGGACGCCCTCATCTACAAGTACAAGCTCACCGGGCCCGGCCAGCACATCGACGGCTGGGAGCAGATCCTCTACCCGTTGCAGCCGCCGCACTGATGGCGACAGCTACACGCAATAAGAAGTCCGCCCGGCGCCGCCAGCTCGAGGCGGCGATCAACTATCCGATCGACTGGCTCGAAGAACGCTCCGGTCTGATCGGCGGAATCAGGTACTTCCTCTTCCGCAAGGTCCCGGGTGACACGGGCTGGTGGCACACACTCGGGTCGGCGACGCTGACGGCCTTCCTCGTGCAGGCACTCACCGGCGTGATCCTGGCGATGTACTACAAGCCCGATCCGCAGAACGCTTATCAGTCCATCCAGCACATCACGAACGACCTGACGCTCGGTTGGCTCGTACGCGGCATGCACAAGTGGGGCGCCAGCGTCTTCATCATCCTGATGTTCTTCCACATGGCGCGTGTGTTTCTCTTCGGCGCGTACAAGTACCCGCGCGAGCTGAACTGGATCATCGGCGTGACCCTGCTCGCGGTCGGGATGCTCGAAGGCTTCACCGGCTATCTCCTGCCCTGGGATCAGACGGCGTACTGGGCAACGGTCGTCGGCATCAACCTCAACGGCACCGCGCCGTTCCTCGGACCGTTCCTGGCCGACTTCTTACGCGGCGGCGGCGAGATCGGCACCGAAACGCTCGCCCGCTTTTACTCCATGCACATGCTTCTGATTCCAGGCCTCATCTTCGCGCTGATCGGGCTGCACCTCTATCTCGTCATCCGGCTCGGTGTGTCCTCGCCGCCTTGGTCGCGTGAGGCTGCAGGCTCGGACTACGACTCCGACCAGCCGGTGACCAACGGCAGGAGCGGGCTCACGCAGCCGGCCGCCCGCAGCGGCTGGCGCCGCAATGGAGGGGAAGGCTGATGGCCACCACCGACGAGTGGCGCAAGCAGTACGCGAAGTACAAGGAAGACGTCAAGAAGCGCGGCAAGCCCTTCTACCCGTACGCGATGTTCGAGGACACGGTCATGAGCCTGGTCGTGGTCTCCGTCATCATCGGGCTCGCGGCGGTGTGGTACTTCACGTCCGGAGAAGATCCCAAGACGTGCGGCAGCGGCAATTCCTGCCTGCTCGGACCGCGCTACTCGGAGCCGGCCGATCCGGCAACGACGAACTTCGTCCCGAGACCGGACTGGTACTTCTACTTCCTCTTCTACCTGCTCCGGATCTTCAAGTGGCCTGACTCGGTCATCCTCGGCACGGTCGGGATTCCGACGGTCCTGCTGATCATCGCGTTCTCGCTCCCGTTCATCGACCGGCGTAGGGAGCGGCGGCTGACCCGGCGTCCGGTCGCGATCGTCGGGGCGATCCTCGTCGTGCTCTCGATGGGTGTCCTGACCTACAAGGGCGCGACCGCGAAGGAGGCGCTCGCGAGCGAAGTCGTGCAGGCCGTGCCGACGTGGGCGCAGCGTCAGGGATTTGCGGGCAACGCCCAGGCGGTCGCCGGGGCGAAGATCTTCGCCAGCTCGGGTTGCACCGCGTGTCACACGTATCTCGGCACGGGGAGCTCGAACCAGGGTGCGCCCGATCTCAGCGCCGAAGGGAAGAAGGGGCGAAACGCACAGTTCTTCATGCAATACATTCGCGACCCGTCGAAATTCGGCAACAACGTGATGCCGAAGTTCGGCTTCGACGACCAGCAGCTCTCGCAGCTCGCGGCCTTTCTGATGGCCTCCAAGGGCCCGAAGTAGGCCCGCGATGCGAGTCTTCCTCGGCATAACGGGCGCCTCAGGCGCTCCGTATGCGGCTCGGCTGGTCGAGGCGCTCGGGGGGGCCGACGTCGAGCTTGGCGTCTGCGCGTCGAGCGCGGGGATCGAGGTCCTGGCAACCGAGCTCTACGGCAATCCGCGTCTGTCCCGGGACGAGACGCTCACCCGGCTGCTCGAGCACGCCCAGGGCGGGAACGTCACCGTCTACGAGCCGAACGACTGGAAGGCGCCGTATGCCAGCGGCTCGGCCAAGGTCGACGCCTACGTCATCTGCCCGTGCTCGATGGGCACGCTCGGGACGATCGCCTCCGGCGCGATGTCGAACCTCATCCACCGGGCTGCGTCCGTGGCGCTGAAAGAGGAACGGAAGCTCGTCGTGATGCCGCGCGAGACCCCGCTGTCCCTGATCCACCTCCGCAACATGCTGGCGATCAAGGAAGCCGGCGCGACCGTGCTCTTCCTCGCCCCCGGCTTCTACCACGGCGCCGAAAGCGTCGACGACCTCGTCAACTTCATCGTGGTTCGCGCCCTCGATCAGCTCGGCCTTGACGTCGAGGCACCGAAGCGGTGGGGACAATGAGCATCGACTACCAATCCGGCCAGCTGGCGCCGGACGCAGTCCGGCGCATGTTCGACCGCATCGCCCCGGTCTACGACGTGATGAACCGGACGATGACTGCAGGTCTCGACCGGCGCTGGCGCCGGCTGACTGCCGAAGCGGTCGTCCGGCCGGGCGACAGCGTGCTCGACGCGTGCTGCGGCACCGGCGATCTCGCGGTTGCAGCCGCTCGGGCCGGCGGACGCGTGACCGGTCTCGACTTCTCCGGGCCGATGCTCGAGCGGGCGCGGCGCAAGGCACCAGAGCTCGAGTGGATCCGCGGCGATCTGCTGGAGTTGCCGTTCGATGCTGGGACGTTCGACGCGGCCACCGTCGGCTTCGGCGTGCGAAACGTCGACGACCTGCCGCGCGCGCTCTCCGAGCTCCGCCGCGTTCTTCGTCCGGACGGCCGACTGGGGATCCTCGAGATCACCCGTCCGCGCGGCCCGCTTGCGCCGTTCTACCGCCTGTGGTTCGACGGAGTCGTGCCCTTGCTAGGCAAGCTGCTTCCAGGTGGTTCTGCGTATACGTACCTCCCCGCGAGCGTCCGTCGCTTTCCCGGGCCGGTCGAGCTCGCGGAGATGATCGCCGCGGCCGGGTTCCGCGACGTGCGCGTGCAGCTCTTCGCGGGAGGGATCGTGGCCCTGCACACCGCGGAAGTTGGATGACAGCCCTCGCTGAGATTCGGGACGCCGGCCTCGACGCTTACCTCGAAGATCTCGAGGAGCGCCTGGAGCAGGCGGTCGGCGCGTATCGAGGCATGGTCGCCGAAGTCGGAGCGGAGGCGCTCGCCGCCGGCGGCAAGCGGCTGCGACCCCAGCTCGTCTATCTCTCGACGCCGCCCGGCGCTCCGCCGCCGGTGGTCGCGGGCGTCGCGGTCGAGCTCGTCCATCTCGCGACGCTGATGCACGACGACCTGATCGACGGCGCGCGTCTACGGCGCGGGCATGCGTCTGCCTGGTCGGCGCACGGGCCGCAGGCAGCGCGGACGGCCGGTGATTATCTCTTTGCGCGCGCCTTCGCGGAGTTGGCTGCGACCGGCGACACGCATGCGGTCGCCGTGCTCGCCAACGCGACCCTCTGCCTCGCGCGGGGCGAGGCGCTGCAGCGTTCGCAGCGCTTCGATCCGAGCACGAGCATCGACGCGTATCTCGAACGTTGCACGCTCAAGACGGGGAAGTTGTTCGAGGCGGCCTGCCGCCTGGCGGGCGGCTCAGGACCGTTCGGGCTCGCCCTCGGCGTCGCCTTCCAGATCACGGACGACATCCTCGACTGCTCCGGCGTGACGATCGAGACCGGGAAGATCGCCGGCACCGATCTCCGTGAGGGGACGCCGACGCTGCCGTTGCTGCTCGCCGGGCAGCGGGACGAGGCCGTGCGCGCGGCGCTTGCGGGCGGATCCCAGTTGGAAGGCGCGTTGCTGCGCGTCGCGTCGACGGGCGCGATCGAGGAGAGCCGCGAGGTCGCGCTCGCCTATGCGCGCAATGCGCGCGCCTGTCTGAACGGTGAGCTGCACCGCGGGGAGCTCGAGGCGCTGACCTATGCCGTCGTGAATCGCGAGCGCTGATGGCCCTCCTAGAACGAACCGACCTGCTTGCTCCCATCCGCGACAAGGTGGAGGGCGGCGAGCGGCTCGACTTCGAGGACGGCGTCACCCTGATGGAGAGCGACGACATTCTCGCCCTGGGCGAGCTCGCCGATCTCGCGCGGCGTGTGCGCGGCGGCGACGACCGCGTCTACTTCGTCCAGAACCTCTATCTGAACCAGACGAACGTCTGCCGCGTGAAGTGCAAGTTCTGCGCTTTCGCGGTCACGAACAAGCAGGCCGACGCCTACACCTTCACGCCGGACGAGCTCGTCGAGGACGCGCTCCGCCAGCACGAGCTCTCGGGCTTCACCGAGATCCACATGGTCGGCGGCGAGAGCCCACACGTCGACTTCGACTACTACGTCGGCATCGTGCGCTCGCTGCACGAGGCACTTCCGGACGTGCACCTGAAGCTGTTCACCGCGAGCGAGATCCACCACATGACGAAGCTCTCCGGTCTCACGCACGAGGAAGTGCTGCGTCGGTTGCAGGCTGCGGGGCTCGGCTCGCTGCCGGGAGGCGGCGCGGAAGTGTTCGCCGACCGCGTGCGCCGGCTGGTCGCTCCGGGGAAGGAGCATCCGGACTTCTGGTTCCACACGCACGACACGGCGCACCGGCTCGGGATCCCGACGCACTGCACCATGCTCTACGGGCACGTGGAGACCTACGAGGAGCGTGTCGACCATCTTCTGCGCCTCCGCGAGCAGCAGGACAAGACCGGGGGCTTCCTTGCGTTCATCCCGCTGGCTTTCCATCCGGAGAACACGGTCTTCGAGCGGCGCGGCTGGAAGCACACAACCGGCTCGGACGACCTGAAGATGATCGCGGTGTCGCGGCTCTTGCTCGACAACATCGCGAACATCAAGGCCTACTGGATCATGATGGGCCTGCCGCTAGCGCAGGTTGCGCTGCACTTCGGTGCGAACGACGTGCAGGGCACCGTCGTGCGGGAGCAGATCTTCCATGCCGCGGGCGCGCGCACCGAGACGGAGCAGAAGATCCCCGAGCTGGTGCGGGTCGTCAGCGAAGCGGGGCGGATTCCCGTGCAGCGCGACACGCTCTACAACGAGGTGCAGCGATGGTGAAGCTCGGCCGCATCTCGTACGTGAACATGGCGCCGGTCTTCTACCGGCTCGGGGCAGAGGTGGAGGAGATCCAGGGCGTGCCGACCGAGCTCAACCGCCGCTTGCTCGCCGGCGAGCTCGACCTCGCGCCGATCTCGTCCATCGAATACGCGCGGAATGCGGATCGTCTCCGGCTTTTGCCACGCCTGTGCGTGAGCTCGGAGGGCGCCGTGGATTCGATCCAGCTCGTCTCCCGCAAGCCGCTCGAGCAGGTCCGGAAGGTCGCCGTCACGCCGGAGTCCGCGACCTCGGTCGTGCTGACGAAGGTGCTGCTGCCGGAGGCCGAGCACGTGCCGCTCGGCGAGGAGGCCGATGCGAAGCTCCTGATCGGCGATGCGGCGCTGAAGTCCGCATTCGAGGATCCGACGCCTCACTACGACCTCGGGCGCCTGTGGCTCGAGCGCACGGGCCTGCCGATGGTGTTCGCCGTCTGGGCGTGCCCCGAGCCTTTGCAGGCCGGGCTGGTGGAGCTGGAGGACGCCCTAGTCGCGTCCGTGCGGCTGGCGCGGGCCGAGCCGGAACGCCTGGCGTACGAGGCGAGCGAGCGCTACGGGTATCCCGCAGGCTTCCTCGCCCGTTACTTCGAGAAGCTGCGCTATCGCTTCGGCCCGCGCGAGCGAGCCGGCCTGATGAGCTTCCTGGAGCTGGCGCATGAGGCCGGCGAGCTCGATGAGGTGCCCGAGCTCCGCTTCGTCCGAGAGCCGGTCGTCGTATGACGCGCACCGGTGCCAGGCACGGGTACGTAACGCACGACGAACTGTTACGCAACTCAGCGAGCCCGCTTGCGCTGCTGGGTCTCCGAGGACGTACCGGTGCCAGGCACGGGTACGCGGATGTGACGTGAGCGTCACGGAAGTCCTCGGCAAGGCCCTCGACGGGGAACGGATCTCCGACGGCGAGGCGCTCGCGCTGCTCGAGTCGCGCGACCTCGTCGCCGTCGGGCGCGCCGCGAACGCGATCCGAAACCGCAAGGCGGATCCGGATCGCATCACGTTCATCGTCGACCGCAATCTCAACTACACGAACATCTGCTACACCGACTGCGACTTCTGCGCCTTCTACCGCAGCCCCGGCGACACACGAGAGGGCTACCTCCTCCCCAAGCCCGTCATCTTCAAGAAGATCGAAGAGACGCTCGCGCTCGGCGGCACCGGTCTGCTGATGCAGGGCGGCCACCATCCGGATCTCGGCATCGACTACTACGAGGATCTCTTCCGCTCGATCAAGGCGCGCTACAAGATCCACCTGCACGCCCTCTCGCCGCCGGAGATCCAGCACATCTCCAGGCGCAGCAAGCTGACGCTCTGGCAGACGATCTCCCGGCTACGCGACGCGGGTCTCGACTCGATCCCCGGCGGAGGCGGCGAGGTCCTCGTCGACCGCGTCAGGGACGTCATCGCTCCGAAGAAGACGAAGACGAACGAATGGCTCGCCGTCATGCGCCACGCGCACCGACTCGGCATGTCGACGACAGCGACGATGATGTACGGCCACGTCGAGACGGTTGCGGAGCGAGTCGAGCACATGCGGCGGATCCGCGAGCTGCAGGACGAAACCGGCGGCTTTCGCGCCTTCATCTCGTGGACGTTCCAGAACGACGGCAACCGGCTCGCCGGCAAGGTCGCGCCCGCGGACATGCCGACGTCCTTCGACTATCTGCTCACGCAGGCTGTCTCCCGGATCTATCTCGACAACGTGCCGCACATCCAGTCGTCCTGGGTCACGCAAGGCATGAAGATCGGGCAGGTCGCGCTCGGGTTCGGCGCGGACGACATGGGCTCCGTGATGATCGAGGAGAACGTCGTCTCGGCCGCGGGAACGACCCATCGGACTTCGACCGAGGAGCTCGTCCATCTGATCAAGGCCCTCGGCAAGACGCCGGTCCAGCGCGACACGCTCTACCGCGACGTCAAGGTCTGGAACTGAGCTAGGCACCGTTGTGGCAGTCCGCCTGGACTGCGAGTGTTGCCCTGGTTGGTTCATCGTCCGGACCGGGAGGAAGGCATGAAGGGGTTTGCGCTACTCGTCGGTGCCTTGTTGGGCGCCGCGCTCTTGTACGTCACGACCGCAGTCGGCAGTCAGCAAGCCGGCCCGTCACGGGCGGAGTTCAACGCACTCAAGAAGCAGGTAGCGACGCTGAAGACGCACGATGCGGCTGTCCAGGCGTTCCTGGCCGCCTGCTTCACCAGTGCCGTTCCGACGCGCCAGTACAGCGACTATGAGTCGAAGGCAGCGGATGGCAGCACGAGACTCGTCACCGCGCTCGACGTCGCGCGCGTGGGCGATGCGCCCCAGTACTACTTTCTCGACGTCGGCCAGCCCTGCGCGTCGGCGATCAACGAGAGGCTTCAAAGTCTCGAGCTCGTGGGGCCTGCTACGACGCAGCGCTAGAGCTGCAATCCGAACTGCGCTAACAGTCTCCTTGCATTAGCCGACAAGGCGTTCCGCTAACCTCGGGCGGGGTCGTGGTCCGTCGAGCAGTCATCTGCAGCCTTTTTGCAGGGCTTTTTGTCGTACCGGGGGCCGTCGCGGCCGTGCCGGTCAAGGGACAAACGCTCATGCCCGGTGTCGTCTTTTCGCGACAGGTCGAGTTCACGGGGCACGGGCCTGTCGTGATCAATGTGATCACCGCGCCGAAGCCGACCGGGCTGTACGCACTGAAGCCGGTCCTCTCGAACGAGGCGATCCTCGGCCGTGAACGGGTGACGTCGATGCAGAAGCGCGTGTCGGCAGATGCGACCGTGGCCGGAGTGAACGGCGATCTCTTCAGCTTGAGCGACGGCCATCCGACCGGCGGGCTCATTCGCGGTGGGATCCTCGACAGCGGTCCGGTCGACCTCCGTTCGACTGTCGGAGTCGACACCGACGGCGTCCTCCATGTCGAGCGCCTGCGCCTTGCCGGTACCTGGCAGGGATCGGGACAACGCCGGATTCTCGGCATCAACGAACCGCCCCGGCCGAATCGAACCACGCTGTACACGCGTGCGTGGGGCGCACGCACTCCGGCCGAGAACGCGGGCGCGGAGGGGATTATCCAGCCGTTTCCCGCCACGAAGCCGAACACGCCCCTGAGCGGCGTCGTCACGCAGTACGTCACCGGCGGCAACCAGCCGATTCCGCCCGACGGCGCCGTGATCGTCGCGCGCGGCTCCCAGGCGGGTTTTCTCTCGACCGAAGTGCCACAGGGCGCCAGGATCACGGTGCTGCTGACGCTCACACCACCCTGGGCCAACGTCCCCGACGCGATCGGGGGCGGCCCGGTCATCGTCCGTGACGGCAAGCCGGTGTTCCGTTCGCTCGAAGACTTCACCACCGAGCAGCTCGCGTTCCGTCGCCCGCGCACCGGCGTCGGGCAGACGGCGGATGGCCGGATCCTGCTCGTCGCCGTCGACGGCGCTCAGCCCGGTTACAGCACCGGACTGACGAACTTCGAGCTCGCGCTTACGATGATGCGCCTGGGCTGCGTCACCGCCTCGGCGCTCGATTCGGGCGGCTCGACGACGATGGCCTTCGACGGCAAGTTGCTGAATCGACCGTCCGATCCCGGCGGCGAACGCGCCGTGGCCGATGCGTTGACGCTGTTCTACTACGGCGTGTACGCGCCGGCTCTGCCTGCTCAGGTCCTGTCGCCGAACGCAGACGGCGTCGACGACACGCAGACCTTCGCGTACAAGCTCGTCCGGCCCTCGAAGGTGACAGCGACGCTGACCGGCCCGGGAGGAGTCGTCGTTCCCCTGGATTCGGGAGCACGCGCCCCCGGCGTCTACCAGTTCGGCTGGACCGGCGCTGGGCAGCCCGAGGGCGCCTGGACGTTCAGGACGGTCGCCGACGACGACCTCGGGCGGCATTCCGTCGCCGACCGGCAATTTGCGCTCAACAACACGCTCGGGTTCGTGACGACGGCGGTCAGCCATCGCCGTTTGACGGGAAGCTTCAAGCTCGCGAGGCCTGCCCGCGTCGCCCTGCGGATCGAGACACCCGGAGGCGGGGTGGTGCGGACTCTTGCGACCCGGAACCTGCCTGCAGGCGACGGCACGATCTCGTGGCAAGGCCCGCCGGGCGGCTACGTCTTCAGCGCCACGGCCACGAACGAGATCGGAGCGGTGGAGCTCACGGCCCCGTTCCGGCTCCGTCGCTAGCCCCCAACTCGGACCGGTCGAGCAGAGCCGACACGGCCTCGCGAAGCTCGCCGAGTGAGAATGGAGTGAGCAGCGACGCGCCGTGCTCGTGATCCAACGG
>Ga0070707_100000895_pt1 | contig 29604 bp, 22 predicted proteins | sample KBSK5502metaG_FD_65468 | JGI IMG/M metagenome (GOLD analysis project Ga0070707, IMG submission 65468) | Corn, switchgrass and miscanthus rhizosphere microbial communities from Kellogg Biological Station, Michigan, USA - KBS K5-50-2 metaG | ecosystem: Host-associated > Plants > Roots >... | reverse complement strand
GCCGCCGCGGATCTCCCAGCCGATCTCGGTGGAAAACTGGAAGTGATAGCGGCGATCGTCAATGGACCACGAACGGTTCGTCTCCATCAGGATGGCGTCGTCGGTGTCGGCGATCAGGTCATCGAGCGCCCAGGTGCCGGGCAGCAGGCTGACGTTGGTCATGCGGATGATGGGGAGACGGTTCCAGCTCTCGGTGCGCATAGTGCCATTTGAGCGTGACTCGCCGATCGCCGCGGCGGTTTCACGGTTGCTGAGGTAGCCCGTGAACAGACCCTCCTTGATGATATCGGTGCACTGCGCGGGCACGCCTTCATCGTCGTAGCCGAAAGTGCCCAGGCCCGGGCCGTGCGCCAGTCGCGCATCAGCCACGACGTTGACGATATCGGAACCGTACCGCAGCGTGCGCAACTTATCGAGCGTCAGGAAACTCATGCCGGCGAAGTTCGCCTCCATCCCGAGGACGCGGTCGAGCTCGATGGGGTGGCCGACGGATTCATGCACCTGGAGGCCGAGCTGCCCGCCATCAAGCAGAATCGTGCGCACGCCCTCGGGGCACTGCGTCGCCTTGTGCAGCGCGACCGCTTCTTCGCCGACGCGCTGCGCATGGCCCGCCAGATCGAGCGACTCGACCAGCTCGTACCCCTGAAGCATGTGCTGCCCGCCGAAGCTGTTCGGGTAGGTGCGCTTCTGGATCTCGTTCGCAGCAAAGCTGGTGGCCGCGATCCCGCAGCCGGACTGCATCTTCACCTGGTGGATGAGCGAGCCGATGCTCGAAGCAAACAGTTGCTCAATACGGCGGAACTGCATGGAAGTTTCCGTGAGCGTGACTCCCGCGACCTGGCGCATCTCCGCGTCAGCGGCGAGCAGCAGGTCGAGCTGCCGCTCGAGCGGGATGCGGAAGGGGTCCTTGATGTAGGGGTTTTGCCAGGTATCCACGTAGGCTTGTTCGGGCGCCAGCACCACCTCGTGGCGTTTGGCAAGCGCTGAAGCCCGGGCGATGGCCACGGCCTGTGCGGCGCACGCCTGCACGCCTTCGCGGGTCAGCCGGTCGGTGGAGGCAAAGCCCCAGGCGCCCTCCGCCACCACCCGCACGCCGATGCCGAGCGACTCGGTTTCCGCGAGCGTGCCGACCTCGCCGTTCTTCGTGGAAAGATCCCGCTGGCGGAGGTCCATCACGCGAGCGTCGGCGTAGGTGGCGCCGCGCACTCGTGCAGTTTCGAGCGCCCAGTTGGCCCAGTCCTGCATGATGGGAAAATACGGGAAAACACCAGAATCGAAAAGCGAAATTCGAGAATCGTGTTTCGGGCTTCGAATCTCGAGTTTCGCTCAGGTACCCTCGGACCAGGAAGCGAGGTACTGTTCCTGCTCGGGGGAGAGCCTGTCCACCTGGATGCCCATGGACTCCAGCTTCAGCTTGGCGATTTGCCGGTCAATCGGCTCGGGCACTGGATAGACCTGCGGCTCGAGCTGCGAGGCGTTCTTGAGCGCGTATTCGGCCGAGAGCGCCTGGTTGGCGAAGCTCATGTCCATCACCGCGGCCGGATGGCCTTCAGCGGTGGCCAGGTTGACCAGTCGGCCCTCGCCGAGAAGGTAGAGCTTGCGACCGTCGCGCATGACGTATTCGTCCACCAGCGGGCGCGCCGGGCGCTTCGCGCTGGACATTTTCTCAAGCATCGGGATGTCAATCTCAACGTTGAAGTGGCCCGAGTTGCACAGCACCGCGCCATCCTTCATCTTCTCGAAGTGCTCGGCGGTGAGCACGCTCTTGTTGCCGGTCACGGTGACGAAGATGTCGCCGACCTTGGCCGCCTCGGACATGGCCATCACGCGGAAGCCGTCCATCACCGCCTCGAGCGCCCGCACCGGGCTGACCTCGGTGACGATCACGTCTGCGCCCAGACCCTTGGCGCGCATAGCCACCCCGCGGCCGCACCAGCCGTAACCCGCGACCACAAATTTCAACCCAGCGAGCAGTAGATTGGTGGCGCGCAGGATGCCGTCAATGGTGGACTGGCCGGTGCCATAACGGTTGTCGAACATGTGCTTAGTCATCGCGTCGTTGACGGCGATGATGGGGTACTTGAGCGTGCCATCCTTGGCCATGGCCCGCAGTCGGATGACGCCTGTGGTGGTCTCCTCGGTGCCGGCAATGACATCGGGAACCAGTTCGGTCCGCTTGGTGAGCAGCATGGTCACGAGGTCCGCGCCGTCGTCCATCGTGATCTGGGGCTTATGGTCGAGCGCGGCGCTCAGGTGTGCGTAGTAAGTTGCATTGTCCTCGCCCTTGATGGCGAAGGTGGGGATGTTGTAGTCCTTCACCAGGCAGGCGGCCACTTCGTCCTGGGTCGAGAGCGGGTTCGAGGCGCACAAGACAACGTCGGCGCCGCCGTCGCGCAGGGTGATGGCGAGGTTGGCGGTCTCGCTGGTCACGTGCAGGCAGGCGGCGATGCGCACGTCCTTGAGCGGCTGCTCTTTAATGAACTGCTTGCGGATCAACTGCAGGACCGGCATCTGCTGGTTGGCCCACTCAATCTTGCGCTTGCCGCGTTCGGCTAGGGCAAGGTCCTTCACGTCGCCAGTCAATCTGTGCGCTATAGCCACGCGAGAGCTCCCGGAAAGATTTTACCGTACTTCTCAGCGGCGAGCAGCCACCTCGGCGCCCGCCGAGGCGGGCAGGCCCGCCTCCTTACGGATGATCTCGGCTTTGTCGGTGCGCTCCCAGGTGAAGCCGGGCTCGGAGCGGCCGAAGTGGCCATAGGTGGCCGTTTGCCGGTAGATGGGCCGGCGGAGGTTGAGGGCTTCCATGATCCCCCGCGGCGTGAGCGGGAAGACACTGCGGACTAGGTCTGTGATCTGGTCGTCGGGAATGGCGCCGGTGCCGAAGGTTTCGGCCATGACCGAAACCGGCTCGGCCACGCCGATGGCATAGGCGATCTGCACTTCAACTTTGCTGGCCACGCCGGCCGCCACCAGGTTCTTAGCCACGTAACGGGCCATGTAGCAGGCCGAGCGATCCACCTTGGTCGGGTCTTTACCGGAAAGCGCGCCGCCGCCGTGCCGGCTGTAACCGCCGTAGGTGTCCACGATGATTTTGCGGCCGGTGAGCCCGGCGTCACCCATCGGCCCGCCGACGACGAAGCGGCCGGTTGGATTAATGTGGAACTTGCTGCGCTGGTCGATCATTTCCGCGGGGATGACGTGCTTGATTACTTCGTGGAGCACGGCGTCGTGCAGGTCGCGATTGGAGACAGATTCGCTGTGCTGCGTGGAAACAACGATGCAATCCACGCGCGCCGGACGGCCTTCTACATATTCCACAGTGACCTGCGATTTGCCGTCGGGCCGCAGGAAGTCCACCACGCCCGCCTTGCGCACCTCCGCCAGCCGGCGGGTGAGCCCATGAGCGAGTTGGATGGGCAGAGGCATCAATTCTTCGGTCTCGTCGCAGGCGAAACCGAACATCAGGCCCTGGTCACCGGCGCCGCCGGTATCGACGCCCAGGGCGATATCGGGTGATTGGCGCTTCAGAGCGGAGATGACACCGCAGGTTTCGGCGTCGAAGCCGTACTTGGCGCGGATGTAGCCGACATCGCGGATCACGCCCCGCGCCAGGTCGGAATAATCAATGTGCGCTTTGGTGGTAATCTCGCCGGCCACGACAGTGAGGCCGGTGGTGACCAGCGTTTCGCAGGCCACACGTCCGTTGGGGTCGTCCTTCAGGACGGCATCCAGTACGGCATCGGAAATCTGGTCAGCGATTTTGTCGGGGTGCCCCTCAGTCACAGACTCCGAGGTGAATAAGAAGCTCCGTTTTTGGCGAGTCAAGACAATCCCCTCCGCAGAAGTGGGAAGCAATCTATGGGCCCAACCTTCAGCGCCTGGCAGAAGTGCAAAACAGCCACGCTAACATAGGCTCTCTCCTCTGTCAACGCATTGAATTGGAACGCGTTAGACGATGGCTGAACGGGGATTTGGAGCTTTGAGACGCATCCAGTCTCCTCGCCATCGGCCGCATCTGGATAAAAGCTTTTCGCATCTAGACCTCAGGATTTGCCCTCGTCTAACCTCCCTTGGCTGCGAGCCAGAGCTAAGGAGAGCGCGGAAGATTCTCCTGCCGGATCAGAGCTGTTACGATTCTTGAGATCCAGCACGGAACTCCGCGGGGTGGCGGAGTGCACCCTATCGCTCCGCACCCGAAGGGACTGAGCCAGTGCGCCGCGAGAGCAGAAAGGCGCGGATGAAAGGATCGAGATCGCCATCGAGCACGCGGTTGACGTCACCGACCTCGAACTTGGTGCGGTGGTCCTTCACCAACTGGTACGGCTGGATGGTGTAGGTGCGAATCTGACTGCCGAAGCTGATGTCGCGCTTGGTTTCATCGAGCTTGCGGGTCTCCTCCTGCCGCTTCTCCAGTTCTTGCTCATAGAGGCGCGAGCGCAGCACCTTCATGGCCAGTTCGCGGTTCTTGTGCTGGCTGCGCTCGTTCTGGCACTGCACGACGAGGCCGCTGGGCAGATGAGTGATGCGCACCGCCGATTCGATCTTGTTGACGTTTTGCCCGCCGTGGCCGCCGGCGCGAAACGTGTCAATGCGGAGGTCTTCGGGCTTGATGACGATCTCGATGCGGTCGTCGATCTCCGGGATCACGAAGACCGACGCAAACGAGGTGTGACGGCGGGCCTGCTGGTCGAACGGCGAGATGCGGATCAGCCGATGTACGCCGCTCTCGGTGGCCAGCAGGCCGTAGGCGTTTTCGCCTTCGACCAGCAGCGTCGCCGACTTCAGCCCGGCCTCTTCCCCTGGCACCGAATCAATCACCGAGGCGCGAAAGCCTTTGCGCTCGGCCCACCGCAGGTACATCCGCACCAGCATTTCGGCCCAGTCCTGCGATTCGATTCCGCCGGCGCCGGGCTTGACGGTCACGATGGCGTTGAGCCGGTCGTTCTCCCCGGCCATCAACGTGGCGGTTTCCAACTCGGCGACAAAAGCATCGGCGGCGTCGAGCTCGCGGCCGATCTCCTCAAGCACCCCCTGGCGCTGGGCGACGTCGGTCTCCTCATGGGCAAGGTGGAAATAGGTCTCCAGGTCGCTCGTCCACCGGGAGAGTTTCTCATCGGCGGCGACGCGTCCTTCGGCCTCTTTTCGCTGCTGAAGAATCCTCTGCGCCTGTTCGGCGTCTTGCCAAAAACCGGGTTGGGCGGATTTTTGTTCCAGCGCGGCGAGGCGTTCGCAGCTTTGCCGGACGTCAAAGATAACTCCGCACAAGTGCGATGCGCTTGTGGAGCTCGTCGTAGCGCTGTTCGAGGTCTTCAAGAATCATGGCGATCGAATCCTTTAGAACGAAGCTCTCCTTGATTGGCTCCCAAGTTTACAGTCCCCAGTTTAGTGTCGAAAGTTCTTAGTTTCCAGCGTTCGACTTTTCACTTTCGGCTTTCGACTGGTTACTGCGCCTCCAATCAGCATCCCTGCCGTCCCCACGACGCAAAGCCACGCCAGCCAATCGCCCCAGCGCGTATAGAGCGTTAGGTCGTTGCGGAAGCCGTAGTCGGCGCTGAGCACCCCGCGCTTGTCAGGCTCCATCCGGGCCGTGTACCGGCCGTAAGGGTCCACGACAACCGTATAGCCATTGTTAGTGGCGCGCAGCAGCCACCGGCGGTTCTCGACCGCTCGCACCCGCGCCATCATCAGGTGCTGCTCCGGTGCCGCCGACCGGCCGAACCAGCCGTCATTTGAAATGTTGACGAGCACGTTCGCGCCCTTGGCCGCGAACTGCCGGACCTCGTTCGGAAAAACCGCCTCAAAACAGATAAAAACACCGAAGCGCTCGTTCGTGCCCGGCAGTTGTCCAACTTTAGGTTCGGAGCCGGTCTGAAAATCTCCGACCTCAACTGTCAGCTTCCCCGCAAATGTCAGCCAGCGGCGCAGGGGCACGTACTCGCCGAAGGGTACTAGATGAATTTTATCATAGAGGAAAACGCGTCGGCCGGCAGGGTCGAGCAGCGCCGCGCTGTTATATGGCGCCTGGCCGCCGCGAGCTCCGGGCTTCCAATCCACCACACCCACCAGAAAGCCGTTGCGAGAGGCCCGGGCGATGCGCTCGGCGCGCGCCGCGAACCGCGCATCCTGCAGGGAAAATGGCGCCGGCACCTCGGGCCAGAGGATCAGCCCGGGTTTCTGTGCTGTGGCCCCGATGCTCAGCGCGTCGAGCTCGTCCAGGTCCGTGGCGTGGCGCTCCATCCAATCCACTGGATAGCTCGGCGACTGCGGAAAATTGGTCTGTACCAGATGCGCGGAGTGCCGCCCCTGCTCGTGCGGGACGAATCTGTCGCCGATGTGCGATGCGGCGGGGAGCAGGGGGGTAACGATCAAGAGCAGAAACGTGGGGGCAAGAGAGAATCTTCCGCTGAGACGTTGCAGGTCCAACCCCTCCACTGACCAGGCCACAAAAGCGCAATACGCGGTGATCAAGAACGACAAGCCATAGATTCCCGTCACCGATGTGAGCTGTAGAAGGGCCAGACTTCCCCCCGTCGCATACCCGAGCAGGGCCCAGGGGAATGCAATGGCAGGCAGATGGGTCCGGAGGAATTCGAGAGCCACCCAGAGAAGCGGCGCGGCGAGGCAGGCCCTCGCGGCACTTGGGCGGGCGATCCAGGCGACGCCCAGCCTGAAGGCTGCGAAGAAAAGCGAGCCCGCCGCGACAATCAAGGCCAGCACGCCTGCCGCGGACACAGCGGGTAACCCGCCGTGCACACGCATCACCGTGTAAATCCATCGCAGCGTAATCGCATAGAAGACGGCACCGCTGAGAATCCCGCCGAGCGCCGCCGCTCGGGGCCGCGCACCGAGAGAGGACACGATCAAGAGGACCAAACCCAGCCAACACAAACCAGCGCCAAAATCGCCATACCCAGTCCAGAATCCGGCGGAGAGAAGGAAGCCCAAAAGGGCATTGCTCAAGAGGTGACGCAGAACAGAGAGCCGAGCCATCAGCGCTTGACGATGGCCTTAAATCCCTCGTTCTCGAGCCCGCGTTTGACCAGATTGGCCGACTGCACGTCCGCGTACGGGCCCACCTGCACCCGGTAGTAATGGTCGGCGCTGGGGGTCAGGACAAAAGCAGGAAACTTCTTCTGCTGCAGGGCTTCGGCCAGTGCGAGCGCGTCGCCCTCTTTGGTGAGCGCGGCCACTTGGAGGAGGATGGCACCCCGCGGGATCAGAGGCGCATTGAGGAGCGCACCGCCTTTTGCGGCAGCGGGTTTGGGGGCAGGCGGAGTCGCAGCAGTGGACTTGGCTGAACCGCTGGCGCTCTTCCCCGCTCTCTGTCGCTCCGCGGACTTTTTCGTCTCCGACGGGCGAGAGAAATCCCAGTCTGATGGCGGCGCAGCGCCCGGGGCCGCAGGTTGTGTCTTGGCTATGTCCGCGCCGGGTTTTGCCGGAGCGGCCGCGGGGACGACGGGCGCCGGAGAATCCTTGCTGCTGGCGTGAGGCGTCGCCACTTTCGCATCATACTGGCTCCGGCCCATCACGTAGCCGAGCGTGAACACGATGCCGGAGATCACAACCATCAGCAGGAATACGCCAACCACGTGGCGGCTCTCCAATACCACGTCACTCCCGCCCTTCTTACCCATGATCCCCATCGGTCACTTCGCTGTTCCCAACGCCTTCACCCAGGCGTTGATAATGTCCACCGGCAATGGAAAGACAATCGTGGTGTTTTTCTCCACCCCGATTTCCGTCAGGGTTTGCAAGTACCGAAGCTGAATGGCGGCAGGCTGGGTGGCGAGCACGCCAGCCGCTTCGGCCAGCTTCGCCGAGGCCTGGGCCTCGCCGTCCGCGTGGATGATCTTCGCGCGGCGCTCCCGCTCGGCTTCGGCCTGGCGAGCGATGGCGCGTTGCATCGTCTCCGGAATATCGACCTGTTTGACTTCCACTTTCGTTACCTTGATACCCCAGGGCTCCGTATCCTGGTCAATGATTAATTGCAACTTCGCGTTTACCTTTTCGCGCGCCGAGAGGATCTCGTCGAGCTCGAACTGGCCAACGACGCTGCGCAGTGTGGTCTGAGCGAGCTGCGAGGTGGCGTAGAGATAGTTTTGCACCTGGGAGAGCGCCAGGTTGGCGTCCACGACGCGGAAATAGCAGACCGCGTTGACCTTAACCGAGACGTTGTCGCGGGTGATGGTGTCCTGTGGCGGCACGTCGAGCGTCTCGATGCGGAGCGGGATGCGGTAGAGCGTTTCAATAGGCCAAAACACCAGACGCAGCCCGGCGCCTTTGGCGTCCGGCTTCATCCGGCCCAAGCGAAGCACCACACCCCGTTCCCATTCTTTGATCACGTAAAGCGAATTCCAGAACCAGATCAAAACCACCAGCAACCCTACCAGCCAACCCGTAAAACCGAACTGCGCAAATTCCATCGCTGCCTCCTTCAGGGCGAGCGCGGGCAAACCCTGAGCTGAGATGGTCCCCCCCAAGAAACGTCTAGGCCGCCGACCCGGGCCTGCGCTCCACCGGCTCCACGTGCAACGTCAGGCCATCCACGCGGACCACACGCACTGGATCACCCTTGCCGATCTTTTCGCGGGCAACAGCGCGCCAGAGCTCGCCGTGCACCAGGACCATCCCTCGACCCGCGCCGTCGGGGCCTGCCGCCTCGAGCGCCTCGGTGACCTCGCCCTGCGCGCCCACCAATTGCTCGATGCCGGTGGCCTGCTTCCAGCGTCGCGAGCGCAGTACCAACCGCATCAGCACGATAGTGAGCACCGCAAACGGCAGTGTTACCCCCAGCGCCACGCCCAAGCTGACGCCCGCGGCAGTCAGAGGCGAGCGGATCAGCATCAGCGCGCCCAGCAGCATCGCCACCACTCCGCCGATCCCCAGCACGCCGTGGCTGGTGAACTTGGCCTCGAGGATGAACAGCGCGAGTGCCAGCACGATCAGCAACAAGCCGGCAAAGTTGACCGGAAGGATGTGCATGGCATAGAGCGCCAGCAGCAGCGAAATCCCGCCGATCACCCCGGGCGCCACCATGCCCGGGTGTGTGAACTCGGCGTAGAGCCCCAGCACGCCCACAATCAGAAGGATGAAGAACACATCCGGCTGAACAATCCGCGAAAGAAACTTCTGCCTCGCCGACATCTCCAGAGCTGTGCGCTGTGCGTTGCGCAGTTCGAGCCTGACGGCGCCGCCATCAAATCGATTGATGCTGCGGCCGTCGAGTTGCGCGAGCAATTCCTCCGGCGACTTGGCAATCAGGTCCACCAGCTTGCCGTCGAGCGCCTCTTTTTCGGTGAACGCCTTGCCCTCAGTAACAGCGGATTCAGCGAGCGAGACGTTGCGGCCACGCTTGCCGGCGAAACTCCGCAGGTAGGCCGTGGCATCGTTGAGGATTTTCCTCCGCAACGATTCATCCACATTCAGCGGCATGCCGCCGATGGCCAGCAGCGGTGACGCGGCGCCGGTATGCGTGCCCGGAGCCATGGCGGCGACATCGGCGGCCAGCAAAATGAAAAACCCCGCCGAGGCGCCCCGCGATCCTGCTGGCGCCACGTACACCACCACCGGCACGGGCGAGTCGATGATGTGCTGGATAATCTCGCGCATCGAGGTCCCCAACCCGCCTGGCGTGTCCATCGTGATCAGGACGAGGCTGGCCTTCGACCGGGCGGCCTCGTCAATGCCGCCGTTGATGTACTCGGCCATGATCGGCTCGATTTCATCGCCAATGCGCAGCTCAATGACGCGCGCCGCCACACCGCCCGTTCTTGCGGTCTGGCCCGGCGTCTGGCCGGGAAGAACAACCGCCGGGAGCGCAGCCAACAAGGCCGCCGCAATCCCTAGCCGGTGCGTAGAGCCTAGCCGGAGGTTCATCGCGGCTCTCCAACACCCCTGCGTGCTTCCAGCTGCTCGAGCAACTGGCGCGCTTCGACAAAGCCCGGGTTGAGCTTAAGCGCGAGGCGTAATTCCTCGCGAGCCTCTGCAATGCGATTTTGCCCGAGGAGCAGGCGAGCGAGCGCGGTGCGCGTCGTGGAATCGTCGCGGCTGCCCAGGGCGGCGCGCAGCTCGCGGATGGCATCGTCAGGGCGATTCTGATGGCGGAAAACTTCCGCCAGCCCCAAGTGCGCCGAGGGGGTATTGAGCGGCGCCAGAACAATGGCTTCATTGAACTCGCGCTGCGCATCATCGAGCTGGCCCGCCGCGAGAAACTCCTGGCCGCGGGTCATGTGAAATTGGCGATGCTTGAGGCGATGGGCGAGCGTGTCGCCCGGCTTCGGCGCGGCCTCCGTCGCAGATTCCGGCAACGGGTGCAGGGATGCGGGGTCCAAGCGCAGTCTGATGCGATCCATGCGCGCTAGCGCTTCGGGAGATACCGAAGGCAAAGTGGGGGCGCGCGCGCCCGTGCTGGTAGACTCCCGGCGTTCAGCCTCAGCCTCAGAGGGCCGGCCACTTTTCTCCAGGGCTGCGATCAGCAGGGCGCGTGCTTCGGCATCGTGGGGCTGCCGGCGCAGCACTTCCTGGAATGGCCGTATCGCGGCGGCAGCGTCACTTACACGCATTCTGAGAAGGCCGAGGTTGAACCAGTATTCCGCTTCTTCGGGGTCGAGCTGCGTGGCACGCTCGAGCGCTGCGGCCGCTTCGCGCCTTTTCCCCAGGCGCTCCCGGGCGACGCCCAGGTTGTTGAGGGCTTCCGGCAATTCCCTCGGGCGTGCTGCAGCTTCGGCGCCGGCGCTCGGTGCCGGCGGGGCAGCAGGTCGGACGCGCTCAAGCAGGCCGGCGAAGGCAGCCTCGGCGCGCGCCGGATCGTTGCGCAGGAGGTGGCACACGCCCGCCTCGAAATTCGCTTCCGCGCCGCGCTCATGAGCCGGCGGGACTCGCGTCAGCCACGGCAGTGCGGCTTCGCAGTCGTGCCGAGCGTAATAGGCCTGGCCCAGCGCGAACGCCGGGGCGTCCCACGCCGGCTCCAAGCGCGCCGCTTCGCGGAAGTCACGCAGCCGCTCCTCGTCATCGAGGCTCAGCAGGCCGCGGACGTAATACTCGAAGGCATCAAGCCGCAGCTTCGGAAACTTCGCAGCGAAATCGCGCTGGTTGAGGGGATAGGCGGGGTTAATGAAACGCAGCACGCGCCAAGCGAGCCGTCCATGCATTTCCATCAGGTCGTTGAGTGCACCGGGCTCCACCATCGGCGGCGAGAGGCTTGCCGGGCTGATCCGCAAGAGTCGCGCCGCCACCGTGAGCGTCCGGCCGTTGAACTCGTACTGGCCAAAAACAACGTAGTCGGCGTCAATCTCTTCGGCCACCTTCAGCATCGTGGCCCGGGTGTAACGCGTCGAGGCGGGCAAGCCCAGGCGGTCTAGTGCCGCCAGGCGTTCCTCGCGGGGGAAGACGAACTGTCCTTCGCCGGCCAATCGCTCAATGGTCAGGTCGGCCAGACCCTCGCCCAGCCAGTCAAGTTTCGCCACACGGCTGGAATTCTCAAATGGAAATACCAAGAGGGTTGCGACACGTGCCGCGGCTTCGACTCGCTCGGTCTGCGGCGAGTTTTGAGCCGCAGCCATAACAGGATGAGCCGCGCACGCGAGCGCAGAAGCGCACCAGAGGACCCCGATGAAGACGTATCGGGCGGCCATCCTGCTGCATATTGTAACAGAGTGCGCGTCGGGTGCGTCGGTGGCGAGTTGTGGAGGTCGCCCCCGGGACTATTTTTGAGTTCAGGCCATTGCAGAATCAGTGGTCTCGGTAGGACAAAGGAAAGTGCCGTAGAGACTACAGGCCGGGCGGGGCGGGCGGGGTCTGGTTGGCAGAAGGCGAGGCGGGCTGCAAGATTTCCTGGACACTAGGATCTTTGAGAACGCTGGCGAAGGCAGGATCGGTCTGGACGGCAGCCAGCCCGGTGTAACCCTCATCGCGCGCCATCCTCAGATAGTGCGCGCAGCGCTCCGCATTGCCCATGCTGGCGTAGGATTTCGCCAGGAAGAAGAAGAACGTTCCCTTGTCGTCCACGCCGATATGCTGGAGCACGGTGCCGAAGCTGCCGCGATGCTCAAACACTTGGGGATCAAGTTCGAGCGCGCGGTGGTAGGCGGCAAACGCCTCGTCGTATTTCTTTTGGGCGAGGTAGGCGCTGCCCAAGTTCCGATAAGCGGTGGCCATTTCCGGCGCAATCTCCAGGGCTTTCTTGTACTGCTTCACGGCCTGGCGGAACCTGCGTCGGTCATATTCGAGCGCGCCAAGGTTATTGAGCGCGTTGGCGTAGTGCTTATCCGCCCTGACAGCGCGCTCGTAATAGCGCTTGGCCTGGTCGAGCATCGTCTGCTGGTGATAGGCGATCCCGAGTTTATTCAGCAGCACGGCGTTGCGGGGCTCTTGCTCGATGAGCTTCTGGTAAACCGGCACCGCTTCGGCATACAGCTTGCGCGCCATCAGGATATCGGCGCGCATCTCTTCTTCCTCACGAGGCGTTCGCGTGGACGGCGCCCGGGAAGCCTGGGAAGGGATGGCCTGCGAACCAGAGCCCGGTTGTCGCGCGCTCGTTTGGGATGCTTGTCCTGAGCTCGCCCCAGTTGTTGCCAGAGGTCTAACTGAAGGGGTTTGAGCCAGCAGCACCTGCGGGGTAAACCATATCGCTAAGGCAACCGCCGCCAGGCTTGGCTGACTCATCGTGCCCCTCCGCCGGTTTCAGGGCGATTGCCTCTCACCGGGCTTCGGTTTCTGCGGGGGTTTCTCCTCGTCTTTCTTTCCGCCTCCAAAGATACCAAAAATGCGCTTGAGCAGCCCCTTTTTCTTTTCGCCGTCGGCGGGAGGCTGCGCACCCTCTGCCGAAGGCGGCTGAGCGGCGCCCTCCGGGCCGGGGGCGCTCGCAGCTTCGGGCTTGTCCCCACTGGCAGTTTTGCCGCCGCCGAACAGGCGCGAAAGCCAGCCGGCCGCGGGCGTCTGCGTCATCATCCTGCCGCCGTGTCGGACGCAGAATTCGGTGGGCTCCGTGCCCCGGACGAAGAATTCCTCGCGGGTAACCGGGCAGGATGGCGTGGCCAGTTGCAGCGTTTCCGGATCAATCATCACGGAGACGACGCCCTCGGGCGGTGCAAACCCACGCGTGTCCTTGTAGGCCTGCAGGGCCACGGCGCGCTTCATGAACTCGGCCCAAATGGGAGCGGCCGAGGCGGAGCCGGACAAGTGCAGCTCGCGGTTGTCGTCAAAACCCACCCAGATGACGCAGAGCAGGTTGGAGGTGAAGCCGGCGAACCAGCCATCGTGGGAGGTGCCTGTTTTACCCGCGGCCGGCGCAGTGAACCCGCGGGCGCGCACGCCGGCACCGGTGCCGCGGTTCACCACGTCTTGGAGGACGCTGGTAACCAGATATGCGACGCGGGGATCGAGCGCAGGCCGCGTGCGTGGAGCGCTTCGCTCGATTGCGGTGCCATCGGCTGCCACAACGCTGCGGAGGAAGATGGGTTCGGCGCGCGCGCCGCCGTTGGCAAAGACCGTGTAACCGCCCGCCACCTCGATGGGCGTCATCTCATAGGCGCCCAGGGCCACCGCGGGGGTCGCACGGATGCGCGGGTCGAGCCCGATCTGACGCCCCACCTGCACCACGCGCCCATAGCCGACCAGCTCAGCCACCTTGACCGTGGCCACGTTGAGCGAGCGCGTCAGCGCCTCGCGCAGCGTCACCGTGCCGTGGAACTGCTCGCCGTAGTTGTTTGGCGTGTACTCCTGACCTTCGAAGATAAACGTGGTGGGCTCGTCCACCACGGTCGTCGCCGGCGTCACGATGGGGCCGACGCCGTCCACCGCATCGGTGAACGCGGCGGCATACACAAAGGGCTTGAAGACGGACCCGGGCTGGCGTCGAGCCAAGGCGCGATTGAGCTGGCTCTGACCGTAGTCGCGCCCGCCGATCAGCGCCTTGATTTCGCCCGTCCGCGGGTCGAGCGCCACCAGGGCCACCTGCGCCACCGGGGGAGGCTCTGCCGTCTTCTTTTTTGCCTGCTCGCGGCGCCAGCGCTCGTAACGGCGAGCGAGTTGCGCGTCCACGTTCTTCATCCCTATCTCGACGGCCGCTGTCGCGGCGCGCTGCAGGGCAGGATCGAGCGTAGTGTAAATACGGAAGTTCTGGGCGAGCAGCGCGGCCTCCGAGTAGCGGTCCAGCAGGTGGTCCTTGACCATGTCCACGAAATAGGGCGCCGCGCTGGTTTCCAGCGCCCCGCCGGTTACCCGCAGCGACGACTTCTCCGCGGCGAGGGCCGCCTCCTGGGAGACGGCGTGGTTCTCCACCATCTGCTTGAGGACGCGGTCACGCGCCTCGACGGCGCGCTCCGTCTTGCGCTCCGCGGCGGAGTAGCGATTGGGGGCGCGAATGATGCCGGCAAGAAACGCCGACTCGCCCAGGCTCAACTGGTGGATGTCCTTGCCGAAGTAGGCCTGCGCGGCCTCGCCAAAACCGTGAATGGCGAAGCTGCCCCGGTTGCCGAGATAAACTTCATTGGCGTACAGCTCGAAGATCTGTTGCTTCGAGAAGCGCCGCTCGAGCTGCAGCGCCACCAGGGTTTCGGCCAGCTTGCGGCGCCAGGTGCGCTCGCTGGAGAAGAAAAAGCTGCGCGCCACCTGCATGGTGATCGTGCTGGCGCCCTGCGCGAGCTTTTCGTGGCGCAGGTCGGCCCAAGCCGCTCCGAGGACGCGGAGCGGATCGAAGCCTGGATGCTCGAAGAAGCGCTTGTCCTCGGCCGAGAGCACCGCAGCCACAAGCACCTTGGGGATGTCGTCAAAGCGTACCGGCCGGCGCTTTTCGCGGGAGCTATCGAACAGGTTGGTGAGCAGTTCCGGCTCGACATCCGCGGTCGCGAGCAGCGCGCCGTTATCCAGCGAGCGGATCTGCTTGATTTCGCGGCCAGCGAACTCGACTCGCAGGGCGTTGGTTTTGCCGAAATAGGATTGCTCGGACGGGTGGAGTTCAACTACCGAACCGTGGAGAGCGAACAACCCCGCGGCACCCTCCACCGGCTTCTCGGTGTAGCCGGCGCGCTGCAAGTAGCTGGCGAGTTCGTTTGCGGCCAGCGCTTGGCCGGTGAAAATACGCGCCGGGGCCGCGTAGATGCGCGAAGTGTTCTGGTATGGCCCGCCCGCCAGGCGCCGCTCGATCATCCGGGCGTAGCTGACGAAGAAGTAGGTGAAGAAGCCGGCTCCGGTGACCAGCAGAAGCAGCGCGACCCCGAGTGATGTCAGGCCCAGGCGGGAAGACCAGAATCCGCGGCCAATTCGAATCCGCAACGCGATCCTCCGTCAGAGGCCCTCGCGGCCTTCGGCCCGCCTTGGCGGGCTCAGGGCAAGCCTGGGCGGGTATGCGTGGGCTGAGTCGCGATGGCGCCGGGACAACACGTGCGATTTCTCCCCACCGGGCCGGCTCCTGCTACAGAGCATTACTTTCGACGCTGGGTGTGAAATGCATGTTGAACTGGTAGACTCGCAGGTCCACCGTCACCGTGTAGTCCACCCTGATCTGCACGCCTCGCTGACTACTTTCTACCTGGATGTCTTCGCGACGGGCAGGGATGTCTCGGTCCTGGATTTCGCGGTAGATGACGTCCCGGACCTCTTCATTGGTGCGGTGGTTCACCATGGCGAAGCGCGCTTCGGTCTGCATCTTGTCCTGAAGCTGATAATTGGCGAAGTAGATGGGCACGACCTTTGCGCCGACATAGATGCCCGCGCCGACGATGAGCAGCCAGACGATGGCTTTGAGCCGGGCGCCACCCCTCGACCGCATGCGGGGGCAGCCGCGGCTCCCCGGAAGAGCGCCCAAGCTCTCAGGTTCGCGCATAGCTATTCCCCTTCAGCGAAATCCACCCCGTGGGTCGAGAATCGCCCGAAGCAAGCTACGGAACATTTGCCGCAATCGAGCCGGCGAGAGAAGCTACTCCCTCGACCATGCTAGCATCGCGCCGAGGGCCTGTCGAGCGGGCGCCGCCGCGAGGTTTCTTCGAGTCGACACCGGCTGGACCTCAGTAGGCCCTTCCGAAGATGGCTTTTTCCGCGGCCGACTGGCCGCACAGAATGCACCGACCCTTCCCTACCGGCTGCTCGAGCGGGATGCATCGCATCGTGGCCCCAGTGTGTTCCTTGATCCGCTCCTCGCACTTGCCGTCGCCGCACCAGTATGAGCGCGCAAAGCCTTTTGCGACTGCGGCCTTGAATTCATCGTAGTCAGCGGGCTCACTGGTGTTGGCCTCGCGAAACGCCAACGCGCGTGCGTGGAGCGCGGTCTGGACTTCGTCGAGGGCGTGCGCCACCGCCCTCGCCAAACCCTCCTGCGGGACAACTGATTTGCCTTCCTTACCCGGTTTGTCGCGCCGAGCAAGCACGACGCTGCCCTTGGCAACGTCCCTCGGGCCGATCTCCATGCGCAACGGCACGCCGCGCATCTCCCAGTCGTTGAACTTGTAGCCAGGACTCACACCCTCGCGCTCGTCGGAGGTGACACGGATATCAGCGGCGACCAGCTCGGCGCCCAGCTTCTTGGCGCGTTCAGTGACGACAGCCTTTTCTTCGTCGCTCTTGTAGATAGGCACGATGACCACTTGGTAGGGCGCCAGGCGCGGCGGCAGAATCAGACCCTGGTCGTCGCCGTGAACCATGATGATCGCGCCGATGAAGCGCGTCGAGAGGCCCCAGGAAGTCGTCCAGCAGTGCTGCAGCTTGCCGTCCTTGTCGAGGTAGCGTATCTCAAAGGCTTTGGCGAAGTTTTGTCCGAGATTGTGAGAGGTGGCAGACTGGAGAGCCTTGCCATCGCCCATCATGGCCTCGATCGAATAGGTCTGGTCGGCGCCGGCAAACCGCTCGGACTCCGACTTGCGGCCGGGAATCACCGGGATTGCGGCATCGGTTACAGCGAAGTCCGCATAGATGTCCAGCATCTGGCGGGTCTCGGCTTGTGCCTCCTCAAGAGTGGCATGCGCCGTGTGCCCTTCCTGCCAGAAAAACTCGAGCGTGCGAAGGAAGAGCTTCGTGCGCAGCTCCCAGCGCACCACGCTGTTCCACTGATTGATTAGCACCGGCAGGTCGCGGTAGGACTGGATCCACTTGGCGTAGGCGTGGCCGATGATTGTTTCCGAAGTCGGGCGGATCACCAGCGGCTCTTCGAGCTGCTCGCCCCCGCCGATGGTCACCACGGCCAGCTCGGGCGAAAAGCCGGCCACGTGCGACTTCTCTTTTTCGATGAAGCTCCGGGGAATCAGCAGGGGAAACGCGGCGTTGACGTGCCCGGTAGCCTTGAAGCGCCGGTCGAGCGCCCGCTGGATATTTTCCCAGAGCGCCCAGCCGTACGGCCGCACGATCATGCATCCGCGGACGGGCGCATAGTCGGCCAGCTCCGCACGGAGCACCAACTGGTTGTACCACTCGGAAAAATCCTCGGAACGCGAGGGAAGCTTTAGTTCAGACATTAGGTCGCCCGCCCGCGGCACAGTTCACTGCAATGCCGAATCAGAACGGCTAAAACAAATCAGCCTAACGGACGCCCTAAACCTTGTCAACAAACCGCCAGCATTGAAAAGCACGGGGCGAACCGATAGAATCGTGGCCGGAACGCACCGTGCCGGAAGCCGCTCCAAAGCCGCGGATCGCGCTGGGGGCCGACCACGCCGGCTTCCACGTCAAAGAAAAAATCAAGAAATTTCTCGAGGACTCCGGCTATCCCGTGGATGATGTGGGCACCTGGTCGGAAGAGTCGGTGGACTATCCGGACTACGCCCGCGCCGTGGCCGAAAAGGTCGCCGCAGGCACCGACCAGTTTGGCATCCTGGCGTGCGGGACGGGGATCGGCATGGCCATCACCGCCAACAAGGTTCCCGGGATCCGGGCCGCGGTGGCGCACGATGCCATGACGGCCCGCCTAGCGCGGGAACACAACGACGCCAACGTGCTCACGCTCGGCGGGCGCGTGGTGGACGATGCCCAGGCCGTCGAAATCGTGCGTGATTTTCTGGATGCAAGATTCGCCGGCGGGCGCCACCAGCGGCGTATTGATAAGATCACCGAGCTCGATCAAGAGGAGCACGCGCCCAAGTAGCATCGCACGCGGGGAGACCGAGAGATGACTACAGAGACACAAGCGGTGCGGCGGATGAACCGTCCGCTCGTCGAAGTGGACCCCGAAATCGCCGAGATCCTGCGGGAGGAAGCGCGCCGCCAGGCCACCGGCCTGGAGCTGATTCCCTCGGAAAACTTCGTTTCGGAAGCCGTGCTCGAGGCCATGGGCTCGGTCTTCACCAACAAGTACGCCGAGGGCTACCCTGGCAAACGCTACTACGGCGGCTGTGAGTTCGCCGACCGCGCCGAACAGCTCGCCATTGACCGTGCCAAGCAGCTTTTCGGCGCCGAGCATGCCAACGTCCAGGCGCATTCCGGGACGCAGGCCAACATCTCCGTCTACATGAGCGCGCTCCAGGTCGGCGACACCGTGCTGGGGATGAACCTGGCGCACGGCGGCCACCTCACGCACGGCCACCCGCTGAATTTTTCGGGACGGATGTACAAGTTCGTGCCTTACGGCGTCTCGAAAGAGACCGAAACGATTGACTACGACGAGCTGGAGCGCCTGGCGCAAGAGCACAAGCCCAAGATGATCGTCGCGGGCGCCAGCGCTTACCCGCGGATCATTGATTTTCCGCGCATGGCGCAGATTGCGCAGGCAGTGGGAGCCCTGCTGTTCGTGGATATGGCGCACATTGCGGGGCTGGTGGCAGCCGGCATCCACCCCAGCCCGGTGCCGCACGCCGATTTTGTCTCCACCACGACGCATAAGACGCTGCGGGGACCGCGGGCAGGTATGGTGCTCTGCCGCGAGAAGTACGCGAAGGAGCTCGACCGCATCACCTTCCCCGGGACGCAGGGCGGTCCGCTGGTCCATATCATCGCCGCCAAGGCCGTGTGCCTGAAAGAGGCAATGCAGCCAGAGTTTCACGATTACCAGAAGCACGTGGTGGCAAACGCCAAGGCGCTCGCCGCAGGTTTGGCGAAGCGCGACTTCCGCATCATCTCCGGCGGGACCGATACGCACCTTCTCCTGGTGGACATGCACTCCCGCGGGCTCACCGGCAGCGCCGCGCAGATCTCGCTCGACCGCGCCGCCATTACTGTGAACAAGAATTCCATCCCTTTCGACCCGCTCCCGCCGATGAAGGCCGGCGGCATCCGACTGGGCAGCCCAGCGGTGACCACCCGCGGAATGCGTGAGCCGGAGATGGAGCGCATCACCGAGTGGATGGCCGAAATCCTGAACCACGTCGGCGACGCCGAGCGGGAGCAGCGCATCCGCGCTGAAGTGGCGGAGATGGCGGCGCGTTTCCCGCTCTACGAGCAGCGCTATCTGGCCTCCGACGGCACGCCCTACCGCGTCGAAATGCGCCGCGCCCATCCCTGAGCCGCCCGGCCGATGCGCGTTGCGATTGACATTCGGCGCGCGGGCGACTACGGCATCGGCACCTACATCCGCAACATCGTCAACGAGCTTGGCCGGCTGGACCGCGGGACGCACTACCTGCTGATCGGCCGCCCGCGGCATCTGGAAGAATTCGACGTGCTGCCGGAAAATTTCGAGCTGCTCAACTACCCGGCCGATCCGGGGACGTTTCGCACGCATTTTCATCTGCCGTTTCTGCTCGAACGCCGCAATATCGACATCCTGCACATGCCCTGGTTCTACGCCCCGGCGCTGGTGCCCTGCCGGCTGGTGATTACCGTGCACGACCTGACGGACGTGCTCTTGCCTCCGGCCGGCGGCTCCCCCATAGTGCAAACTGGACGGCTGTTCTTTGCACGGCGCGCTCTGTCCCGGGCCGAGCGCATCCTGGCGGTTTCTCACGCGTCGAAGCGCGAGCTGGCCCGGGTTTTCGGCATCCCCGAGGGGAAAATCGAAGTCATCTACAATGCGCTCGACCAGCGCTTCGTCCGCGAGCCGCTGTCGGCCGAGGCCGACCGCATTCTGGAACGCCATGCGGTGAATTACCCCTTCGTGCTGTACGCCGGGAAGATCAAGCCGCAGAAAAACCTCGCCCGATTGATCGAAGCCTTTGCCGTCGCGAAGGCCGAACTGGGCGACCATCCCGAGTTGGCCGGGCTCAAGCTGCTGATGATCGGAGACGAGTTGTCCAAACACGCGGACCTGCGGCGGGCTGTGATCCGCGCGCGCATCCGCGAGGACGTCAGGTTCCTGGGCTTTGTGCCCTACCCGGTCCTGCGTGTGTTTTACGCCCGGGCGCGCGCGTTTCTGTTCCCCTCGCTCTACGAAGGCTTCGGCCTGCCGCCGCTCGAGGCCATGGCGCACGGCACGCCAGTGCTCACCTCCAATGTGTCGTCGTTACCGGAGGTTTTCAGCCAGGCGGCGCTCCTGGTGAACCCAGAGCACGTCTTTGAGATCGCTCGCGGCATTCGCCAGATCCTCACCGAGGACGTGCTGCGCGAGGCGTTGGTGCGCCGCGGGTACGAGCTGGTGCAGCGGTACTCCTGGGAGCGCTCGGCGCAGCAAGTCCACGATGTCTACGAAGCAGTGTTCGCCAGCCGGACGGCGGCCGCGGCAGCGTAAGCAGCAAAGTTGCCGCGTCCTGCGGAGTTTCGTTCCTCCCTTTGCGGAACGCACGAAAATTTCCAACGGGGCGATTCTTCGCTTCGCCCGCCAAGGTGGACTCCGCTCGGAATCACACCAGTTCCCGACAAAGGCGCTTCACCCCAGCGTTTCGATGGCCAGCTCGGTGACGCGACCCTCGCGGATAGTAAACGCGCGGACAGGCCGCAGCGCGTCCGGCAGGGGTGAAATCACGAAGTAGGCCGCATCGGAGTAGAACGCTCGCTCGATGTCCCGCGTCGATGGCGCGTTGTCGCCTGCCGGATGTGAATGGTAGATGCCCAGGTGGTCGAGGCGCGACGCCCGCAGCTCGCGGAACATCCGAAAAAGCTCTTGGGGGGCAATCTCAAACTCGCTCGGGCTGGCGAGCGCATTCCGCGCTGGAAGAATGGCGGAGATCACGCCGCCGCGACCGCCCAGCAGGCCACAGCACTCCACTGACGGCTCGCGCCTCGCCTCTTCGACCATGTGCGATAACACCTCGCGCCGGATGCGGACAACGTGCTCCATGCGCAAAAGTCTATAACTTCTGCGCCAGGGGCGCAGCAATGGTTCGACTGCGCTCACCACGTTCTTCGCTTTTTTGTCAACCCCCCTCCCCCTTTTTTTTGGAAGAGTGTGATTCGAGGGGACTTTAAGCCCAATGAATTTGTATCAGTGCATTCTAAAGAACTTACGAAGCCGTTTTTCGTATCAGTGCATTCTAAAGGTGTTGTGGATATAGACGAGCACCAGAGCACTTCTGGACCTCCGAACGTCCATGAAGCCTTGATTCCAGGGGAGTTTAAGTCCAATGAACTTGAAACAGGGCATTTTAGAGAGCCTACGAGACTGTTGTTCGTAAGAGTGCATTCCAAAGGAGTTATCCCCTCGGGCGGACATTCCTGGTGAGTTTGCATTTCCAAACGACCTGCGCGGTCGAGCGCAGAAATCTCCGGCCGGGAGGCAGAATCGGTCAGCGGAAACATCGGGGTCGCATGCGTTGAACTGGTCAGGGCCAAGAGTTCCCAGTCAAGAGTCGATAGTGCAAAGTTGGGGCCGGGCATGCGTGCCTTTTCTCCCAGAGGGATTCTCTTCGCGAATTTTCGTGGCGCAGCGGCTCAGGACCAGGAAAGCACTTGGGTCGAGGACCCGTATTACAGTTCATGTTACCACAAGACAGGCGCGTTGATTGCGAGGATTGCGCATTTTCTTTGGAGAAAATTAGGCATTCGAAAAGAAAGCTGAAGAAGGGTGCTGCGAACCCACGCCATCGGTGAGCAGGAGCATCGGAAAGAGAATCTGCAAACGGTCAGGAAGAAAAGTCAAACCCCGCACCCTTGAAGACCGCAAGGGTTGCGGCACCCAAGTGCTCTTAGCGCCTCACTTTGCGCCACCCGGCCCACCTTGGCATGCGCTTAGGGGGCGCATCTCGCGGACGCCAACCCAGACTGCCTGCATCGAACTCCTTCGTCCTGAAGGCACTGACAAGAAAGAAAACACCCACAGCAAAGCATAGGATAGCTTCGACTAACCTCACCCAGCCTCCGAGCTCCTCCTACCCAAGGTTGGGTTCAGTTGCAGCTATTCTTCCCCAGACAAGCAGCCCGGTGCTCAGCCTACCGGCAGTGGCTTATTCTTGACGAATGGAGGCACGAATAAGATGACATGTCCCTGAATCGCGTAAAACTTTTCAATTCCCGGATCAAAACGACCAGCGAGCAATTGCAGCTCATGGTCCTCCGGAGGGTCCCAGGCGTCACAGTTTAGGATATAAGAGTCAGAGCGGACCGAAACGATTCGACAGGCCCGTATGATCGCCTCCCGGTGAAACCTTTGGGTCAGTGTTGCCTCGAAGCCAGAATTAAGCCTCCGCAACTCCCGAATCCCAGTGGGCCAGCGACCGAACATAATTTCAAATGCACCTAAATCCCGCCTCAACTGAAGAAGTACACCTTCCTCCTTTGGGGATCCGACACTCGAATAGTCAAGTTGCTTCCAGGGAACCTGTCCAGACTTCATACCGGCAACTGTTTGTTCCAAAATTCTCTGGGCGGCTACGAATCTCGCTCGATCCTCGTCTGTCATCGCCGTCGGCCCAATGGTCAGCCTTCGATGGGCATACCATGTGGCAGCGGCGAACAGCACACCCAGAATTACGGGTATCAAGACAACCAGCTTCCATCCGCTTTTTGTCATAGCGGCACTCACTTAGCCTTCTGGGCACATTTCCCCAGAAAAGAGGTCAGCTGCTTAAGGGCGGGTGGGGCACAGAATGCACTCCGAAATTCCGTCGCTCATCGAGGCGCGGACGGAGTATATCATTCGCGTACGGCCCATTGTAGGTAGCAGACGCGGGTGCCGCACCCTTTGGTTTTCAAGGGTGCGGCACCCAAGTGATCTTAGCGCCTCACTATGCGCGACCCGGCCCGCCCTGTCCTCTTTGAATTCAATCTATGTTCAGTTGCTCCGCCTTTACGATGGCGGCAATTCTCGACTCATCGCGAATGACCGTGCTGTAAATCCATGTGTAGTGCCCCTTGTTTCGGATCACCGCCGCAGTGCGCTCCGGCCCGAGCAGTTGCCGATCAGCCTGGATTTCCAGGTAGCAATCAACCAGATGGCCGTAGGTGCTGTATTCGGTTTCCGCGCCCTCCGGAGGCCCCACCGGAACTCTGGGATAAAGCCTCCGCAGCTGTGCGATGGCGTCATTGGTGTGATTTCGATGGGCCTGCAAGTGCCAGTGCAACTGCTCGTGTAAGTACGACGAGAGCAGTTCGTCGTCGGAGTTCAAGAATCGCACGTTGAGAGTGATGACAGGAAAACTGTGCGCAATCGCCCCTTCTTCGATCACCACTTTGCTGGTGAACGTGTACTTGCTCAAATCGTAGGTAGCGAGGATCTGTTCAAGCTCTGCCTTGGTCTTCAGCTCGCGCGAAGTCCCATGCTTCGCCTCAATCTTCACCGATTGTGTGGACGGCGTTCCGACCAGCAAAAGAATCAATGCGAGCGCGCTTTCGATATTCCGCATTCCTGCCCTCCCTCCGAGCGAACCGACAAGCTTGTGAACGGCCAGGGTGTCAAAAAAATCGTGGCCAGGTAAGAGGCATTTCCGATTTCACCGCCATTTTCGCGCAAAGCCTTACACCTGCCGCTCCTTTCGTGTCAAGCCGAGTCGCCGTGGCATGGGCGGTCCTTTTCGGCAGAAGGTTGAGGACTCGAGTCCTTCCGCGTGCGCCACTTCCAATTGCCTTCCTCGGCTGCGGTTGGCAATCGGAGCTGCCCGCGAAGTGCCAGCAGGGGGCTTGACGCCCTGCCGGCAATAGTGCTCTATTTCTTCGCCGACGTGCCCGGCGCGGTCGTACGAAGGAGCTGAGGAGGGCGAGGCCATGATCCGCGAGGACATTCTCCAGAAGTTCCCAGACCTGTTCGGAATCAAGAAGGTGAACGGGCGAGAAGTCAATATCGAACAAGCGATTGCCACGCTCACCCGAGAGCTGGGTCCCGAGATCGCCGCAGCCCTAACCGCTCGCCGGGCGCTACTGCTGTCCCCCGCGCCGGTCAGCAAGAAATATGGCTGGCCGAAGTGGGAGGACACGTTTGAAGATCCTCTCAGCGGACGGTCGTGGACATTTCGTCAAATCGTCCAAGGCCTGATTGATAACGTTCTCGGCCGGGAAAGCGAGTGGCGCTGGCGGCTGAACGACGAGGTGCCCATCCCGAAGGACGCCCACCCGTTGACGAATCCCGGCCTGGAACTCACCGGGCCGTGGCATCCGCTGGACATGGCCTTCAATGCGTTGAATAGCCCGGCGCCCATGAATATGCCGGACTTTGAAGACGCCTCACCGCCCCATTTCCAGACCGATGGCACGCCCACGAATCAGCCGGTGGGGATTTTTGCGGCCATGCAGAACGCCAAAGAGATTTTCGAAGGCCGCTGGGCTGACCGGCCCTATGAGGTGGTGAAGAAGGGCCAAAAGCGCGCTTACAAGATCAACACTTCCTCGGCGCAGTGGCCGACGCGGTTTGCCCGGCCCCCCGGCATCCACGTGCGGTATGACCACATCAGGGTCGATGACCAACCGGCGCCCGGTATAATTCCCGTCACTCTCCTCTGGACCCTCAACAACTACGAATCTCTCACCCGCGCCGGCACGGGCGTGTACTACTACATCCCGAAGATTCAGACTCCTCAGGAAGCCTTGATTGTGGAGAAGCTCCTGGCGCGGGTGGAAGGCCTCATCGGCGTCCAGCCTGGCACCATGAAGATCAAAGTCCTCTATGAGGAAGGAAATGCGGGCCGGTTCTTGCCTGCGATCGCCTGGGTCCTGCGGCGTCGGCTGCTTGGGACAAATGTTGGCCGCTGGGACTACCTGGCCAGCCTCATTGAGATGTGGAAGGACGACCCGAAGGGCGTGTTTCCGGACCCGCAGACGATTGGCATGGCCTCCCCGAACATGATTGCGTATCAGCGGTACAACGCGCTGATGATGCTCATGGCGGGCATGAAGAATGGCGAACTCAGCCAGGGTGCTCCGATTGGCGGGATGGCGGCGGTAATGATCTATCAACCGAGCGATCCCTATGGCCGCTCGAAGTACAACCCACTGGCCCTGCGTGCGATGGTCGTTGACAAGCTGCGAGAGCGCCTGCTGGGTCTCATGTTCATGCCCGAGCAGCCGTTGCCCGCGGGCCAGCAGCCCACCCTGGAAGACATCCTTGCCGGCCGGGTGAAGGGACGCCTCTATGATGCCTATCGGCAAAGCTGGGTCGCCAGCCCAGAACCGGCCTACGTCGCCGCTGGTAATGCGCCCTTGCGGGTCCCTTTGACGCAGCTCCACACGATCCTGGATGCGCCGCTAGAGACTGTGGAGGTGAAAGGCAAACCCGTGCCAACAGTTGCCAGCGGTCTCACGGACGCGGAGCGGCACCTGCTGCAATCCCGCGGGTTATTGAACCCGCAGGGCAAGATCATGCCCTTGGTCATCACCAAGGACATGCTTGACGCGCCGGAGAAACTCTTCACGCAGGAACTTTGGGACGCCATCTACGGCGTGCCGAAGGGTGAGATCACCATTGAGCACATCCAACACGCGTTCTATATGGCGGCGAACTACGGCTTCCAGATCCTCAACGGCAACTTTGCGGCGGCGATCGACGACTACGAACTTTCGCTGCGGTTCATGAATGACCTCGCCACCTACCGGATCGATGTGTCGTGGCTGTGGAGTCTGGTCCATCACCAGGCCGCTATTACTAAGGACGGCTACCTCAAGCGGCCGGCGCTCACCGAGGATGGGGTCGTGCCAGCTGTAAACGCCTCCGAGATCAAGGCCGGGACCCGCTTCACCCCGGAGCTATTCGAAAGGTTGTGGGACTACCACAACGAATGGACATCGGAGTTTTTTGCCGAGCTGGACCGCCGCGGCGATCCAGGCCGCTTTGACCGCGCCAAAGCGCCCATCATCATGGAGATCTTGAAGCGGCAACTGCTTTCGCCCCGCTACATCCAGCACAGCGCCCGGCTACTATTCGTCGTGGGGCAGGCGAACAAGCAGGAGCGCGCGCAGATTCTCGAGGCGATTTTTGACCTCTCCCGCGAGGAAACCGTCAAGCGCGTTCAAGCAGGCACCCTGAACAAGCTCGCCCTTGCCGCCCACGACTATATCTATGACATCTTTCCGGGCATTGAAGCAGAGCAGCGCCAGGCGGCGAGATCACGCTGAGACCACTCAAGCCTCGAGCCGCGGATCGGGAATGGCGCGGCCGACTGCGAAGTGATAAATCACCTGCCGCGGGAGCGTGCGGGGATCCCTGCGCGGCGCGGGTTCCCCTTCGTTCTCCCGGAATTGCCTCGGGCCAGAAAGATGCTCTTCGCCGGATTCGGACAGCACCGGAGCGGACTCGCGTCGGCCTCGGTCCTGCGCCACTGCCCGGCTAGAGGGTGAGCCGAGCATGACGAGCGCCGCTTGTTCCGCCGCGTGGAGCGACGCGCCCACGGGGGTCTCTCCTTCCTCCAGGAAGCCCAGATAGCGGTGCACATCGTCGTCGTAGAACGCTCCTATGCCGGTGGCGTTCCAGCCCAGTGCCTCCGCCCCGACATAAAGCCTCTGTCCGATTGCCCCGGCTTCGAAATGCACGTAGCGATAGCCGCGGTTGCCGAACAGGCGCGCCGCCTCAGCCAGGTCCGCAATCATGGAGACCGCGAAGCAAGCGTTTCCCGCGAGCGCCTGTTCGAGGCTGAGATAAGCCGCCATGCGCTCTACATTGCCGCGATGGAGCTGCTCAAGCCTTCGGTACGACTTGTCCCAACGGTAGACGCCGGGCTCGCAGTCGCGCACGCGGTGGATATACAGGTAAAGCGACACGAAATCGTCGCCTTTCTCCATCGTTGAGTTCTCGCCGCCGAAGTTTCCGCGCCAATCCGCCAGCCAATCGCGCGTCGCGAAATCCAGGAGCTGTTCCACATCGTCGCGCTTCATGGGGGGAGTCCGAGCATCGAAATCAAGCGCAGAGCGCCGTCGCCGCACGGTTAGTCCCAGAGAGCTATCGCGCACGGGGCCGGGCGGAGGCGCTTGGACACGCGAGGCGCCAGCATTCGCCGGCGGGATGCGCGATAGCGGCCCTGCGGGATCTGGCAGGATCGTCGAACGATGCATTCCGAGAAGCAGATAATAGGGAGCTTCTTCCGCGGACAACTCATTGGGGACTCCCGCGGATTCTTCCTGCGGCCGGACAGGGAGTCGCCCAGTAGGGCTCTGCGGCTGAAAGACCAAAAAGGTCATGGGTGCTTCGTCACTTTCGGCCAAGCCGAGCGCGCGGGTCATTGAGAGATCGCCAAAATGGGCCACAACACCGCCAAGCAGTCCCAGCGCACGCGCCGCCAGAGCCAAGCTCATCATTGCGTGGCCCAGGTCGTGGCAGCAGTAGCGATAGGCGCGATCGCGGTACTTCCACGCCTCGCGCCAAAAGATCGAGGTCAGCGCAACGATCAACGGTGATTCCGCCGCCCAGGGAAGCACGAGGGCACCGGCGTTCTGCTCCGACCAGTCGCCACGGCTCCGAAGCTCGAGCGCGTGCACATCCGCACGGTAGTGATACAACCCGTCGTCGATTCCCCTGAACCCGCGCAGCGCGAGATAGGTTTCCGTGGGGTGGAGATTTCCCGATGAGGGATTTACGCGCAGGCTGTAGCGATCGCCTGTCCGGGGAACTTTCTTCCAGGCGCTGACCGCCATGGAGTGCCAAAGCAAACGGCTGAGCCAAGTCAAGTCGAGCTGAACTCCTTCGCCAGATTCGGGCCTGGCTCCCCCGGCAGGTCTCACGCCTTCCGCCAGCGCCGCCATTGTGGCGAACGCGCGGACAGCAGAGAAGGCGGGCGCAGCCGGAAGCGCGATCAACGGGGCACCTTCATAGGTGCGGAAGGGATAGGGCTGATTGTGCCAATCGAGAAAATGCGCATTCGTCCGAACGGAGCTATAGCTGTGCTTGGTGGCATGGTGGTAAGCGAAGAGACGCTCGGTTTCTTCGTTGATGCCGGCACCTTCTAGGTCGGCCAATGCGCGGGAGAGAAAGCGCGTCATTCTGCTATTTGCTCAAATCTCCGGAATCTCGGGAGGTCGGATTCCAAGACAAGAGGAGCGAGCCGAGAGCTCGCCCCTACGCGTTCGCGTTGCGTGGTTGCGGGGGCGCAGCATCCCTCGGCTTCGCTCCCTTCGGCAGGCTCAGGGCACGCGGGACAACCGCAGCGCCCCTACGAACCGTCCGTTGGAGTTCGTCAGGCTTTTTGGGCCTGGCGGCGGAGGAACGTGGGCACGTCGAGATCGTCCGCAGGCACTTCGTGGATGACCTCGGTAATGTTTCGCGCCACTTCGTCCACTACGGTGCGCTCGTGCGCCGCTTTCCAAGTCTTCGGCAAGTACGACGGCTTCTGGTGCGCCGGTCGGCGAGCGGTTTCGCGGAAGCCCGCGGCAATCACGGTGATCTTCACCGACTCCTTCATGGCGTCGTCCTGGACCGCACCGAAGATGATGTTGGCGTTCTCGTGCGCCGCCTTCTGAATGATCGAGGACGCCTCGTGGATCTCGTGGAGGGTGAGGGTGGAGGAGCCGCTCACGTTGATCAGGATGCCCTGGGCGCCCTGGATGGAGTTGTCTTCGAGCAAGGGGCTGGAGATGGCGCGATTCGCGGCGTCCACGGCGCGATTGGCCCCGGAGGCGACCGCCGTGCCCATCACCGCGTAGCCCTGCCCCTGCATAATCGTCCTCACGTCAGCGAAGTCGCGGTTGATGATGCCCGGGATGGTGATGATGTCGCTGATGCCCTGCACGGCCTGGCGCAGGATGTCGTCGGCGATGCGGAAGGCCTCAAAGAAACTGGTGCCGCGTTCGACCGTATCCATCAGCCGCTCGTTGGGGATGACGATGACCGTGTCCACGCAGCTCACCAGCTCGGTCAGCGCGTGCTCGGCCTGCAGCATTCGCCGCTTGCCCTCGAAAGCGAAGGGTTTTGTCACCACCGCGACGGTCAGCGCGCCCAGCTCGGACGCCAACGAGGCCACCACGGGCGCAGCGCCGCTGCCCGTGCCGCCGCCTAGGCCGGTGGTGAGGAAGACCATGTCCGCGTCCTCAAGCACTTCGATGATCTTCTCGGTGTCTTCGAGCGCGGCCTTGCGGCCGATTTCAGGGTTGGCGCCGGCGCCCAAGCCCTTGGTGAGTTTCGCGCCCATCTGAAGCTTCACCGGCGCGTGCGACAGCTTAAGTGCCTGCAGGTCGGTATTGGCGGCGATGAATTCGACGCCTTCAACCTTCGCCCGAATCATGCGGTTCACGGCGTTCGACCCGCCGCCCCCCACACCGATGACCTTGATCCTTGCGCCATGCTGCTGCTCTTCGGTGAATGATATCCGGATGCCCGATTCTTTCGGCGTCATGGTGCCTCCCCCCATGAGTTTTGCAATCCTTGCCAAACGTTCCGTCCGCCGGCGTGCTAGGCTCCGG
>Ga0070707_100000886_pt1 | contig 29724 bp, 19 predicted proteins | sample KBSK5502metaG_FD_65468 | JGI IMG/M metagenome (GOLD analysis project Ga0070707, IMG submission 65468) | Corn, switchgrass and miscanthus rhizosphere microbial communities from Kellogg Biological Station, Michigan, USA - KBS K5-50-2 metaG | ecosystem: Host-associated > Plants > Roots >... | reverse complement strand
CTTGCCATCGCTGGTCGGGTTCAGGCCCAAGTCCGAGGTGCGGATGGCCTTGTCGATGGGCGTCACCGCGCCGGGGTCCCAGGGCGAGATGATGATCATCGTCGGTTCGGGGACCGAAAGCATGCCGAGCTGGTTTATGGGCATAGGCGTGCCGTGGTAGTCCACTCGGATATGATCGAGCAGCGCGACGTTGGCGCGCCCGGTGCGCAGCCCCGCCAGCTCCTTGCGAAAATCTTCCACCGCCTTCTCCATACGCGCTTTGGCCTGCGCTGTGGCGTCTCTGGTATTCGCGATTGTGGTCATGGGGCGTTGCGTCTCCGATCAAGTTGAAGGCGCCCGCTGGAGCGAGGGCGCTGAATGAAACTCACCGCCGGGTACCGGCGGGCGAACTGCGCCCGCCTCAGGACGGGCAGATGGCTGAGCCGACCTTCTCGCCGAGCACCACCCGCTTGATGTTTCCCGGCACGTTCATATTGAAGACGATGATGGGCAGCTTGTTGTCCATGCAGAGCGAGATCGCGGTCGAATCCATCACCGTCAGGCCTTTCTGAATCACGTCGAGGTAGCTGATGCGCTCGAACATCCGTGCGCCGGGGACCTTCTCCGGATCGGCGTCATAAATACCGTCCACACGGGTGGCCTTCAGGATCACCTGCGCCTTGATCTCCATGGCGCGGAGTGCTGCAGCGGTATCGGTGGAAAAATACGGGTTGCCGGTACCCGCGGCGAAGATGACCACGCGCCCTTTTTCCAGATGGCGCGCCGCACGCCGCGGGATGAACGGTTCGGCGACCTGATGCATCTCGATGGCGCTCATCAATCGCGCGTAGCAGCCCTGCTTTTCGAGCGCGTCCAGCAGCGCCAGGCCGTTGATGACGGTCGCGAGCATGCCCATGTAATCTCCGGTGGCGCGGTCGATCGCCAGGGATTTCTGCCGCGTCCCGCGGAAGATGTTGCCGCCGCCGACCATGATGGCCACCTGTACCCCCAGGTCGTTGACTTCTTTGACCTCTCGCGCAATGTTGACGACCGTCTCGGCGTGAATGCCGAAGCCCTGTGATCCCTGCAGGGATTCACCGGAGAGCTTCAAGACAATGCGCTGGAAGACTGGCACCTGCCTTTGGGTCTCGGCCTTTCTCGATACCTTGGTTGTCGTCATCTCCTGCATTCCCGGCCGCTGGCCTCGCATGGACCGATGTCGGCGGGCATTCTAGCAGAGAATCGCGCCAGTGGCACGGTGGCCATGCTGAAAACCGAGGCGGAATAGGAAGGAAAGAGCACGCGCCGGCAGGTTTCGAACCGTGAAATTTCGGGATGGCGCGGGAGTCCCCGGGAAGGGGAACTGAGGCGGTATCGCCTAGTCCGAGGGGGTGCCGGCGACCGTGGCGCTGCCGACCTCGCCGACTTTGAGGCGGACGAAGCGGCGCACAGCGATGTTTTCGCCGACCTTGGCGATCATGTGGCCGATGAGCTCGCGAATCGTAACCGACTCGTCCTTAATGAAGTGCTGCTCGTAGAGACAGGTCTCCTCGTAAAACTTTTCCATCTTCCCGTTGACAATTTTCTCGATGATTTCCTCTGGCTTGCCGGCGGCGCGAGCCTGCTCGCGATAGATTTCGCGTTCGCGGTCGAGGATTTCCGGCGTAACTTCCTCGCGGCGCAGAAAGCGCGGGTCGAGCGCGGCGACGTGCATGGCGATCTCGTGGCAGAGGCGCTGGAAGTCGGCCGTACGCGCCACGAAATCGGATTCGCAGTTCACCTCGACGATCACGCCGATCTTCCCCCCGGCGTGAATGTAGCTGCCGATCAGGCCCTCAGTGGCCTCGCGTTGCGCCTTTCTTTGCGCCGCCGCTTGGCCCTTCTTGCGCAGCACGTCGATGGCTTGTTCGAGGTCGCCAGCCGCCTCAACCAGTGCGGCGCGGCAATCGCTGAAGCCCGCGCCGGTGCGCTCGCGCAGCTCCTTCACCTGCTGGGCAGAGATGTTCACTTGCTCGGGTCTGGTGGTCATCGGCTCGACGTGTTCCTTCTCCACGGATTTGTGCTCGGGCGCATGTCGCGGCTGGCTTCGCGGCGCCTTCGGTTTTTTGCTGGGGCCGCGTCTTCGCTTCCGGGCTCCCGCCTTCGGGCGGCGCTTGCGTTTGTTTGGAATTCCCTTCCTCGGGCTGGCCGGCCCCGGCGAGGCGGCCAGCTATAGAAATGGCCCCGTGCCTCCTAAACGGGTACGGCCCAGGCTTGCACAGGGCCAGTGAACACCGGGGCTGGCTTACAGGGCTTCCGGGACACTCCCCAGGACCCTCGAAGCGTTATTTGTCCCCCTCTTCCTCGGGAGGGGTCGCCTGGTCGGGCTCCGCCGACGCCTCAGCCGCTGGTTCGGCCGTCGGCTCGACGAAATCGCCTTCCTGCTTCTCGTAGGCCTCGTATTGGCTGGTATCCACGTACTCGACGCCTTCGGCCGCCTCAGCGCCCTCTTCGGCTTTCTGCTCGGCGATCTGCGTTTGCTCAAACGCTTGGCGGCCCTCATTCACCGCGTCGGCGATTTTGGAGGTGAACAAGCGGATAGCGCGCAGCGCGTCGTCATTGCCGGGGATGATCAGGTCCACCAGGTCCGGGTCACAGTTGGTGTCCACGATGGAGACCACTGGCACCCCCATGCGGCGCGCTTCGCGCACGGCGATCTCTTCGGCGTGAGAATCAATCACGAACATTGCATCGGGCAGGGCCGCCATGTTTTCCACGCCCTCGAGGTTTTGCTGCAGGTGTTTCAGCTCGCGCTCCAGCCGCGCCGCTTCCTTCTTGGAAAGCTGAGCCATGCGCCCGTCTTCGACCATGGCCTTCAGGGTCTTCAGGCGCTTGATGGACTTCTGCAGGGTGGCCCAATTGGTGAGCGTGCCGCCGAGCCAGCGGTGGTTGACGTAGAACATGGTGCAGCGCTGCGCCTCTTCGGCGATGGCCTCCTGCGCCTGGCGCTTGGTGCCGACAAACAGCATCGTCTTGCCCTGGCTGGCCAGCTCGCTGACGAACTTGCCGGCTTCGCGAAACATCTTGAGGGTCTTCTGCAGGTCAATGATGTGGATTCCGTTGCGCTCGCCGAAGATATACTCCTTCATCTTCGGGTTCCAGCGACGTGTCTGGTGGCCGAAGTGCACCCCGGCCTCCAGCAGCTCTTTCATCGTGATTTCTACCGCCAACATACCTCCTCTTGGATTGGGTGCTTGCGACCCGCCGCTGCGCAGGATGCGGCTTCGCGAAGCAGCGTGAGAGCACCTTCTTGCCGGCTCCTTGCCGGCCGTGAATTTTCCCCAATGCGGGGGATGGCAATCCCCCACGCCGGGACAGAATCTGAGAACTAACGCTTGCTGTACTGGAAGCGCTTGCGCGCGCCCTTCTGCCCGTACTTCTTGCGTTCCTTCATGCGGGAATCCCGCGTCAGGAAGCCGTTCTTGCGCAGGCCCGGCCGCAGTTCCGCGTTGAACAGCGCAAGGGCCCGTGAAAGACCCATGCGCACCGCGCCCGATTGTCCCCCGGCGCCACCGCCCTTAACGGTGGCCATCACGTCCACCTGCCCCGCCGTCTCGGTGAACTTCAACGGCGCAATGGCGGCATTTCGCCAGGCGACGTTCTTGAAATAGTCGTCCACTGGACGGCCGTTGACCTGGAATTTGCCGGAGCCCAGCTTGATAAACACGCGCGCCACCGCTTCCTTGCGGCGGCCGGTGCCGTAGAACTGCGCGCGGATGGCGCCCTCGACAGGCGGTGCAGTCGAACTCAACTTCCCTCCTCTTCCTTCGAACCCTTGCCCCCGGGCAAGCCCCGCCTCTCGAGAAGCGAGCGGCAGAAACAGCAAAAGCGAGTGGCTAAAGCGCGAGCGGCTGCGGCTTCTGCCCGGCGTGGCGCGCCAGCCCCTTGGCGTCCAGATAGACGCGCAGCTTACGGGCGCGGCGGGCACGCAACTTGTTCTTGGGCAACATGCCCAGGATGGCCTCGCGTACCATCACGTCGGCGCGGTTCGGCCGGAGCCGCTTCGCCGGGATCTCCTTTAAGCCACCGGGGTAACCGCTGTGATGGCGGTACACCTTCTGCTCGAGCTTGTTGCCGGTCAGGCGGATCTTATCGGCATTGATCACCACCACGTGGTCGCCGGAATCCAGGAACGGGGTAAAAGTCGGCTTGTCCTTTCCGATCAGCACCCGCGCCACCCGTGTGGCCAGCCGCCCCAACACTTGACCGGCGGCATCCACCACGTACCACGTGTTGCCTTGCTTGAGCTGTTCGGCCTCGAGGCCCCGGGGCACATACGTCCGCATTCGCTCAGTCAAACCTTTCGCTTCAAAGACAAACGTCAAGAATAGGGGATGCGCGCGAAATTGTCAACGCAGCAGTGCAGCAGTGCGCGTAGTGGCGCAGCGTCGCAATGCTTCTTTTCCTAGGAGAGGGCTGGAAAAGCCGGATTCCCGGGCACATCTAATTCCCCGCAGCGCGTTCCACGTGCCCGCCAAACTTAAACCGCATCGCCGACAGCACCTTTTCGGCAAAAGTGTGCGCCTGGCGCGACCGGAAGCGGGCATAGAGCGCCGCCGAGAGCACCTCGGCCGGGACGGCCTCTTCGATCGCGGCCATCAGAGTCCAGCGGCCTTCTCCGGAGTCCTGCACAACCCCGGTGTAGTCGGAGAGCGTCGGGTTTTCCGCCAGCGCCATCGCGCTCAAGTCGAGCAGCCACGAGCCGACCACGCTCCCACGTCGCCATACCTCCGCGATATCCGCAACATCGAGTGCGTAACGCAGGTCCTCCGGCAGATCTTTCGAGTTCGCGTTGGCCAGGATGTCGAAGCCCTCTGCGTAGGCTTGCATCAGACCATATTCGATGCCGTTGTGAACCATCTTGACGAAATGCCCGGCACCGGACGGACCGCAGTACAGATAACCTTCCTCTGCGGTGCTGTTCTTCTGCTCGCGCCCGGGCGTGCGGGGAATCTCGCCGCGTCCTGGTGCGAGGGTCCGGAAGACGGGCTCGAGATGTCGGAAAGCTTTTTCTTCTCCCCCGACCATCAAGCAGTATCCTCGCTCCACTCCCCAGACGCCGCCGCTCGTACCCACGTCCAGGTACTGGATGCCTTTCCCTTTCAGAGTGCTGGCGCGGCGCACATCATCTTTATAGTAGGAGTTGCCGCCGTCGATGATGATGTCACCCGGCTCCAAGCGCTCGGCTAGGCCCCTGACGGTTTGCTCGGTGGCGTTGCCGGCCGGTACCATCACCCAGGCCGCCCCCGGCTTGCCCAGCCCGCGAACGAAATCGTCGAGCGAATCCGCTCCCTTTGCACCTTCGCTCGCCATCCGCTTCACATTCTCCGGGCTAAGGTCAAAAACAACGCACTCATGGCCGCCCCGCATTAACCGGCGCACCATGTTGGCCCCCATTTTTCCCAGACCCACCATGCCGATTCTCATTGCGCTCGCTCCCTTCCAAGAAGTGACCGCGGGCTGCGCTTATCTTGCGACCGGCGTTGGCCCTCACAACGAAATATACAGTGTTTCGCCGGTTCGCGGTGCAGTTTGGCGCAGTTCACTTCGTGGGCCGGCCGCCGCTGGAGTCGAAGCCCAGCAGCCGCGAGCATCCAGACCGTTTACGGTCGGATGATCCTGAGCGCCTCAGCAGTAGCTGCGGGCGCACAATCCGCGCCGTGATAACATCCGGCGCTGCGGGACCAGCCTATGCCTAACGCTTCGCCTATCCCCGCGGCCATGCTGGAAATCATCGCGCCCATGGGCACACGCCGGCAGGTGCCGGTCAATGAGTCCCCTTTCCTGATCGGCCGCACCGCGGAAGCCGGCAACCACCTCCCTCTCGATGATGTCCGCATCTCGCGGAAGTGTGCTGCTCTGGTCTACGACGGGGGAGTATTTCGGCTGGAAGACCGCGGGCAGCGCAGCGGGGTCTACGTGAATGGCCAAAAAGTGAGCGCCTGCGCTCTTCGCGACGCCGATACCATCACGTTTGGCATGCGCGATTCCACTCAGTTGATCTTTCACGTCGAACAGGCTGAGAAAGCGCTCCCCGACCTGCTCTCCGAGCTGGACAAGGCCTCATCGCTTGATGCGGGCGCACGCGATCTTCGCCTCCTGAGCCTGCTGCTGGAGGCGACCGCACTGCTGCAATCCCACCTGCCCTTGGAACAGGTGTTGCAGGCGATGCTCGACCGCGCCATCACGATCACCGACGCCGACCGCGGCGTGCTGCTCGAGTGCGAACCTGCGGGCGGATTGCGCCCGTTGCTGGCGCGACAGAAAGGCGCAGTCCACTTGCCGACTGAGAGCCTCGCCCCCAGCCAGACGGCCATCCAACAGGCCCTGCAGCGAAGAGAAAGCGTTGTGCAACTCGACCTCAGCCTGGCTGAAGACTCGCTGCGAGACGCCCAGAGCATCGTCGCGCAAGAGCTGCGCTCGTTCGTCGCGATCCCGCTGCTTTCGGTCACCGAGCTGGAGTCCAGCGGCGCAACCTTGGTGGCAGCGCCGAGCGAGGTTCTGGGCGTGCTGTACCTCGATAGCCGCCGCCCAGCTGCATTCTCCAGCATCGAGCGTCAGATCTTGCAGACGCTCGCCATCGAAGCCGGCAGCGTCCTCGAAAAAGCCCAGCTGGTGAAAAAGGAGAAGGAACGGCAGCGCATGAGCCTGGAGCTGGACACTGCTCGTAATATCCAGCAGGCGCTGCTGCCGGCCGGCTTCCAGCAGTTCACGCACCTCCAAGTCGCCGGCGTCAATCGCTCTTGCTTGGCGGTGGGCGGCGACTACTTCGACGTGATCGAACTGGACGCCCAGCGCACCGCGTTTGTGATCGCCGACGTTTCCGGCAAGGGCCTGGGCGCGGCGCTGGTGACGGGGATGCTCCAGGGCACCTTTTCCGCTCTGTCGCTCGGGCAGCAGCCGGCAAATGTCTGCGCGCACGTCAACCGGTACTTGTGCGCGCACGCGGCCGTGCGACGGCACGCCACTTTATTCTTCGGCATTCTCGACACGGCCGGCCGACTCGAGTACGTAAATGCCGGCCACCTTCCAGCGATGCTGGTCCATGCGGGCCGCGTCGAGCCTGTCTTCGCAGCGGAGTCCTTCGCGCTGGGTTGGTTTGACGACGCGGAGTACCACACTGCTGCGGCGACACTGGAACCCGGCGACACCCTGGTCTTGTTCACCGATGGCATCAACGAAGCCCTGAACCCCGAGCGCGAACAATTCGGGTTGCAAGGCCTCCGAGCGGCCATCGAGAAAGGCGCCGGCGCGAGCGTCGAGCAGCTCCAAGCGGGCATCCTTGAGGCCGTCGAAGGATTTATCCGCGGCGAGCCTCAGGGCGACGACATCACTCTGCTCATCCTCCGCTACCTGGGCCATTCCCCGCCCGACCCGACGCCCCCGGGCGAGGCCTGAGTTTTGGTACGAGTGGCCAATTCCAGCGGGCTCCGCGAGAGTGAATCGCTCTGCATCCTTCCTCACTTTCCCTAAACGGACATGGACCCTTCCTGTTCCGATCCAAATGCGGCGCGATCGCAACTTTTCAAGCGAACCTGGTGCAATACCGACAAGGAACTCGGATTGCCTGCGGCTACCGGCGGGGATCGAGAAATTGAGAGATTTATTGACGTTCTTGCCGCTCGGAGACTGCTGGGCTAGCCGTCCCGACGACCTCCCGGGTCAACGTCTGAAAGTGATAGCCCATGATCGCGAGCATGATGGCAGTGTCAAAGGTATGGCGGTAGCGGGTAGCGGCTTCAAAGAAGAATTTCCAGTAGCTGGTGCGGGCCTCCCCCAGTATCCCTTGCTTCAGGATGGAGCGGGCCAAGGCAATGTAGTCCGAAAGCGCGCGACGTGCATGGTGGGAAGGATGGTACTGAGCCAGAAATCGTCGCACACGATCATAATATGCGTCCGGGTGATAGATGCGCTGAAGAATTGACCGGTAGCCTTCCAGGAGCCTCTGTGGGTTCATCTTCGGAACAAAGTTCAACCGGCAATCCATGTTGTCTCCCTGCCCCTCATCGAGGATGCGGCCCTCTTTCTGGAGCCGACGGTAGAGCTGCGTCCCTGGCAGCGCCAGGAGCAGCCCCACCATTGCCAGCGGGATGGCGCTTTCCTGGATGAACTCCACTTGCTTGTCGAAGACATCGTCGGGGTCGTTGTCAAAGCCCACGATGAACCCGGCCATCACTTCCATACCATAGCGCTGGATGCGACGCACGCTGTCGAGCAGACTGCGGCGCGTGTTCTGCAGTTTCTGGGCTTCTTTCAGGCTTGCTTCCACCGGGGATTCGATGCCCAAAAAAACACGAATAAACCCAGCTTCTTTCATCATCTGTAAGAGGTCCGCGTCATCGGCTAGGTTCACCGAGGCCTCAGTGAAGAAAGTGAATGGCCGCCGGTGCCGGACATTCCATTCGGTTAACACAGGCAACAGCTCTTTGACCTTTTTCTTATTGCCGATGAAGTTGTCGTCGACAATAAACACCGAACCCCGCCACTTGTGTTCGTAGAGCTGTTCCAGCTCAGTGACCACCTGAGCCGGTGATTTCGTCCGCGGTACGCGCCCGTAAATCTCAATGATGTCACAGAACTCACAATTGAAAGGGCACCCGCGCGAGTACTGGATGCCCGTGGCGCTGTAGTACTTGAAGTTGATGAGGCTGAGGTCGGGCAATGGGGTCTTATCCAGTCCGGGCAGTCCGCCAGCGCGATAGACGGGTTTCGCCTTTCCCTGTTCTAGGTCGGCCGCTAGACCGGCGACGAGTTCCTCAGCCTCGCCGATCACTATGTGGTCGGCATGCTGGGGGAGCTCTTCCACGCTGCTTGTCACCGGCCCGCCGACCACAGTCGGTAGCCCCCAGGTCCGGCAGCGCGCCAGGATCGCCAGCAGGTCTTGCTTGTGCACCAGCATGCCGCTCAGCATAGCTACGTTGGCCCATTCCAAGTCGGCATCGGTAAGAGGGCGCACGTTGGTATCCACCAACCGCTTGTTCCAATGCTTCGGCAGCAAAGAGGCGATAGTGAGCAGACCCAGTGGTGGGTAGGCAGAGCGCTTGCCTTCAAATGGCAGCGCGTGCTTGAAACTCCAGTAGGTATCAGGCCACTCGGGATAGATGAGGAGAGCGTTCATGTGTCGGAGAACTTACCGTCTGACCTTGAAAGCCGACCTATCTTAGACCCCGGCATGATGGTCTCGCAACAAAAAATTGGTGACACAACCAAGGGAATGCACTTCGCCCTGGCGAGGTCCACGAATGGCGACTCGTATCCGCTTTGGGTCGAGCGCTTCTTCTGTAGCGCTGCCCACCGCTTGAGAATGGGGTAAGCGAATCCTGCGCCTGGGCGGGAGCGAGCGTCGATCCCGGCCGGGTTCCAATGATTCACAGATGGAATCTACTCCCGACAGATACCACGCTTGCTGGAGCGGATGAATTCGATCAGGTGCAGAGTATGCTCAGTCGGGACCTCTGCTTCAATCCGCTGAAGCGCCTCTTCCAGCTTAAGCCCTGACCGGTACAGAATCCTGTACGCCGTCTTCAGCGCTGTGATCTGCGCAGCCTTCAACCCCGAGCGCCGCAGCCCCAGCAGATTCAGCCCCTTCGAGGCTACGTTGAAATCGGAGTAGAGGAAGTACGGCGGCAAGTCGCTATTCACCCGCGAGTTGCCACCGATCATTGCGAGTCGCCCGATCTTTGAATACTGGTGGATCACCACTCCACCGGAGATGAACGCGTCGCTTCCCACTTCGACATAACCCGCCACCAGCGCGCAGCTCGCAATCACCGTCCGATCAGCGATCTTACAATTATGTGCAATGTGCCCGGAAGTCATGATGTAGTTCTCGTCGCCAATCACCGTCTCCGATTCCGGAGCTGTGCCGCGCGAGATCGTGTAGTGCTCGCGGATTTTGTTGTCGTTGCCGATTCTGAGGTAGCTCCGCTCGCCGGTGAAGTTCTTGTCCAGTGGATCCGTACCGAGTACCGTGCTCGCCGAGATCTCGTTGCGCTCGCCGAGTGTCGTCCAGCGTTTTACGTACACATGGGGCTCAAGGCGCGTCCCGGCGCCGATGACGACGTCTTGCTCGACGATCGCGAAATCGCCGATCACCGCCCGCGGCCCGATCACCGCATCAGGATGGACACGAGCGGTGGGAGCAACCTCCGCCGAGGGGTCGATTGGCACTCTCTAGTCCACCAAAGCCGCGCTCTCGAACAACCCCGCTATGCCTTGCCCCCCGCCAATGGCACATCGTCGCCACGCCATAGGGCGTGTGGCGCCGTACATTTACTGCAAGGGCAATCTTGGAGGAGCGATGTGCAGCACGCTCGGCATGGTGCGAACCCCCATTTGCGTTCGCACCAGCCGATGTTTCTCCCGGAAATGGATTCTCGACCGCCGGCCCCACTCGCGCACGAAGTAGTAATTGAGCGTCCCCCCGATTGCGCCGCTAAGTATGGGGATGAGTCGCGCCGACCATTTTTCGGCGACTTCCGCGCTCATGCGGACAGCGATGCGCTCCATTACCCGCGGCACGAAACGCTCAACCACCTCTTTTTCAAGCAGCTCCCGACCGAGGTCGATGCCGGCTGCCGCAGCGGCTGCCACCCACAGCGCAGCCACTTCTTCGTCACTGGAATACTCGAAGCCGTAAATCAAGCTGAGCTTCTGAATCATACGCAGTAAGACGGCGGAGAGGATTCCGATATCAGGCGCGACCGTCAGCATCCCACCGAGACCGAGACCCGCCCCTTCGAGCGCCGCGATTTTCATGGACGCGGAGATGGTCTGCTCAGCCACGTACTCCACCGTATTCTCAGGCACGGAGAACATGTCCTGAAACGATTGGATGGGCAGGCCGTAGGTGCGACGGATGCGTTGCAGATAGTCCCCGGGGTCGACCTGAACGCGCTTGTAGGCGCGATGCAGGCTGCTGCGGACGGCACGCTTGATGCCTTTGAGGATCATCGGCTCGCTTCTCTGATATGCCCCGTCTGTTTGACGCGCCAACTCGCTCGCACGCCGCGCTCAGCCCAGTACGATGCGGATCAGATGCGCCGCACCGTCGTCCGCGAGTGGGATACTTGCGGAGCCGGGCAGCAGCTGGCCATCGAGTTCAGCTAGAGTCACGCCGCGGGTAACGCTGCGCGGATTCTCCACCCTGATCTTATACATTGACGAGTGATAACGAAAGCTGATGGAGTAGCCGGGCCAGTTTCGGGGGATGCAAGGATCGATGCTGAGCGCCGCGCCGCGCATGCGGAACCCGAGAATCCATTCCAGGCCAGCACGATAGAGCCAGCCCGCCGAACCGGTGTACCAGGACCACCCCCCGCGCCCAACGTGTGGAGGCTCGGAATATACGTCGCCCGCGATCACGTAGGGCTCGACTTTGTAACGCTGGACATTGGCTCGCGAGGTGGTGCGATTGATCGGATTCAGCATCCGGAACAGTTCGACGGCTTTGTCGCCATCGCCGAGCGCCGCGAAGGCCACAACCGTCCACACGGCAGCATGCGTGTATTGTCCTCCGTTTTCGCGGATCCCGGGCACGTAACCTTTAATGTAGCCGGGGTCGAACGGCGCGCGATCAAAGGGCGGGGTGAAGATCAAAATCAGCCCTTCGGGCCGGCGCACCAGGTGCTGTTCGACGGCGGCCATGGCGCGCGCTCCGCGGCCCGGTTCTGCTGCGCCGCTGATAACTCCCCACGTCTGCGCGATGGAATCAATGCGGCACTCCCAGTCTGTGGCGGAGCCGAGCGGCGTGCCGTCATCAAAATAAGCGCGGCGGTACCATTCGCCGTCCCAGGCTTCCCGCTCCAGCGCCGCTTTCAGCGCGCTGACGTGGAGGCGCCAAGTTTCCGCGCGCTCGTGCTCGCCGCGGGCATCCGCAACTTTGGCAAATTCCCAGAGAATCGTATGCAAGAACCAGCCTAGCCAGACGCTTTCTCCCTTGCCCTGTTGGCCGACGCGGTTCATGCCGTCATTCCAGTCGCCCGTGCCCATCAGCGGGAGGCCGTGGCTGCCGACTGCGAGGCTGCGATCCAGCGCACGCGCGCAGTGCTCGAATAGTGTGGCGCGAGTCTCAGACACACGCGGCTGGAAGTAGGATTCGTTTTGCCCCACAGCTAGCGCATCGCCTTCCAAGAAGGGCACGACTTCGTCCAGCACGGTCAAGTCGCCGGTGGATTCAATGAAATGGATGACGGCGTACGGCAGCCAGAGCGGATCGTCGGAGATCCGCGTGCGCACACCGCGTCCCGAGGGCGGATGCCACCAGTGCTGGACGTCCCCCTCGGTAAACTGGCGGGCGGCCGCCCGCAGCAGATGCTCGCGGGTGACTTCGCGTTTAGCGACACAAAGGGCCATCACATCCTGGAGCTGGTCGCGGAAACCATACGCCCCACTGGTCTGATAGAACGCTGCGCGCGCCCAGACGCGACAGGCCAGCGTCTGGTAGAGCAGCCAACGATTCAGCAGCACATCCATGGCCAGCTCGGGCGTGGTGATCTGTACAGTGCCGAGCGCGTCGTCCCAACGGCCGGTGACCTCACGCAGGGTTTCATTCAGGTCTGCGGCACGATAGCGGCTCAGCAGCTCGCGCACTTGTTCCCTACTCTCCGTCTGGCCCAGGAAAAACACAATTTCCGCGCTGGCACCGGGACGTAACTCAAGTGAGGTTTGCAGCGCGGCGCATGGATCGAGGCCCGCGCCCACCTTTCCAGAAAGCTGAGCGCCTCGCTCAAGCGCCGCGGGACGCTCGGGCGTCCCATTGCGACCCAGAAACTCAGTGCGGTCGCCTGTCCAGGATGTCTGTCGCCCGGCAAGATCCGCAAATGCGATGCGCCCGCCGAATTCGCCGCCCCAGGCGCTCCGCGCCAGCAGCGCTCCTGTCTGCGAATCGATCTCCGTGATGATATAGGGCGCGGACGCGCTGCGTGAATTGCCCAGCACCCACTCAGTATAAGCGGTCACAGAAAGGCGACGGGAGCGGCCCGAATAATTCTGCAGGATGAGCCGGGAGATTTTTATCGGGTCTTCGGATGGAACATATTGCAACAGCTCGAGCAAGATACCGTGCGAACCATGCTGGAAACGGCTGTAGCCCTGGCCGTGGCGCGCCCCATAAGGAGCAACTTCATCGCGAATGGGCAGCGCTGTAGGACTCCACACCTCCCCCGTGCTTTCATCGCGGAGATAGATGGCTTCCCCGGGCGGGTCGGTCACGGGATCGTTTGACCAGGGAGTAAGCTGGTTTTCGTGGCTGTTAAGCGACCAGGTGTAACCGGAGCCGGATTCCGATACGAGGAAGCCAAACGATGGGTTCGCGATGACATTGATCCACGGCTCGGGCGTGCGCAATCCTTCCCCAAGGACGGTTACATATTCACGGCCATTCTCGGCGAAGCCGCCGAGGCCGTTGAAAAAATCGAGGTTTAACTCAGGCAGCGGCACGTCGAGTCGTTTGCCAAGGGGTAGCGGCCGCGAGACACGAGGCACCAGAGCTTTCGTGCGCTGCGACCGAGTTACCTGCTCGAGCAATGTACCGCGCCGGCTGAGTAGCACCGCCCGCGCGACAGTTTGCAGCAGCGTACGCGCCTCCGCAGAGACCTGGTCTGCCCGCAGTAGGAAAATGTTGCCGCGCACTCCGCTCGTGTCCGGGGAAAGCCGCAATAGGCTGCCGCGCACGAGCGCATCCAGGGAGCCCTGCAGCTCCTGTGCATACGATGGCGGCTTCTCGTTGATGATGACCACATCGGCGGACAACTGCTTCATTCGCCAGTATTCATGCGCGCGCAGCAATTGCCGGATGATTTCGACATCCTCCGATTCGTCGATGCGCGCCAGCACAATGGGCAAATCGCCCGAGATTCCGTGAGCCCACAGTGCGGGAAGCTCCAGCGTGCCGCGGCTGAGCACATCGGAAGACGGCCGCAGTGAAGCGTCGGAGTACAACACGGCATTGGCCAGTCTCTGAAACAACTGTGATTCGTCGGGACCGATACCCAGGTGGCGAAGCTGTACTTGCGCTCGTGTCCAGGCCAGCGTCAGCGTGCGCTCAAAGGTTCTAGCGTCACGATACTTGTCCGCCAGATCCAAGACCTCCTCGCGGGCAGGAGCGACAATGGTTGAAAAAACAATGCGCGCTGTGGTGCCCGGCGGGATGCGCACCGTGCGCCGCAGGCTCATCACCGGGTCGAGTACGGAGCCAACCGTATTCGAGAGTGGCCGCCCATCGATAATCGAGATGGGATTGCGGACGTGGCGCCCGCGCCCAAGGAATCGCCCGCGCTGCGTCTCGAATTGCAGATCGCCAACGGTTTCACCTTCTACAACGACGACGTGCGCGGCCCAAACGGGCGTCTCTTTATCGGATTGTCTGCGGCGCGTCGCCAGCAGCGCGCCGACATCGGACACAAATTCCGTCTGCACAAACAAGTTGGAATACGCCGGGTGTGCCACATCAGAAGCCTGCGACGCCAGGGAAAGCTCGGAATACGAGGTGATCTGAATTTCGCGCGTGCGTGCCCCCAGATTGGTCATGGAAACACGCCGCGCTTCCGCATCGTCCTCGGGCGACACGACGATCTCGAGCGTTGTGGTCAGTGCGCCGTCGCGCCGGATCATTTCGACACGGTCTTCACAGAAGGACACTTCGTAAGCGTCGGGCTCGACACCGCTGGGCTGATATCCTGCTGACCAGACCTGGCCGGTCTGTACATCGCGAAGAAAGATGTAGGCGCCCCAGCAGTCCCGCGTGACATCCTCGCGCCAGCGCGTAACGGCAATATCCCGCCAGCGGCTATACCCTGAGCCCGCCGCGGTCAGCATGACAGCGTAACGCCCGTTGGAAAGTAGATGCGTCCGCGGGGTCACATCATGTGGCGAAGTGAACCGGCGCAGCACCGGTGGAATGAGTTCGCGGACCTGAGCCGCCGCGGAGACTTCTTCCGCGCGAGGCCGGGCAACCAGGACGTCGCGCGGCGTGCGCTCCTGCAGCAGCAGCTCAGTGGCCTGCACGATGGGTTCCACATGGAAGCGAGTCCGTATTGCGCCATCGTTCAGCACATTGGCGAACGCCACCAAAGACATCCCTTGATGGTGCGCCATATACGCGCGCACGACGGCTACGTTTTTGCCTTCGGGAAGCCGAGTGCTGGTGTAATCGAGCGCTTCGTAGAAGCCGTACGCACCCCTGCCGCCGGCTTCAGCGAGCCGCGCCAAATTCTGCGTGGCTGCGGCTGGATCAATCATCGCTGCGAGCGCAGTGGCATAAGGCGCGATGACGACATCTTCGCTGAGGCCGCGCTTAAGCCCGAGCCCGGGCACACCAAAGCTGGAGTATTGGTACGTGAAGTCGAGGTCGCGCGCATTGTACGCCGACTCCGAGACTCCCCAGGGCACCCGGCGCTCCGCTCCGTATGCAATTTGTCGGCGCACGACCAGCTCATAGGTCTGGCCAAGCAGACTGCCCGCCGGGGAACGCATCACCAGCGCCGGCATGAGGTATTCAAACATCGACCCTGACCAGGAGATGAGTGCGGAGCCGCGCCCCACGGGCGTGAGTGCGCGGCCCAGGCGAAACCAGTGTGACGACGGAACGTCGCCCTTGGCGATGGCGATGAAGCTCGCGAGCCGTGCCTCCGAAGCGAGCAGGTCGTAACAGTTGGGGTCGAGACTCCCATCTTTGACACGGTAGCCGAGGGAAAAAAGCTTGCGCGTAGTGTCGAACAGAAAGCTGAAATCCATCGCATGAAACATGTTCTCTGCCGTCCGTGTGACCGCCGAAAGACGGCGAATGAGCCCTGCGGCATCTGCGGCCGATTGCTTGATAGCTTGGGCCAACGCATCGATCCGCGCCAGCGTGTGCCCATTCGATGGAGAACTGCCGCGCAGGCGCGCGCGCAATGTGGCCAGTTCACGAAGAGCGGCCTCGAAACGATCCGGAGCGTCCGCGAGAGCGGGAACGGAATGGAAGAACGGCTCAATGGCCACCCACTCGGGCGCCTGCTCCGCAGGGCGTCTGGCCATGGCAACAATCTCTTTCGAGTCCAGGCGTGTCCACGGAATCAAGATTTCGGCGTCGCGGGCGTGGCTTTCTACGCAAGCTCTGGCCGCATCGGCCCAGGCGCGCAACTCGGAATCCGGAGTATCCCCGAGCTCCTGGGCCAAGGTTTGCGCAATGTCAGCCACGGTGTGGGTGCGCCCCCTCAACTCAACCAGACGTGCCGCCCAGTCCGCAGCATCAACGGGCGGCGAGTCAAGCAAGACGGCCAGCGCGTCGACAGCATTGCTGAGCTGCTTCCGTGTGACCGTGTGTGTGCGCCGCGTGTCCGCAATATCGGCGAGCACTTGGCGTAACAGGTGAATGGTGTCTTCTACACCAGGGAGCTGGTCTGCTCCGAAGGACGATTTCTGGATCAGCTCGCGGCAACCGTTGCCCAGGGCAAGCAGATGCCCGGCGAGATTCCCGCTGTCCACGGAAGATACGTACTTGGGCTCAAGCGGAAGAAGTTCGCGCGTGTCGTACCAGTTGTAGAAGTGACCGCGACACAATTCCAGGTGGCTCATAGTCGCCAGGGTGGTCTCCAGCCGCTCGACCGCCTCCAGTGTGCCCAGCCACCCAAGGTCGCGCGCAGCAAGGGTGGAGAGAAGATAGAGCCCCATATTGGTAGGCGAAGTCCGGTGGGCCACGATGGGCTTGGGCTCTTCCTGAAAATTATCGGGAGGTAACGCGTGGTCCTCGGGAGATACAAAAGTCTCGAAGAAACGCCAAGTCCGGCGCGAAATCAAACGTAGAGCTCGCGCATCGGCCGACGACAGCGGCTCTACGCCGGGAAGCCGCGGGGGCAGGCTGATCCAGCGTGCCACTGCGGGAGCGGTAACCCAGAGAAAGATGAATGGGAGCCCGGCGGCCCAAGCCTGATGCCGTCCATAAGCCAGAGCCACAAACGCCGCTCCAGCGAGCAGAATGCCGCCCGCCATGCGCTTATACATGCCGGACATTTTGAACTCGACCGCATGCTTGGCCTGTGCTGCGGTCACCCACTCCAGCAAGTTCCTGCGCGTTATGAACAGACGGCCGAGGGTGCGCAGAATCGCGTCAGACATCAGCCATGTCTGGTAAGCCAGGAACGTCACCGTCAAGCCAAGCTGGGATGCGCCGAGCGCAAGGTCAGTGAGCGCGGCGCGAAAATGGGTGCGCTTCGAAATTCCACGGATGCGTGGCTTTAGTCCGATCACGAAAGGGAGCAGCGCGGGAATCGCAATCGTCGCCAGGATGAATCTTGTCCATACCCAGGGAGATGCCGGTGGGAGCAGCCACCCAACAATTAATGTAAGAAAGGCGGCGGGCGCCGACAGAGTGCGACGCAGATTGTCGAGCATCTTCCAACGGCCAATCGCGGGAATGACCACGGGACGGCGCCCTCCGGACGTTGGCCCGCCGCGCCCGAAAATCCAGGGCAGGAGTTGCCAGTCTCCGCGTGCCCAGCGGTGCTGCCGGCCGGCCGCGGCCTCATAGTGCGTGGGAAATTCTTCAAACAGCTCAATATTTGTGGCCAGCGCCGTGCGGGCGAAGATGCCTTCAAGGAGATCATGGCTCAGCAGCGCATTGTCCGGCACCTTACCCGCTAAGGCCGCCTCAAACGCATCGATGTCGTAAATTCCTTTGCCGGTGTACGAACCTTCTCGGAACAAATCCTGGTAGACATCTGAAACCGCCGACGCATAGGGGTCGATTCCGCTCGGGCCAGAGAAAATTCGCTGGAAGAGCGAACCTTCACGATCTGTTGGCAGAGAAGGCGTGATGCGCGGTTGCACGACCGCGTAGCCTTCAATGACGCGCCTGGCGCGATCGCTGAGTTTTGGCCGGTTCAGAGGATGCGCCATGGCGCCAACTAAACGGTAAGCAGCACCTCGCGGCAGGCGCGTATCTGCATCGAGCGTGATGACGTAGCGAACACTTGGAAGAGGCTCCGGGGGGCGTCCGCCGATGGGCATGATCGTGGTGTTCGTCGAGCCGCGCAGAAGCTGGTTCAGCTCATGCAACTTCCCGCGCTTGCGCTCCCACCCCATCCATTTGCGCTCGCACTCGTTCCAGACACGTTTGCGATGGAAGAGTAAGAAGCGCTCACCGCCGCTGGGCGCGGGGCCGTAGCGCTTGTTCAGGCGCGCGATGCCGTCAACTGCGGTGGCCAGCAGTTCATCGTCACCCGAGAGACTTTCGCTCGGCGCATCCACCCAGTCAGAGAGCAGCGCGAAATGCAGATCCCCATCAGGATTCGCCAAATAATGGACCTCCAGCCGCTCCACCTGCTTTTCGATTTCATGCTGCGTGGTGAGCAGCGTGGGAACCGCCACGATCGTTCGCAAATGTTCCGGCACACCGGTGCGCAACTCCAGCCGCGGCAGCGTTCTCGGTCCAAGCACATTTGTCACCGCGCGATTGATGAGTGCAATAGCCAGGTCCGAAGCAGGCACGGCGGCGAGAAGACCGAGCAGCACAAGGCCCTTCGCGCTGACACCGGCTTCGCAGGCCTGCAGAAGCGGCAGCGCTAGAATCATGGCTGTCACTACAGCAATGGTTCCCAGATAGCCTGGTACCGCGGCTCGTACATACAAACGCGCGAGCCAGCGCTTCCAGGAAACGCGATAACCGAGTTCGCGCTCAAAAGCCAGCCGTCCCCGCGAGATGAGATAATAACCAGGCTCCGTTTGCGGATCCGGGTGTGGCTGTGGGCCGTCGCGCGACTCAACGCGCGCCCGTTTGGCACGCTGCACGGCGCGCTTAGCCACTTCAATTTCCGAGTAGTCCGAACCCCGTGAAAGATCCTCGATTGCATGACGGTAGTCGTCTCGCGTGGCAAAATCCATCTCGGCGAAGTCGGTACCGTTACGGAGAATTTCGTCCACCAGGCTGACGCTCTCAAAAAACTCCTGCCAGTCGAATGCAGACATCAATCGCATGCTGGTGATGACATTGCGTACGGTGACGCTCATGGCCGTCTGCTGCTGGTGCTCGGCGCGGACAATTTCGTCGGCAGTGGTTCCCTGCGCCGCCAGACGCTGGTCGAGCCACAGCAGGATGGGGCGCACCTTTGGATCCAGATCGCGCAATCGTTGGACGAGTTGCACGGCAAACGCCGACGCCAGAGGTGTTTTCTCAAAGCGGCGGAGAGCTGTCGCGGGGGGCACCGGAGACTGGCCGCCTGTACCAAGCATGCTGTCAGCCAGCCTGTCGGCTTCCTGGCGTGCGGCGCGGCTGAACACGATCCGCTCCGCTAGCCTGCGCAGATTCTCCACCAGCGCTACGCGCAGCCAGATGGCCACGGCCCACAGCTCACCGATGGTGAGCGGTTGTACGCGTTGGTAGGCCGTCACAAAGCGGCGCAGCACTTCCGGGTCGAATTGGCTGTCCGTGTGCGCCACGAACGCCCAGGCCACTCCGAACACGCGTGGATAGCCCTCCAAGTGACCCGAAGCAAGTTTGGGTAATTTTCGATAGAAGCCGGGTGGTAAGTCGTCGCGGATCTCGCGGAGCTGCTCATCGACGATGTGAAAGTTATCGACCAGCCATTCAGCCGCGGGGGTAATCGCATGCTCCTGCTGAATCGCCCGGGCGATAGCCCGGTAGGACTCCAGCAGCGCGCGGCCGTTCTCCAGAACACGCGGAGTGACTGGCCGTCCTTGCCCCGATTGGGAGGTGACGATTTGCGCAGCCGCGAGAGTTTCAGCGTGCTGCTCGAGGCGTTCGACACTGAAGAGCTCGGCACGTATGGGCTCTTCCAAATCGGGAAAGATGCTGGTGGATTTCCGGGCCGTATTCATCGTGTCTTCAGAACGACTGCTAAGTTCCAGCTGCCCACCCTACAGGATAAGGCGTCGATCCCGGACAACCGGCACACATAGAATACATCGGAGGAACCGCATGTGTTCCAGGAGATCCGGCCCAGACACATGCGCAAAATTGACAAGTACACTTATCTCCGAAGGCGTCCAAGGGACTGGCCCATTCCGACTCAATCGCGATTCCTCCAGCTAAATGGCGCAAAGAAGATTTGAAGCTTCATGGAATGGTCACGGAAAGCAGGGCCCGGATCAGCGGGCGGAGTGCCGGCCACTTTCTTAGCTAGCCTGACAGGTAAGTTCTGTTTCGTCGCTAGAAGCGTTGTCGGGCTGTTCTTGGCCCCATCACAACCCTTCTACACCCGCCCAATCGGCCCCCGGGCCTAATGACAGCTCACTCTTGTTTTCGTACAAACCTAGTATAACCCGAGATTCATCCTGGCCGCAGGCGCAGCGAGAGGGGAAATCGTGTCTGGTTCGGCTCAAGCGCGGAACCATTGCAGTCTCGAAAACAGTCTTCACATCGGAAACCTCGTCCCTGGTTTCGACCGAGCCTCTGGGTTCCGGCGTCAACGATACTTGCGCTGACATTTCGAAGGCCGTCCCACGTTCAGCTTTCTTACTCCGTGATGGGCGCGGGTATTGAAGATTCCGAGAATGCCTGTAGAAATCTTGTAAAGTATAGAAGTTGGCCCGCGGCTTAGGGTTGGAGCCGTGCCAGTCTGCGTTCAAGGTTTCTTTTGAACCCGATGCCCAAAATTAGGTGGATCGATTTGGGCAGTCTTGCCTGCCAAATTGAAGGGAGGAAAGCCAATGGACACTGCCACTGTGTTTAAGCGTCTTTCCAAATGGACGGCGCGCGCGACGGGACACCCAGCAGCCTTCTTCGTTTCCGTGCTCGTTGTCCTCATTTGGGCTGCCACTGGACCCCTATTCCGTTATGGTGATACATGGCAACTGGTGATCAACTCCGTAACGAATATTGTGACCTTCTGGATGGTCTTCCTCATTCAGAATACGCAGAACCGAGACAGCGAGGCGGTGCAACTGAAGCTAGACGAGCTGATCCGCGCCCACGAAGGCGCACACAACTCGCTGTTGGATCTGGAGGAATTGAGCGAGGAGGAACTCAACGGGATCAGGGACCGCTATGAGCAGCTCGCTCGGAAGGCCAGAAAAGACTTGAAAGATGGCCTGCTGGACACGGGCAGACCGGACGTCAACACCCCTTGATACAAGCGCGCTGCTACAGCAGATTTGTATTGCGGAGGTGCCAGCGATATACAGGCACGGACTCTCTGTACAGCATCGCTGTTCCGGCGGATGCTGGTCCCCAATCAATCTAGGGCTTGTTGCCGGAAGTCGAGACAGAAACTCAAGCCGGTCAAATTACTTCTGCGGTGGTCGAGCTGGCGTGGTGGCTGCAGGTTTCGTGGGTTCAATGGGGATGATCTTAACGGTCGATTTGAACTGCTTATACTCCGAGTAGCGAATGGTCATACGAATGCGCACCTCACGGTTGCTGAACCTCAGCATGTCATTTGCGCGGGTATAAGTGGGGAACCAGTACTTGCCGTCAATGTTTTCACGGTAGGTCTCGAACCTGGGGAATAAATTTTCCTGCTTGCCTCGGCGGATATCCGGCACCGCCTTGCCATAGCTCTTGACGATTTGCAGGTCGAGGTCATCAACCCAAATCAAACCCTCGAAGTAGCGCTGGCCTTGCACGATGTGCCTCGGAGTGACCTGAAAGACGTATGTATCAATCTCGTCTACGTGCTCGCGGCCCCGGTAATCCAACGTGTATTTAGGAAGATCTTCCGTGGTCAGCACAAACGGCTGAATGTTTTCGAGATCTTCGATGTCCTCGCGGGAGAGCGATACCATTTTGAGCGTTGCAGGTGGCTCATAGGTGATTCGCTCGAACCGTTCACCCCCGGGAGTAAAAATGATCTCGCTGGTGCGCCGGAATTCCCCTCCCGGATATCCATAAGCGTCGAATTCCCGGACCTCCACCGATTGCTTATAGGTGTAGTTATCGCGCGCCTTCTTGAATTCAGTTTCCTTGGCCGCAAATCGGCGGATGATCTCCTCCACGGGCAGAGGAGGCGCAGCTTGGTCACCCCCAACGGCCAGGCCGCCAACGGCCGCTAGCCAGAGTATCGCGGACGCCATACTTATTCGCTTCATTGGAAATTTGCCCCCAGTTTTAGATGCTTGCCACTCTATTTCTGTCTCCTTGTGCTAGTCCGAAGCCGGCCGACCCCTGGGCGAAATAGATCAGATCGGACTCCGCGGGTCGACTGAGCCTCGAGCAGAACACGGTCAAGGTTAATTTCTCAACGACACCTTTAGAAAACAGGAATCGTCACGGAGGTTCAGACCGGTTAGCTCAAGGGAAACTCATGGTCCACTGGGGTGCTGACGAGAAGGCGGGAATGTGCGGGTTATCGATCAGTTCGGTGAAATAGTAAAATCTATACTAATCTGTCTCTCGACTTCGACTGGCTCGCCATTTCGATAGTGCGGTTTGTAGCGCCACTGTTTGACGGCATCTACCGCTACGGAGGCCAAGATAGGTGGGCCACTAACCAGGCGGATATTTTGAATACTTCCATTCTTGGCAATCACAACTTGCAGCACGACCCTGCCTTGTATATTTCTTGCAAGCGCCAGTGGCGGATAGGCAGGCATAACCTGCTGCATCGGAGATTCAGCGGAAACTTGCTGTGCGCGGAGCGTGCAGATGACGAAACCTGACTCGCATTCACCTTCCGTGACCCGGCTTTGCTTTGAATTCAAGGGATTCGAGTCAGAAGCTGAAGCCGGGCCAACGGGGGCTTCCTGTGAGCGGAGTGTGCAGAACACGAAGCTCGACTCACATTCGCCTATGGTGACCCGATTTTGCTCCGAACTCGGTACATTCGCGGCAGAAACCGAAGCCGGACCCCAGGATCCGCCAGCCGCTGTCTTGGAGTCTCCCGCAGGATTATTCGCCGGTCCCTGGAATCCGAGCCTGAGGTTGGCGCCCCCGCGAGGTGTCACGAGACGCCGCAGATTATCCGCTTCTACCACTTCGACTTGGTACGCCCTCGCCTCCTTAGTCCGCTGACTCTTCCTTTCAAGCAAGCGGGCAACACTGGAAGCTGGGGGTCCGCCTTTTGCATCTGGATGACCCTTTGACTTGCCACGGCCACGCGGCTCGGGCCTCGTCACATTCATGTCCAAAATCGGTTTCGATGACGGTACGGTTCCCGGTACAAGGACCCTAGAAACAGTCTCCCTAATCTCCCCGATTGCGGCACTTATAGGCTCACGCGGGAATCGGAAGAATGCTATTCCAGCGATGAGCGCAAGTGTTGCGAGGCAAATCGAAAGGCCCGCAAGAATCAACTTGCGCCGACGCTGCCAGTTGCGCCTGGCTTGCTCCGGCGTGGCTCGATCGCCCCCCCTGCTTTCACCGACTGTGGCACGGGGGAACAGGGAATGGCGTAAATCGGTCAGTTCGTAGTTCCCTTCGTAGCGAGAAACCGTGCCTTCGCCGGCGGAGGAGGAGCCCAGCGTTGTAAACGCGGTCGGGCGAGCATCTGTGTACCCCGGAGCAGCGACATCGTTCGCCAATGGTTGCAACACTGCTGCGGCTGACCCTGGAGCAGGGGTCTCACTCAGAGTCTCTCGCTGCGTGGATGGGGGATCGCACCACTCTGTTTTCGCGGCATCGCCAGGAGATCGGATGTCCCTAAATCCGCCGGGAATTTCCTTCACCGAGAGCCACTCCTTGATCTGCTGGTGGGATGCATCCGGCAAATTCACGAATCTCAGCCCCGCTCTGTTCCCCGGATCTTTTTTCCAAGCTACTTGGCCGCTAGCTTCGAAGTGTCGCTCGGTTTCGCGCATTTCGAACCCAAGGGCGATCAGCTCGCCGGTCAGCATAGGCCCTACTATATCCACTGCCAATCCGCCTTCACTGATGTCGTAAAGGAGACCGCCGCTGTTCGAACCCAGCACGACATATATCGGCGAGTTGATTATTTGCCGAGCGTGGCTACGACGGTTGCCGATCATAGAGACCTTCTTCCCCTTTACCTCACTTAGTTGGCGCGAGGCTTCTTTCTGGTAGCCTTCTTGAGGCCCCGGTTCTCATGACTTTGAAAAAACCTAGTCGCCCGGCGAAGTAGGTTTTCAAATTCGCGGTCACGGCGGGGATTGCTTTGGGCACGGGGCTCATAGGCGTATAACACAGGAACCGTCCTTGATCTCAATCTTCTCGTTCGGGTTAAGCGGGAATCTCCCAGAGGCTCCAATGCAAAACAGTGGCCGTCTATCAGCCTGGGTTATCTTGCTGAAAAATAAAGGCTTGTAGGAATTCACCTCGTCACAGCCCTGGATGAAGATATGGAATGAGTCTCCGATTAGAGACAGCCAACCAAACGCCCTGCATCCTCCAAGGCCTCTCGCTCAAGAGACAACTGGAAAGGAAGACACCGGCGGAGGCTGGCTTTCCAGCGGCTTCAATCGACGGGATTCTGTGGTTATGCTAGATGAGATCAGCACAGAAGCGAAGCAGACCCGCACGCTTCTCCATACCACGCTGGGACACTTACGCCCCTCGCATTCGACACCCGGGAAGTGAGCGCGAGTGTGCCGCCATGCCTGTGGCGAACCGGGACAAGCTGGTAAGAGAACAGGGACCGTCAGCCCCCAGGCTGTAGACCACACAATCGGGCAACCTCTGCCATTATCTTTTTGGAATCCGGTAATTGCGAAATTGCGTACACCCCACAAAAGTGTAGTAAAGGAGAGCAAAGAAGTCTCCTCGCCTGGAGGTGGGGTCATGACCATAGAAAGGCCAACAGTTAATCACCAGCCCGCAAGGATTGAACATCGAAGAAGCAAGCGCTTCCCCATCGTTGTTCCCACAGAAGTGAAGTGGCATAGCCCTGGAGGAGTGAGCGTCAAAGAGACTGCCCAAGCTGAGGAAGTCAACGCACAGGGAGGGTTGCTTCGCATGGAAACATTCCCGAATGTCGGAGAGGTGGTCGAATTGACGAACCTTCTTTCCGCCGAAGCAGCGCAGGCACGTGTACTCGGGATACGTCGTTCCACAGAGAGCGCAGCACCGGGGGTCGCAGTCGAGCTTTTTGTTCCGAGTGAGACGTTTTGGGGTGTGAATTTCCAACTAAAGAGAAACACAACTGAACTTCTCAAACTCGGACAAGCCTTGCAGGCAGGCGGCATAGACCTGCGGGTGCTCAGAGAATTCCGCGACGCGGTGGACCAAATCCGCAAGATCGCCTGGGCCGTCGAGGAATGGGAGGAACGTCCCCTTCAGCGCCAGAGCCCCGAGACGATCCTCTCGTTTCTCACTGCCGAGCGCATCCGCTGCGCCACCTATCTCTGTAATGAACTGGCCTCCGAATTGGAAGCCAGTGAAGTGTCCTTCGGAACCAAAGGAATTGCCGAATTTTACCGGGCTGTTGATCGTGCATACCAGAGTTTGGAGCGTCCGTTGATGTACCGGGAAACCGGATAGCAGCCGCGCCGAGGACTCGGCATGTCTGTCCAAGGGTAGCGAAGTCTCCCGTGATCAATCCTGAGCACCGACGCAGTCAGCGGTTGCTCCTAGACTTGCCCCTTATCGTTCGAGGAGAATCCGGACCACCCGCGGGGAAAAGAATCTAAAGGTCTAGCGGCCGAACACCAGGACGACAAAGGTATTCGGCAGGACCGTGGGGCGGGGGCGTGGTTGCTCGGGAGTTGGCGGAGAAGGCGGCCCAAACTCTGCGGTTATCAGAAAGACGTTGTGTGTTCTTGAGTCGAGAGCCATCGTTCGGGCGCCGCGCTGCGTTCCTACGTTTTCCAAAACGCTGAATTTGTCCGGTGAATCCTCATGAACCACGGTAAGGGTGCCGTCACCGTTCGAGCTGAAAGCAAATTGCGTTACAGGATCAAAGGAGTTTGCGTCCACGCCGCGCCCAATCGGCACTGTAGTGACCACCTTACCGGTGTCCGCGTCCATGATCACCATGATCTGATTGTGGCAGCCGGCGAAAAGCCGTCGGTGATCCAGGTCAATGGCCAAACCACTCGGCTCCTCACACGGAGCCATCTTCCAGCGGGCCACGATCTCCATCTTTCGCGAATCGATTACCAGTTCTTCTGCCTTGTCTTCTAGATTCACGTAGAGCCGCCCTCGTCCATCTGCCACAGCAAACTCGGGCCGTCCACCCAAAGCGATCGTGCCGGCAACCGTGCCCGCGGAGGCGTCAATCGCGGTGCAATTGTTGCCGCGGCCATTCATGGTGAAGACACGCCGACTGGCGGGGTCGTAAAGAATTGCGTCGGGGTTGGCGCCGGTCGTTTTCGTCTGTCCCAGCTCCTTCAGGGTCTTCAAATCGAAGATGGTGACACTCCCCGCGGTGCCGTTGCTCGTAAAACCCCGGCTCAGTTCCCGGGCCAGAGCGATGCCATGCACCCCCGGCGTGTTCTGGATCTGGCCCACGATGGTGCCTCGGTCCACATCGATGACAATGACGCGGGTAGCCCGGGCAATATAGAGTCTCCGCGAAGCGTCATCGAATGACAGGTAGTCCCAGCCGCCTTCACCGCCGACCGGAATCTTTTTGACCAGGTGGTAGCCCGACCCCGCTGCCAGGACGATGCTTATTCCAATCAGCAGAAAACCCGAGGTCAATACCAGAAAACGCCGGGAGAGAAGAAGACGGCGCACTCGTTAGCTCCCTTCCTTACAGTTTGGCGCATGGTAAGCCCCCATGTACGCCGACGTCAAGCGCCCATGCCTGGGTGATGCTGTGTTAGAGTTTGGCCTAAGTTTCTCGCTTAGGCGAAGCGTTTGAGGCAGGCGTGGGAGAGGTTGCGAGATAAACCAAAGCGCAGGGTCGATTTCCGTGTCATCGAGCCGGAAAGCCAGACACGACACTTCCGTATCTGAGCGAACGTGAGGTATGGGTTCGAGAGCATCACTCGGTCCGCGACACAGAGCTGGACTAGTCGTCGGTAGCCTGGCGCTGGCGGCCATCTCATTGAGTGGTTGCCCCCGGCGCCAAGCCTCCCAACCTGACCAGCGCGTAACACTTGCCTTCAAGCATGCCCAGCATCCTCGATATGCCTTCCTCACGGAGCTCATCCAGCGCTTTGAAGCGGAGAACCCCGGGATTCGTGTCCGGGAGGAGATTCTTCCTGCGAGTACGGACGAGCAACATCAGTTCTACGTCATCAACCTTGCTGCCCGCGCCGCTGATTTCGACGTCTTGGACATGGACGTGATCTGGGTGCCGGAGTTTGCGCGCGCTGGCTGGTTGATGGAGCTGACTCCGGGCGTCACCGAAATCGAGCGGGCGCCGCTGTTTCCGGCTGCCCTGCGAGCTGACTGGCTCGAGGAAAAACTCTATGCCGTGCCGTGGTTCGTGGATGCGGGCGTGCTCTATTATCGCAAGGACCTGCTTGACAAGCACGGCTTCCTACCTCCCCAGACTTACCCAGAGCTTCTCGAAACGGCGCGAAGCGTATTGACAGCGGAGCGCGACCCAAAGCTCACGGGATTTATCTGGCAGGGGAAGCAATATGAAGGCTTGGTCTGTTCGGCACTTGAATTTATTCGCGGTAACGGCGGCGACCTGCTCCGCGAAGGCGGTCGGCCGGCGCTCACCGAGCCACCCACACTCGAAGCTCTGCACTTCATGAGCGATATGGTGCGTCGCTATGACGTGACGCCCCCGCTGGTGACAACTCTGAATGAAGAGGCCAGCCGCCACATCTTTCAGTCGGGACGAGCGATCTTCATGCGGAACTGGCCATACGCGTGGCCTCTCTTGCAGCAGCCCGGTTCCAGGGTTGCGGGACGCATCGGGATGACCCTTGTTCCGCACTTCCCAGGTCACACCAGTACGCCTACGCTCGGGGGTTTTCATGTGGGGGTCAACGCCCGCTCCCCCCACAAAAAAGAGGCTCTTGCTTTTGTCAGATTTCTGCTTCGCTACGACGTGCAGAAACAGATTCTATTAAAGGTGGGTGTTTTGCCTGCACACAGGCAGGTTTACGATGATGCCGAGGTGCGTCAGAAGCTTCCACAAATCTCAGAGCTTTTACATTCATTGCAGCAGGTTGAGCCCCGCCCGGCGACGCCGTACTATATGATGATCTCGCATATCCTGCAGCCGGAACTGAGCGCCGTGGTTGCCGGGATTCGTCCGCCAAAACAGGCCATGCGCTCTGCCGAACTGCAGATCGAGCATCTTCTGGGACTGCTATGAGGGCATCTTTCCGCGAGCGTCTCGGACGGTTTGGACTCCTCGGGCCTGCCGTGGCCTATGTGGCAAGCGTTGCGGTGATACCGGTGGTCTTTACACTCTGGCTGAGCCTTCGGAAGCAAATGCCGATCTTCGGCATCTCGCAATTCGTGGGCTTGCAAAACTATCTTTTTCTGATGAGAGACGCGCGCTTCTGGGGGGCTGTTGGCCACACCGGGTACTTTGTTCTCGTTGCCGTGACACTCGAGTTGACCTTGGGGCTGGCCATCGCGCTATTGCTGCACCAGAAATTCCCCGGGCGAGGTCTGGCACGGGCGCTCGTGCTCATCCCCTGGGCTGTACCTAGCGTGGTTGCGGCACGCTTTTGGGAATGGACCCTGAATGCCGACTTTGGGGTGCTCAATTTCCTATTGAGAACGAGAATCAACTGGCTAGGCGACCCGTTCTGGGCGATGCATGCCGCTATCCTGGCCGATGTTTGGAAGACTACGCCGTTCATGGTGCTGTTGCTACTCGCGGGTCTCCAGGTGATTCCTGAACACCTTTATCGCGCCGCGCGCATCGACGGCGCCAATTCCTGGCAAGCATTTCGACATATAACCTTGCCGCTGCTCAAGCCGATCATCCTACTCGCACTGCTTTTCCGCACGATGGATGCCGCGCGTGTCTTTGACCTGATTTACGTGCTCACTGGCGGAGGTCCCGGGAATCAAACAGAAACGCTCGTGATCTATGCTTACAACCTGCTCTACCGCACCCTGCAGTTCGGCTACGGTTCATCAGTCGCAGTCGCCACGTTTTTCTTCATCGTACTGCTAAGCCTGGCCTACCTGCGCGAGCTACGCCGGACGTGGCAGATGCGCGAGTAAGGCCCAATGCAGAATGCTCTGATCCTTCGGCGTCTTCTATTGTTTGCCGCGCTGGGTTTGATACTCAGCTTTGTCTTGGCCCCTTTTGCCTGGCAGGTCATCACCGCGCTGAAGCCTACGGCCCAGTTGGCTGAGCTTCCACCGCTGCTGCCGGCGCACCCCACTTGGCAGAATTTCGGGACCGTCCTCGGGGCGCCGGGCTTCTGGCGCGCGTGCTTGAACAGCGCGATCGTCGCGTCTCTCACGGTGTTCCTGGCCTTTGCGCTCGGGGTTCCGGCCGCCTATGCGCTGGCCAAACTGCGGCTGCGCGGAGCCCAGCTTGTTCTCACCACGTTGCTTTGCTTTTCCATGTTCCCGGCTATTGCCAACGTGGCTCCGCTGTACCTGTTGTTCATCCGCCTGGGTATCCGAGACAGCGCGCTTGCGGTGGTCATTGCTCACTCGGTGTTTGCCATCCCATTCGCCATCTGGACCTTGACAAGTTTCTTCAAAGAGATTCCCGACGATCTCTACCGGGCCGCACGAGTGGACGGCTGCTCGCACTTGGGCGTTCTGCGACACGTTGTGTTACCGCTTGCTTCACCGGGGCTGCTGAGCGTAGCGTTGCTCGTATTCATCTTCTCCTGGAATGAATTCCTCTACGCGCTGACTCTGACGGCAAGCGAACGTTCGCGCACTCTGCCGGTAGCGATCGCCCTTTTCCCCGGGTTGCACGAGATTCCCTGGGGCGAGAT
>Ga0070707_100000883_pt1 | contig 29752 bp, 29 predicted proteins | sample KBSK5502metaG_FD_65468 | JGI IMG/M metagenome (GOLD analysis project Ga0070707, IMG submission 65468) | Corn, switchgrass and miscanthus rhizosphere microbial communities from Kellogg Biological Station, Michigan, USA - KBS K5-50-2 metaG | ecosystem: Host-associated > Plants > Roots >... | reverse complement strand
TCTACGATCCGGCGCAAGCGAGGATCGAAGCCGAGTCGGTCAAGGCGTGCCAGGAGAAGTACAACGGCTCGGACGACCCGATCTTCAAGGAGCGCGCGGTCGCGATCAAAGAAGAGCGGGCCGACCTCGTGAAGCACCACCTGTGGGTGCTGTGGACCGACTACTTCAAGCCGGAGCACCTCGAGAAGTACCCGGAGCTTCACACGCTCTTCTGGAATGCCACCAAGGAGGCCGGGGCGGCGAAGAAGTCGACCGACCCGAACCAGGGCCAGAAGCTGCTCGATCAGATCAACGAGATCGACAAGATCTTCTGGGACACCAAGAAGTAGAGGCTGAACATAAAGAGAGGGCCGCGCGCGGCCCTCTCTTTTCGTGGCCAGTAGCTATTGCTTGTACGAGTACACCCCGCAGTACGTCCCTTGCGGGTCGGTGAACATCGCGATCTTCAGCCCGCCGCTCATCTCCGTCGCCGGCATGATCGCGGTGCCGCCGAGCTCGACGGCGCGATCGAGGTATCCCTGCTGATCCTCGGACTCTGCCCAGATCGCGACGCCGGGCTGCTTCATCGGGTTCGCGGTGATGCCGCCGTTGATCCCTTGTCCGCCTGCATCGACCTCGCCGTAAACGTACCCATCGCCGGACTGCTCTTTGATCGTCCAGCCGAACAGCTCGCGGTAGAACTGCCACAGCGGCTGCGGCTCTTTCCCGTAGATCTCGAACCACGTCACAGGAGGGTTCGAGCCGGCCGACACGCCGGGGGCTTCCTCTTGGTTGCCCTTGAACAAGCCGATGAGATTGCCGTCGGGATCTGCGAACTGCGCGAACGTGCCGACGTTCGGGATATCGCTGACGGGAACCGTCGTGCTCGCGCCGAGTGAGACGGCCTTGTCGAGCGCCGACTGAAGATCGTCGGCGCCGACGTAGATAGTGGTGTGGGGCTTCTCCGACTTCGAGATCCCACCGTTGATGCCGCCGCCGCCGTGCGTGTCGATCGTCGTGTACTCGAGCTCGGGGATGGTTTCCATGTGCCACCCGTAAAGCTCGCCGTAGAACTTCGCGACAAGCTCAGGATCCGGTCCGTTGATCTCGAAATGAACGACGGCATTTCCCATGTCGATCCTCCTCGGTCCGGTTCCGTCTGAGCCTACGCCGCGCGCGGAAAGGGTGTCGAGGCCGGACGGGGAACGTTCACGTTCGCTCCGTTACCCCGATCGGATCGGGGCCGGGATCCCCGCCCGACGCGGCGATCTCGAGGCGCGCGAGGTAGTGCGTCCAACCCTTGGTGTGCGCGGCAACTTCGTCATCGTTCGGCAGCCCCGAGTGAACGAAGTGAAGCAGCGTGTAGTCGCCGTCTTGCTCGAGGTTGATCTCGATCTTGGTCGAGCCCGGTCCCACGAGATCGTGGTCCTGCCATCCGAATGTGTAGACGAGCCGCCGCGGCGGATCGATCTCGATGAATGAGCCGCGCGCGATGTGCCCGCTGGCGACGTCCATCGAGTACTCGCCGCCGACGCGCAGATCCACATCTGCAGACGCCACTTGCCATCTCTTCATCTTCTCCGGGTCGGTCAGGTATGCGAATACCTGCTCAGCCGGTGCCGCGATCTTGACCTCACGAACGATCTGACCCATGACTTCCTCCTTCTTTCTCCACTTCCGTGCGAAGCCGCTCGAACGCGTCGTCCCAGAAGTTCTCGAGGTATGTGCGGATCTCCGCTACAGACCCCTTGCGCGCGCGATATAGACGGCGGCGCCCGTCCCTGCGCTCCGTCACGAGGCCAGCCTCCTTCAGGACTCGAAGGTGCTGCGATATCGCTGCGTGGGTGACGTCGAACCGCGACGCGATGTCGCCCGCCGCGCGCTCGGAGTCCCAGACGAGCGTGAGGATCGCGCGCCGGCGCGGTTCGGAGAACGCCTTGATCGCAGCTTCCATACCCAATATTTAAGCATTAACTTAAATATTGTGCAAGCCTAGAGAAATGCCTGCTCAGAGGGTGTTAGGGCGTCGCGAGGCCTTGCGCGCGCGCCCACTCGTCGAGCAGCGCGAACGCCTCTTCCTTCGAGTACTCGCCGCGCTCGAGCCTGATCTCGAGCAGGTGATCGAGCGCGTCGCCGACGACGGGTCCCGGCTTCACGCCGAGATGCTTCATCACCTCGTGCCCGTCGATCGGCGGGCGGATGCGCTTCAGGTCCTCTTCCGCGGCGAGATGCGCGATCCGCTCTTCCAGCGTGTCCATCGCGACCGAAAGCTCGCGCGCGCGCATCTTGTTTCGCGTCGTCGAGTCGCTCCGCACGAGACGATTCAGCTTGTCGAGTAGGGGGCCGGCGTCTCGCACGTATCGGCGCACCGCGGAGTCGGACCAACCCGAGCGGAAGGTGTGGAATCGCAGATGCAGCTCGATGAGCGTCGCGACTTCCTCGATGAAGTCCGAAGGGTACCGCAACGCTTGCAGCCGCTTGCGCGCCATCTGCGCGCCCTTCACCTCGTGGTGGTGGAAAGAGACGCCCTCAGGTCCAATCTTCTTGGTCGCAGGCTTCCCTATGTCGTGCAACAGAGCGGCCATCCGAAGCTTCGTGTCGGGCTTCTCCTCATGTGGCTCGATCGCAACGATCTTGTCGACGACCGCAAGCGTGTGCCGGTATACATCTTTGTGCCGGTGTACGGGATCCTGTTCGAGCTTTAGATCGGGCAGCTCGGGCAAGAACAGATCGCACAAGCCGGTCTGGGTCGCGAGGTCCAGCCCCTTCGACGGGTGTTCGGTGTTCAAGATCTTCGTCAGCTCGTCTCGGATGCGCTCGGCGGACACGATCTGCAGCCTCGCGTGCATCTCCGACATCGCGTGAACCACGCCCGGATCGGGCTCGACGTCGAGCAACGCGACGAACCGAGCTGCGCGCAGCATGCGCAACGGATCGTCGCTGAACGAATCGGCAGGCTCGCCCGGCGTTCGCAGCACTTTGCGAGCGAGATCCGCCGCACCGGCGTAGGGGTCGATGAAGGTCCGCTCGGGCAAACGCACCGCCATCGAGTTGATCGTGAAGTCGCGGCGCGCGAGGTCGGCCTCGATGCTCGGGAGCGGCGTCACCTCCGGCTTGCGCGACCCCTCCGCGTATCGCTCCTCACGGAACGTCGTGATCTCGAGCCGATGCCCTTGCTTGGCGACGCCGACAGTTCCGAACTCGACGCCCTGCAGCCACTTGCCTTCGTGCCATCCCGACACAAGCTGCAGGACCTCATCAGGCTTCGCATCGGTCGCGAAGTCGTAGTCCCAGTGCGCGCGCGCAAGCAACGCATCGCGCACACTGCCACCGACGAGGTAGAGCTCGTGGCCGGCTGCTCGGAATCGTTTGGCGAGATCGTCAACGAATGCGGGTAGCTTCAGCAGGTCGCGAAGGCGCGCGCTCCACTCCGGCGGGGTCTGACCCATCGCCCATGAAGGATAGTCGGGGCGCCCACGAAGGGCCGTTACCTTTCGAGCAGCCAGTTGTCCTAGCCCAGGCCCGCTTGGCGAACCATCACCGAGAAGTCGTGCGGGCTCGTCGCCGCAGCGGTCGCCTCTTCGACCGTGACCAGACCGGCTTTGAACATCGCCATGAGGTGCTGGTCGAAGGTCTGCATGCCGTAGTAGTCGCCTTCTTCGATCACACGCTCGATCTGACTGGTCAGATCCGGGTTCACGATCATGTCGTAGATACGGCCGTTCATCACGAGGACCTCAACGGCGGGGAGCCGGCCGCGCCCGTCGCCGCGTGCGAGCAGCCGTTGCGAAACGATGCCTTTCAACGAGCCGGCGAGCGACAAGCGCGCCTGCATCTGCTGGTGCGGTGGGAAGAAGTCGATGATGCGGTTCACCGTTTCGGTCGCGTCGATCGTGTGCAGCGTTGAGATGACGAGGTGTCCCGTTTCCGCGGCGTGAAGCGCGGCGGAGACCGTCTCTTGATCGCGCATCTCTCCGATGAAGATCACGTCGGGGTCCTGCCGGCTGACATACTTGAGCGCGGTATGGAAGTCAGAGGTATCGATCCCGATCTCGCGCTGATCGATGATGGACAGCAAGTCTTCGTGCATGACTTCGATCGGGTCCTCGATCGTTACGATGTGACACGCGCGCGTCATATTGATCCGGCTGAGCATCGCTGCGGTCGTCGTCGTCTTCCCCGAACCGGTCATGCCCGTCACGAGCACGAGCCCTCGACGCTCCTCCGCGAGTGAGGCCACCGCCGGAGGAAGACCGAGCGCTTCGAACGAGGCGATACCCGGAAGCACGCGCCTGATCGCGATGCCGACGAGCCCGCGCTGACGGAACACGTTGACGCGGAAGCGGCCGACGCCGTCGAGCGTGTAGGCGAAGTCGATCTCATTGGTCTGGCGGAAGACGCGGCTCTGCTCCTCGGTCATGAGGGCGAAGGCAAGCCGCTCGCTGTCTTCGGGCTGAAGCGGAGGCACGTCAACCGGGATCAGATCGCCGTCCACACGCAGGTAGGGTGGCCCCCCGGCGCGGACGTGGATGTCCGACGCCATATTCTCGGCGCTGGCTCTGAGCAGGGATTCGATGTCCATGATGTGGTCGTGGGGATATGGCCCCCGTTGGAGCATCGACCCCGGCACAACACCTCTTTACTCTCAGCTTTACTCTGGGCCGGGCTCGGGCCCGCGAACGGGTCAAGTACCATTGTTTTTCGTGCTGAAGCGCTTCCCCCGAGCCCTGATCGCCGCCGTCCTGGCGATCTCTGCCGCTGCCGTCCCCTCGCCGGCGGGGTCGCAATCGGGGCAGTCCGCTTCATCGAACGGCCTGCTCAGGATCGCGTCGATCTCACCCTGGATCGACGGGACGCATGCTTTCTCGGTCACGGCCCAGGTCCTGAACCAGACCGAGCTCACGCTCGACCAAGCAGTCCTGACCGCATCCGTCTTCGGTCGCGTCGGAACCCGCTCGCAGCTCGGCCAAGCGCTTAACGGCTCGCCGCCGACAGAGTCCCTGGGGTCGTTCTCCCAGGCGATCCCCGGGCCGATCGCGCCCGGTCAGCAGCGGACGGTCACGCTCGAGCAGCCGGTCTCGGCCCTCCTTGGTTCGATCGCGCGGACCGGCGTGTATCCGATCCAGATCACACTTCGAGATTCCCACGGAGCAGAAACCGTGTCCACGGCGATCCCGTACTTCACGTCGCCGGCCACGAACCCGTTGAACGTGACCTGGATCGTCCCGATATCGGCGCCGACCGTGCGGCCGGTCGACGGCGCGTACTCACAAGCTGCGATCGACTCCTTGGGCATCGTCGAGCTTACGCAGCAGCTCCAGGCGATCGCCGCGCGCCCGGGAGCGAACCTCACGCTCGCGCCAGACCCGTCGCTGCTCGACACGTTGAGCGATCTGTCCGACGGGTTCGCGCTGCTGACCTCGACCGGCAAAGAGCAGGAGAAGGCGGACGACCTGACGGCGCGCGCTGCAGCAGGGCTCCTCGACGTATTCCGTCGCGCCGCTGCAGCGGCCGGCGAGATCGCCACCGTCCCGTACGTTCCAGCGGATCTTCCGACGCTTGCGCAACGCAACATGCGGGCGGATGCGTTGCGGCAGATAACGCTGGGACGTTCGGTGGCCGAGCAGGTTCTGAAGCGGTCACCTACGTTGTCCATCCTCGTTCCGCCGAACCTCGCGTTCGACCAAGCAAGCGCGAACGCGCTCGCGCCGTTGGGGATCACCGGCGTGGTGATCGACCCTGCGACGCTGCCGCAGAAGCCGGTCGAGCCGTTCCAGCCCGGCTTGTTCGGACCCTCGAGACCGGTTGCGATGGGCGACGGCTCGCCGCGCGCGCTCCTGCCGGACGCACCGGTGACCGCGCGCCTCGCGGGGCCGGAGCAAGGTGTCCTTCTCGCGCAGTCGATCATCGCGGAGACGGCCAGCTCCTACCTCGAGCTTCCCTCATTCGGCTCCGACCGAGTGTTCGTCATCGATTCCCCGGTGAGCATGGCGCCGACGGCGCTTGCGGCGACGATCGATGGACTGACGGGCGCGCCCTGGGTCCGGATGCGATCGGCATCGGAGGCGCTCACGGTTCTCCCACCCGAGGGCGCGAACCTCCCCTACCCAACGTTCGTGCGATCCGACACGCCGTACCTCTCCGGCGCGCGCGCAGGCCGCCTCTCACTATCGACGCTCGATGCGATCCTCGTGCAGAGGCTCCCGAACGGGGACGAGCTCGACCGCAACCTGCTCGCGTCGGAGTCGTGGGAGTGGCAGAGCGATCCTGCGTCTGGGCTTCGCCTCGCGCGTCGCGTCCGCTCCACGGTGCTCGGCATCCTTTCGGGGATCCAGGTCGGCTCCGGCAGACGCGTGACGTTGACCGCGAAATCGGGCAGCGTCCCCGTCACGGTCATCAATACGAACGCGTTCCCCGTGCGGCTGCGCGTCAGCGTCGACAGCGCGAAGGTTGGTTTCCCGAGCGGCGCAACGCAGCTCACCCAAGTGAACCCACCGAACGACACGGTGGACTTCACGGTGCGCGCGCGCGCAGCCGGATCGTTCCCTCTCGACGTTCGTTTGGAGACACCCGACGGCGGGCGGTTGATCGCGCGCGGCAGCGTCGTCCTTCGGTCGACCGCAGTCAGCACAGTGGCGTTGCTGGTCGTCGGTGGGAGCGCGCTGTTCCTGTTCCTCGCGTGGGGGCGTCGCACGCGGAAGCGGACTAAGGCGGCCGCGCGCGCGCTCAGCGCGACACCACCGGCAGACACCGAATAGATGGACGAACGGACGCCCGCCGGAGCGCTCGGCCGCTGATACCCTCGCCCTGATGTCCTCCCTGGATCCGTCCCCGCCCGTGACGGGCACGAACGACGCGGTTCCCGCTCAGGAAGCAGCCCCGTCGCTCGCGCGCGCGACGCTCGCGATGAGCATGGGTACAGCGCTGTCACGCCTCACCGGTTTCGGACGTATCGCGGTGATGGCCTGGGCGATCGGCGCGACCGAGTCCAAGCTTCCCGACACGTACAACCTTGCGAATTCGTTGCCGAACATCGTGTACCAGCTCGTGCTCGGCGAGATCCTCGCGACGATCTTCGTGCCGGTCTTCGTCGAGCACATCAAGACGAAGAACCGCGAGGAATCGTGGAGCCTCGCGTCGTCGATCCTCAACATCGCGTTCGTCGTCGCGGCCGTGTTTTCCGCCATCACTGTGCTCCTGGCGCCGCAGCTCATCAAGATCTACGCGTTCCACGTTCCGGCAGCGCAGCGCGCGCAACAGGAAGTCGTGGGCGCGTTCTTCCTCCGCATCTTCATGCCGCAGATGATCTTCTACGCGGTCGGAGCGGTCATGACCGGGCTTCTCAACGCCTACCGGCGTTTCGCGATCCCGATGTTCGCACCCGTCTTGAACAACCTGATCGTGATCGCGACGTTCATAATCTTCCGGCTCGAGCATGGGACGAAGACACCGACCCTGACCTCGCTGACGCTCGGCGACAAGTGGCTGCTCGCCGGCGGGACGACGCTGGGCGTGATCGCGATGACACTGGTACTTGTGCCGTTCCTCGCGAAGCTGCCCGGCCGGTACCAGCCGCGAGCGTTCCAGTGGCGTCACCCGGCTATTCGGCACGTCGGGAATCTCGCCAAGTACTCCTTCGGGTACGTGATCGTGAACCAGGTCGGCCTATGGGTTCTGTTCGCGCTCGCCAACGGGAAGCAGGGCGGTGTGACGGCGTTCAGCAACGCGTGGATCCTGTTCCAGCTCCCGTATGGGATCTTCGCCGTCAGCGTGATGACGTACTTCGTCCGTGAGATATCCGAGCACTACGTGACGCGCGACCTGGGAGCCGTGCGGCGCGACGTCTCGCTCGGACTCCGGACGACCGCGCTGATCGTCCTTCCGGCGTCGGCAGGCTTCATCGCGCTCAGCATCCCGCTCAACCGGTTGCTCCTTCAGCACGGCACATTCTCCGCGCACTCGACGATCCTCACCGCGGACACCTTCGTCCTGATGTCGATCGGCCTCGGCGCTTTCGCAGCGTTCCAACAGTTGATGCGCGCGTTCTACGCGATGCAGGACACGAAGACGCCGTGGGTCGTGAACGTCGTCACCAACGCCGTAAACATCGCGACGGCGGTACCCCTGTACGTCGTGATGGGCGTTCCGGGGCTCGCGTTATCGATGACGCTCTCCTACCTTGGGGGGGCCGTCTACGGCGCAGCCGTATTGCGGTCGCGGATCAACGGCATCGACGGAACGCGACTCGTCATCTCTCACGTGCGCATCGGCCTCGCCTCGGTCGCGACCGGGCTGGTCGCGTGGGTCATCGCGAAAAGCGTCGGATCGGCCGTGGGCGTCGCGCATTTCCCCGGCCAACTCGCTCAGGTAGGGTCTGCGATCCTCGGCGGCGTCGCGACGTACCTGGTCGCCGCCAAGCTGCTCGGGGTCGATGAGCTCAAGCCGCTCGTAGCGATGGTTACCAGCCGGTTCCGGAAAGGGGAGGCGATGTGAGGAGCGCCCGCGGAGGCATCGTGCTCGGCTGGATCTTCAAGATCATCGTCTTGCTCGCCATCCTCGGTGTCGCCTCCTTCGAAACCGGCGCGATCATCGTCTCCAAGGTCACCGCCGACCGCGTCGCGATCGACGCCGCGCAGGAAGCCGGACGCGTCTATGCGGGGTCGCGCGACATCGATAAGGCGACGGAGGCAGCGAAGCAGATCGCCGCCAAAGACGGGGTCACGGTCATCGATGTCCATCCGATCGCGCAGGGAAAGTACATCCAAGTAACTGTCAGCAAGAAGGCTTCCACGTTCCTCGTGCAACACATCGGGTTCCTGAGACGATTCGCGACGGCCAAATCCACGCACGTCGGCGTAGTGCAGTGACCCCGACGAAAACCCCACCGGCCGCGCCCGGCGACATCCTCGGCGAGCGGTACACGCTCAAGCGCATCGAATGGACGAGCCCTCTCGGACCCGTCTGGCTCGCGCGCGACCGCGTGCTCGATCGCGCCGTGCTCGTTCAGATGCTCGACCCGCCGCTCACGGCCGACCAAGCGACGCGACGCGCCTTCCAGAAGTCCGCCGCGCGCACTGCGCAGATCGGAGCCCCCGGTCTGCTGCAGGTCTACGACATCGGCGACCAGCCTGCGTTCGCCGTCCTCGAGCACGCCTCCGGCGGCCGCCTCATCGATCGTTTGAGCGCGGGGCCGATGCGCGCGACCGATGCAGCGCGCGCTGCACTCGCGATCGCGCGTGGCCTCGAGTCGCTGCACGAGCGCGGAAGCTGGCACGGCGCGCTCTCGCCCTCGACGATCCTGTTCGACGAAGAGGGGCGCGCGAAGATCTTCGCGACCGGGGTGGCCGACACGGCGAGGGAGAACCCGAAGATCAACGTTGCTGCCGAGCAGCCCGTTGAATACCGGACACCAGAGAAGGATCCGATCCCCGCCGACGCGGACCGGTTCGCACTCGCTGCGCTCACGTACCAGATGCTGACGGGCAGCCCTCCGGAGCCGGGGGTGAGCGCGCGAACCAAGCGCCGCAGCGTGCCTGGGCAGATCGACGACCTGTTGAGGCGCGCGCTGTCCGCGGACCCGACTGCGCGCCCGAGCCTCGACGAGTTCGAGGCAGCGCTCGCACCGTTCGCGCGCGTGCTGCCGAAGGACGTGAAGGAGCCACGCTTCGCGATGGCGGAGTTCCGCTGGCTTGTGCCGGTGATCGTCGTCGTCGTGCTCGCGATCCTCGCGATCACGCTCGGAGTGGAGCTTGCGAACAACCTCGGCAACAAGAAGAAGGCTTCCCCCACGACCTCTTCGACGGCTTCGGCGACACCTATCGAGATCGTAAGCGCGCATTCGTTCGACCCCCCTCCTGGAAACGGAAGCGAGAATCCGCAGCTTGTCCCCGACGCATACGACGGCGACCAGGCGAGCGCATGGTCGACCGTTGACTACTCCACGGCAGACGTGGGGGGAAAGAAGGGCGTTGGTCTGGTCTTCGACTTCGGACGCGCTGTCTCGATCGGTCGTCTGCAGCTGCAGACCTCACTGCCGGGATGGACCGCAGAGATCAGGACGTCCAACCAAGACGGCACGAGAGCCAGCGACTTCACTCTCGTGAAAGCCATCACGGCGGGAACGGGCGTGCAAACGGTGATGTTGCCCTCGCAGACGCAGGCCCGCTATGTGCTGCTGTGGATAACGCACCTCACCGCCAATAACACCAACCCGAAGTACCCGTTCAGCGCGACCGTCAACGAGATCCGGTTCTACGCACCCTGACGGGCGCGCGCGCCCGGGAAGATATGCTCATCGCGTGCGTGTGACCGTCGTTTCACCCCACCAAAGGGACCGCTACGACGCAGCCGTCGCCGCATCTCCCCTCGCCGATGTGCTGCAGTCGTACGGCTGGGGTGAAGTGAAGCGCGCGAGCGGATGGCAGCCGCTCCGGCTGCTCGTCGAGGACGATGACGGCCGCGTGCGCGCGGCGTGCTCTGTCCTGAAAACGCACCCGGCGCGAGGCATCGCTCCCCTGCTCTACGCGCCGCGCGGCCCCGTCCTCGACTACGGCGACGTGGCCGCGCTGCATGCACTGATCGGCGAGATCCGCCGCCGTGCGGGGAGAGCATTCATGCTCAAGTGCGACCCGCCGATAGAAGGACGATCCGACGCGGTCGCCACGCTGGAGAAGGCGGGGTTCGGGCGCGTCGGCGGCGGCGCGTTTGGCGGCGTGCAGCCAACTGCCGTCATGATCCTCGATCTCAGCCCCGGGCTCGACAAGGTGCTCGAAGGCTTCAAGTCCAAATGGCGGTACAACATCCGTCTCGCGGAGCGGAAGGGCGTGACGGTCCGCGAAGCCACGCGTGACGACATCGGCGACTTCTACGCGATCCTGCAAGAGACCGCTCGGCGCGACCGCTTCACCGTCCGCGCGCGCTCCTACTTCGAAAAGATGTGGGACGAGCTCGAGCCCCGAGGCATGCTCAAGATGTTCATGGCTGAGTACGAAGGCGGCCCGATCGCGGGGATCCTGCTGACGGCTATGGGCGAACGCGTCATCTACAACTACGGCGCGTCGTCGAACGAGCACCGCAACGTCATGCCCAACCATTTGATCCAGTGGACCGCGATCCGCTGGGCGGCCGAGAACGGCTACCGCATCTACGACTTCCGCGGCGTCTCACCGATGCAGGAGGGGAAGCCCGTGGAAGACCAGATCGCCGGCTTGAACCGCTTCAAGGAAGGGTTCGGCGCGCGCTACGTCGAGTACGCCGGCGAGTTCGACCTTGCGTTGCGGCAGGGTTGGTACACACTTTGGCAGAAGGCTGCGCCGGCGGCGATGTCGTTGCGGCGCAAGCTCACCGGCGGGGGCGCGGAGGCCGAATAGATGGATCACTCGACATGGGTCGAGGTCGACGTTTCGGCGCTCAAGCACAACTTCGGTTTGGTGTCCGAGCACGCCGGCGTCCCCGTCTGCGCTGTGGTCAAGGCCAACGGGTACGGCCATGGTTTGGTCATCGCAGCGCGCGCGTTTGCGCGCGACGCCGCGATGCTCGGGGTGGCGCGCATCGAGGAGGCTCGCTCGCTGCGCGCGGCAGGGATCGAGGCGCCCATCTTCATAATGGCGCCGGTGTCCGATGTTCGGGAGGCGGTGTCACTTGACTGCGACATCAGCGTCGGTTCCGCCGAGCAGATCGCAGCCCTCCCATCGGGAGCGCGCGCGCACCTCATCGCCGACACCGGGATGGGGCGGCTCGGGCTCCACGTGACCGAGGTCCCCGATGCGGCGAAGAGTATCGCCGCGCGCGCAACGCTCGCCTCGGTATGGACCCACTTCGCAGAGGCGGCCGAGGCGCTCGGCAAGGAACAACTGTTGCGCTTCGAAGGCCTCGTGCACGCGATGCGCACCGTTGGGATAACTGCTCCGGTGCACGCATCGAACTCGGCGGGCCTGCTCGCACTTCCCGGCGCGCGCTTCGACATGGTTCGCGTCGGCACGCTGCTGTACGGAATGAACCCGCCCGGCGCGACACCGCCCTGGACCCCACGAGATCCGTTCGCGTGGTACGCACGCGTGATCGCCGTTCGGACCATCCCCGCCGGCGCGACCGTCGGGTACGGCGCCGAGTGGCAAGCCAACAAGCCGACGCGGGTCGCCACGCTTCCCGTTGGATACGTCGATGGGTTCATGCTCGAACCGGCCGCGCGTTCAGAATCGGCGAGAGAATCCGCGCGTTTGGTGGCTCGAGTCGTCGCGCGCGCCGCAGGTGTGAAAGAGTCCCCCCGCGTCGTCTTCTTCGGCGACCGCCGCGCGCCGGTCGTCGGACGCATCGGGATGCAGCTCGTCACGGTCGACGTGAACGCGATGCCCGACGTCGAAGAGGGCTCGACCGCGCGCATCCCCGGGCGCAGGCTGCTCGTCGATCCATCGATCGAACGCATCGCCGTCGGCGGCGGATAGGCCGCGATGATCGAGGGGGAGGATCGCGAGCTCGTCGAGCGGTTCGCGCGCGGCGAGTCCCGCGCGTTCGACACGATCGTCGAACGGTACGAGCAGCGTGTCTATGCGATCACGTTGCGGATGACCGGCAACGTCGAGGACGCGCGCGACGCGATGCAAGATGTTTTCATCAGCGCGCTGCGCGCGTTGCGCTCCTTCCGAGGCGACGCGCAGCTGTCGACGTGGATCCACCGAGTGGCTGTGAATGCGTCGCTCGACGTGCTCCGCAAGCGCAAGCGCCACGTCGCGCAGCCGCTGGAAGAAGCAGGAGAGCGTCCGAGCGACGACGTCGGACCGGAGGACGCGGCCGCGCGCGCGGCGCGCGCCGTCGAGGTGCAACGCGCGCTTCAAGCGGTGAGCGAAGAACACCGAGCCGTCCTCGTTCTCCATGATCTGCAAGATCTCGACTATGCGGAGACCGCCGCCGCGCTGGACATCCCGGTCGGAACGGTCAAGAGCCGCCTGCATCGCGCCCGCAGCGAGATGGCCCGCTTGCTGGGACATCTTCGCGATCCGGAACCAAGCGAAGGGCCGGAGCCTCTAAAGGAAGGACGATGAGCACGCACCCAGATCCCGAGCAGCTTTCCGCGTACATCGACGGTGAGCTGACCGGCACCGATCGCGACGATCTCGAGCAGCATCTCACAGGTTGCTCGGAATGTTCGGCGACCCTGCGCGGATTGCGCGCGACCGTTGCGGATATGCGGTCGCTTCCGGCGCCGGTGCCGTCCGAACAAGACCTCTGGGCGCTGCGCAGCGCGATCGCTAAAGCCCGACGAGGACCCGCCGAGCGGTACCGGCGTTGGGTGGTCGGCGCCGGAGGCGCTGCTGCCGTCGCAGCAGCGATCGTCGGCGTGCTCATCTTGAATCACAACACGACGAACAGCACTTTCGGAAAGACGAATCAGAGCAGTCACCTGGCAGCCGCACCGTCGAGCTCAACTCGGCCAAGCATCGAGATCGACCCGGCGAATTACAACGCAACGACGGCGAGACAGCTCTTGGTCTCTCTGCGGGACACCTTCGGTGTGCCGCAGGCATTCGCCCCCGCAGCGCCGGCGATCTCGGGCGGCGCCCAGGGCGGGGGCGGAACCACCACAATCACGAACGGGGCGACGAAGGCAGCCTCGTCGGCCGACCAGCGCACGTACGCCCCGCAGATCGCGACGTGCGAGAGAGACGTCTTCTCCAGAGGATCCGGCGGCGCGCGCGCCCTCGCATACATCGTCGGCCGCTACGAGAGCACCCCGGCCTTCTTCCTCATCTACTCCGTCGTCGTGAGCGGCAAAACGAAGACCGAGATGTGGGTCGTCCAGCAGTCCAACTGCTACATCCGCCTGTTCCTCGCGCCCCAGTAGCGGGAAGAGTCACGCTCGGGCGCTGCGTTAGGATTGGCGCACCTCCCCAGCAGCTCGGAAGGAACAGCGGGATGCCCGAAAACGTCATCATCATCGGCTCGGGTCCGGCCGGCTTAACGGCCGCGTTGTATGCCGGGCGCGCCAACCTCAACCCACTCATGATCGAGGGCGCTGCCCCGTACGGGCAGCTCATGCTGACCACCGACGTCGAGAACTACCCCGGGTTCCCCGACGGCGTCCTCGGCCCCGAGCTCATGGAGAGCTTCCGGAAGCAGGCCGAGAAGTTCGGCGCCAGGTTCATCACCGCCGACGCGACCCGGGTCGACTTCTCGCGGACGCCGTTCGTCGTCGAAGTCGGCGAGACGAGCTACGAAGCGAACAGCATCATCGTCTCGACGGGGGCAAAGGCTCGGATGCTCGACATACCGGGCGAGCGCGAGCTGCTCGGGCGCGGTGTGTCGACTTGCGCGACGTGCGACGGTTTCTTCTTCCGTGGTCGCGAGCTCGTCGTCGTGGGCGGCGGGGATTCCGCGGTGGAAGAGGCGATCTTCCTCACGAAGTTCGCCACGAAGGTCACGATCATCCACCGTCGCGACGAGCTGCGCGCGTCGAAGATCATGCAAGACCGCGCGCGCGCGAACGAGAAGATCTCGTTCCTCTGGGACACCGTCGTCGACGAGGTCGGCGGCTCCGACGGCGCGGTCACGGGCCTGAAGCTGAAGAACGTGAAGACGGGCGAAGCGTCCGACTTCAAGACCGACGGGTTGTTCATCGCGATCGGGCACGACCCCAACACGCAGCTCTTCAAAGGGCAGCTCGAGCTGGACGACAACGGATACATCGTCGCGCAGCACCCGCGCACGCAGACGTCGGTGTCGGGCGTCTTCGCCTGCGGCGACGTCGTCGATCACATCTACCGTCAGGCGGTTACCGCTGCGGGCACGGGATGCGCTGCAGCGATCGACGCGGAGCGGTACCTAGAAGCGCTCGCTCACAAGCGCTAGACGTCGGTGCTCTCGCGCTCTTTCTGCTCTGGAGTCTGACCCGGCCGAACGACCGTGAACCCGTACCGCTTCGTGAGGTAGTCCTCGGTCGCAAGAACCACGGCCATCGTGAAGATCCAGGCGCCCAAGGCGAGCAGCCCTCCCGCGGCGCCGTGGATCGTGTGGACGCCCTCGGCGCGCGCGATCCCAAGGCTGACCATATTGAAGACGAAGAAGGCCGTGACTCCGGCGGTCATGGCAGCGATCCAGCGCAGGTAGCGAGGCACGGCAGCATCCTAGCGTCGGCGTGAAACCCGCGCGAAGCGGCCCAGGCTTTCGCCCGCGCGCACCCTCATGACAGAATCAGCCGGCGCCGAGGCTCCCGGGGGTTGCGACATGAAGATAGAACGCATCGATGCATGGATCTGCCACTTCCCGTTCCCAGAGCCGTTCAAGCCGTCCTGGGTGCCGGGTTTGGCCAGCCCCGCGAACTCGTGCGTGATCTACCGCCTCGTAACCGACGAAGGGCTCGAGGGCTACACCGCGTTCATCGCGTTCGCGGACGAGGCGAAGGGTCCCGTCAATCTGATGCGCGCGTTCCTCATCGGTCGCGACCCGACCAAGCCGGCCGAGCTTCGGCCGATCATCGAGGCGGGCGTGCGGGTCCTCGGCTTGAAGGTCTGGTTCATGGAAGCCGCCATCTTCGACCTCGCAGCGAAGGCGGCCGGCTTGCCCCTGTACCGATACCTGGGAGGCGCGCGCGAGCGCATCCCTGCGTATGCGTCCTTCGGCGAAGTGCGCGAGGCGAAGCAGCGCGCAGACGACGCGCTCGCGGCGCTGGAGGCAGGCTTCACGGCGATCAAGCTTCGTCCGCGACACGACACGTTCGCGGAAGACGTCGAAGAGGTTCGCGTCGTCCGCGAGGCGGTCGGCGACCGGCTGCAGATCGCGTGCGACGCGAACCAAGGCTGGCGCGTGGACACGTTCAAGCCGGACTCGCCGCGATGGGACTTCAAGCGCGCGCTCGCGACGGCGAAAGCGTACGAAGAGTTCGACGTGCTGTGGCTCGAGGAGCCGCTCGATCAATTCGACTTCGAGGGGTACCGTGCGCTGCGCGCGCAAACGACGACGCGCCTCGCCGGCGGCGAGCTGGTGGGTGACATCTGGGCGATACGCGAGCTCATCGAGCGACGCTGCCTCGACATCATCCAGCCGGACGCGATGTTCACCGGCGGCATCACCGGCGCGGTGCAGATCGCTCACATGGCGCGCATCGCGGGACTCGAGTTCGCGCCGCACACCTGGTCGGGCAACGGGATCGGACTCGTCGCCAACTTGCACGTCTTGGGAGCAACCCACGGCGCCTATTTGGAATATCCGTACGACCCACCGAGCTTCGTCGTGGAGACTCGAGACGCGATGCTGGCGGAGCCGATAAGAATAGGGCCGGATGGTACGGTCGCCTTGCCGCAGACCCCGGGCCTCGGCATCGAGCTTGACTTCGACCGGATCGAATCCGTCGGCACGCCGATCTGAACCGGCGCGCCGCGCCACGGAAAAGAGGAAAGGGAGCACTTGATGGACCCAGCGCAGCACCTCGGCCCTGAAGCCCTGACGCGCGAGGAGGCCAAGGTCCGCGCCGCGCTCATCAGCGACCCCGAATACACGGTCGCGCTGGACCTGACGCAAGGCGAGAAAACGTTCACGAGCGAAACCACTGTGACGTTCCGGTGCGCAAAACCCGGCGCGTCCACATTCATCGACCTCACGGCTCCCTCGGTCGCCTCGATCGAGCTGAACGGTGAACCCGTCGCGTTCGACGCGCACGACGGCCACCGGATCAGGCTCGACGGCTTGAAGGCTGAGAACATGCTGCACGTCGTCGCGACGTGCGCGTTCTCCAACTCCGGCACCGGGCTGCACTTCTTCCGCGATCCCGTCGACGGGAAGCCGTATCTGCACACCCAGTTCGAGTCGCGCGAAGCGCACAAGGTCTACGCGAACTTCGACCAACCCAACATCAAGGGAACGTTCCAGTTCACCGTGGCCGCGCCTGAAGGGTGGCTCGTCATCAGCAACACGGAAACCGTCGAGCAGCCCTCCCGCGGCGCCCCCGGAACATGGCGGTTCGGGCGCACCAAGCGCATGTCCAGCTACATCACGGCGATCGTCGCCGGGCCGTACCACGTCGTACGCGACCGGCACAACGACATCGAGCTCGGGATCTTCTGCCGCCAGTCGCTCGCGCAGTACCTCGATCACGAAGAGATCTTTACGATCACGAAGCAGGGATTCGACTTCTTCGAGCATTACTTCGGCTACCCGTACGTGTTCGGCAAGTACGACCAGCTCTTCGTTCCAGAGTTCAACGCCGGCGCGATGGAGAACGCCGGCTGCGTCACGTTCACCGAGGCGTACATCTTCCGGTCGCGCACGACCGACGCTGCGCGCGAGAACCGCGCCGGGACGATCCTCCACGAGATGGCGCACATGTGGTTCGGCGATCTCGTGACGATGGATTGGTGGGACGACCTGTGGCTGAACGAGAGCTTCGCCACGTACATGGGAACGCTGTCGCAGGCGCGCGCAACGCGCTTCACGAACGCGTGGACGCGGTTCTCGCAGGGTCAGAAGCTCTGGGCGATGGTGCAGGACCAGCAGCCGACCACCCACCCCATCGTCGCCGACGCGCCCGACACGGAAACGGCGCGCACGAACTTCGACGGCATCAGCTACGCCAAGGGTGCGTCGGTGCTGAAGCAGCTCGTTGCGTGGGTCGGTGAGGAACCATTCATCGAAGGGATCCGGCACTACTTCCGCCGCTACGAGTTCGGCAACGCGAACCTCGACGCGTTCCTGGGCGCGCTGGAGGAAGCGTCGGGGCGCGATCTCGGCCAGTGGTCAAAGGAATGGCTCGAGACGGCGGGCGTCAACACGTTCCACGCGGACATCGATGTGAAGGACGGGGTGTATGCGGCGATCTCGCTCGAGCAAACCGCGCCACCCGAGCACCCGACGCTGCGCTCGCATCGCATCGGTGTCGGGCTCTACGACCTCGTCGACGGTTCCCTGCAGCGCCGGCGCCACGTCGAGCTCGACGCCGTCGGCGCGAGCACGCCGGTGAAAGATCTGATCGGCGAGCGCGTAGCCGACCTCGTCCTGCCGAACGACGATGATCTGTCGTACACGAAGATCCGGCTCGACAAGCGATCGCTCGGCACGCTGACCGAGCACCTTGCCGATCTCGCCGACCCGCTGGCGCGCGCGCTCTGCTGGACTGCCGCGATCGATCAGCTCCGCGATGCAGAGCTGCCGGCGCGTGACTACGTCCGGCTCGTCGTGAACAACATCCACACCGAAACCGACCCAGGGGCAGCCCAGCAGCTGCTCGGCGGCGCCGCCCAAGCGATCACGCTCTACGGCGACCCGAAGAACCGCGATGCCGCGCGCTTGCAGCTCGCGACGCGCGCGCTCGAATCGTTGACGGCAGCCGAACCGGGCAGCGACCTTCAGCTTCTGTGGGCGCGCGCGCTCATCTCGAATTCGCGCATCGACGAGCACGTGGCGATCGGGCGAGGGCTGCTCGACGGAACGACGTCCTTCGAAGGCCTGACCGTCGACACAGACCTGCGATGGTTGATCGTGCACGCATTGGCCGGGCTGGGCGTCGCGGACGACGCGGTGATCGATGCGGAGCTCGAGCGCGATCCGACCGACCAGGGACAGCGTTACGCCGCCGGTGCACGCGCCGCCAGACCGACTGCGGACGCCAAAGCCGACGCGTGGTCGAGGATCGTCGATCACTCCGACACGCCGCTCGCGACGATCCGCGCGCTGATCGGCGGCTTCATCCGGTTCGACCAAGTGGAGCTCATTGAGCCGTACCGGAAGCCGTACTTCGACTCGATAGAGGCGATGTGGGAGAGCCGGCCGGTCGAGGTCGCCGTGACGTTCGTCGACGGCATGTACCCGTTGCCGCTCATGAGCGCGGAGCTGATCGGGGAGACGCGCGAGTACCTCGAGAGCCACGCGGACGCCGCCCCCCCGATCCACCGGTACCTGATCGAGAACCGGGACGACGCAGCGCGCGCCCTGAAAGCTCGGGCCGTGGACGCGGCGGCCGGGCCCTCGGAATAGGCCTCCGGGGGCGCCGCGTTCTTGAAAGAGCCCCTCCCGGGGTAGATTGTCGGATGACGATTTGAGATCTGGAGGTTGACAGGATGGGTAGCAACACCACAGCGGTGACCGACTCCGAGTTCGAGCAGGAAGTGCTGAAGAGCGGGACCCCTGTTCTGGTGGACTTCTGGGCGGAATGGTGCGGTCCGTGCCACATGGTCGCCCCTGTCATCGACGAGATCGCCGGCGAAAACACCGGCAAGCTCGTCGTCCGCAAGCTCGACGTCGACAACAACCCGGAGACCACGCGCCGCTACGGCGTCTTGTCGATCCCATCCATGCTGCTCTTCGTCGACGGCGTCGAGAAGGCCAGGATCGTCGGCGCGCGCGGCAAGGCCCAGATCCTCTCCGAGCTCTCCCAGTATCTGGCGTAAGTCCGCCCGTTCGGACTTGGCGTCCGCCCGCGAAGCGTGCGACAAAGAACCATGCGCGTCATCCGGGAAGGAGACCGCGGCGCTCAAGTAGCCGATGTTCAGCGCCGTCTGGCGGCGCTCGGACATCCGGCCGCCGACAAGGAGCTGACGGGCGTCTTCGGGCCGGAGACGAAAGTCCGCGTGATGGCCTTCCAGCAAGAGCGCGGACTGAGCGTCGACGGGATCGTCGGGGACGAGACGTGGCGCCAGCTCGTCGAAGCGTCGTGGCGTCTCGGCGACCGGGTCCTCTACCTCGCGGCGCCGCACCTCCGCGGCGACGACGTCCGCGATCTCCAAGATCGTCTCGCGACGCTCGGCTTCAACTCGGGACGTACCGACGGAATCTTCGGTCCGCAGACCGAGACTGCAGTGCGCGAGTTCCAGCGCAATTACGGCCTGCCACCCGACGGCATCGTCGCCGCACAGTCGGTGCGCGCGCTCACCGGCTTGCCCCGGATGGCGAGCGACCTTCCGATCGGTGTGCTGCGCGAGCGCGAAGCGCTGCGCCGGCGCACCGCGACGGGTATCGCCGGTCTGCGCATCGTTCTCGATCCCGGTCACGGGGGATCGGATCCCGGCTTCGTCGGTGTGGGCGGCGCGCGAGAGAGCGATGTGTGTTTCGCCGTCGCGACGGCGCTGGAAGCCGCACTTACCGCGGCGGGCACACAGGTGTTCCTGACGCGGCGTCACGGCGACGGGCCGGACGACGCCGAACGAGCGACGCTCGCGAACACGCTCGAAGCCGATCTCTTCATCGCGCTCCACGCCGGCGGCGCTGAGCCGAGCGCGCGCGGTGCGGCCGCGTTCTACTTCGGCCACGAGCGGTTCCACTCCGAGCTCGGGATGCGCGTCGCCGAGCTCCTCCTCGAACACGTGTGCTCGCTCGGTTTCATCGACGGCCGCGCGCACGCGAAGACGTTCCCCGTCCTGCGCGAAACGCGGATGCCGGCCGTCGTCCTCGAAGCCGGCTACATCACGAATCCCGACGAAGAGAAGCTGCTCGCAGATCCGTCGTTCCAACAGCAGCTCGCGACGGCGATCGCCGAAGGTTTGCGGCGTTTCGCGCGGGAGCCGGCTTCCGTCTAGCGCGGAAGCGGTCTAGCGGGCCGGCGCTTTCCCGACAGCAGGCTCGTTGCTGAAGAGGTTCTCCAGGAAGGCTTCGACGGCAGCTTCGACGTTCTTGCTCGCTTTCGCGAGCGAGCCGAGGTCGATGCGGTACAGCGGGAAGCGGGGGTGCTCGCGCTTCACGCGGAAGCCGATCGCTTCGAGGAACGAGGCGGGAACGATGCACGCTTCATGCCGCCACCCGCGATCGCCGTAGCATTCGACCGCACGCTTGCCGCGCGCTTTCGCTTCCTTCAGCACCGCGTGCACGAGGGCCTTGCCGACGCCGCGTCCGGTCGCGTCGGGAAGGATGCGAAGCATCGCGAGGAAGAGTGCATCGCGCGAGATCCGCAGCGGGAACACGTCGGCGCCTCGGAACGCATCTTGCGGGCCGCACAACGCGAAGCCGACCGGACGTCCGTCGACGTACACGATCTTCCCCGCCGAGCCGTGCACCAGCGCAACCTCGGAGACCCACGCTTCCTTCTCGAAGTCGGCGTCGTGCGCCCCGAGCGTCAGCGCGCGATCGGCGGGGGCGTACTCCCAGAAGACGCACCCACGACACGGGCGCGGAACGTCGTCGAGTGTTGTGTTGGTCAGGTCGCGGATCTGCCGCGCCATCCCCGCCCTTTCGTTCGATCGCGACGCGCGAAGACGACTGCGATGAGACCAAGGATCGCGCCGAGCGCCGTCGCGATCAGCGCGCGCCGCCCTTCGCCAGTGGGGCTCATCCCCCAAGCGCCTTGCGGATCCCCCTCGTCGCCTGGCGGATGCGATGTTCGTTCTCGACGAGTGCGAACCGCACGAAGCGATCGCCTGCGCGGCCGAAGCCCACGCCGGGCGACACCGCGACTTTGCCTTCGGACAACAAGAACTTCGCGAACTCGAGCGAGCCGGCCTCGCGGTGCTCTTCGGGGATCTCGGCCCACACGAACATCGTCGCCTTCGGTGACGGGACGTCCCATCCCGCGCGCGCAAGACCCTCGATCAGCGTGTCGCGTCGCGCGCGATACGTGTCGCGGAACACCTTCGTCTCTTCTTCGCACTCGTTGAGCGCGATGATCGCGGCGATCTGGATCGGCTGGAACACGCCGTAGTCGAGATAGCTCTTCAGCCGCGTCAGCGCGTGCACCATCTGCGGGTTGCCGACGACGAACGCGATGCGCCAGCCCGCCATCGAGAACGACTTCGACATCGAGAAGATCTCGACGCCGACGTCCTTCGCCCCGGGGACCTGCAAGAAGCTTGGGGCGTGGTATTCGTCAAACGTCAGGTCGGCATACGCGAAGTCGTGGATGACGAGCATGTCGTGCTCTTTGGCGAAGGCGACGAGCTGCTCGAAGAAGGAGGCGTCGACGCACGTGGTCGTCGGGTTGTGCGGGAAGCTTGTGATGATAAGACGCGGACGCGGCCACGTCCCTTCGTATGCGTCTTTCATGTTCTCGAAGAAGTCTTGATCCGCACCGAGCGGGACCGAGCGCACATCGGCGCCGGCCAGCGCGACGGAGAACGTGTGGATCGGGTACGTCGGCTCCGGGACCAAGCAGGTGTCCCCCGGTGCGACGAGCGTCCACGCCATGTGGCTGATCGCTTCCTTCGCACCCATCGTCGACATCGCTTCGGTCTCCGCATCGAGCGACACTCCGTAACGCCGGTCGTACCAATCGACGATCGCCTTGCGGAGCTTCGGGATCCCGCGGCTCGTCGAATAACGATGGTTGCGGGGGTTCTCCGCCGCCTCGGTCAGCTTGTCCACGATGTGCGACGGCGTCGCGAGGTCGGGGTTGCCCATCCCGAGGTCGATGATGTCCTCGCCCGCGCGGCGCGCGCTCGCTTTCAGGTCGTTGACGACGTTGAAAACGTACGGTGGGAGGCGATCGATGCGGCGGAATTCCACTAGTGCCCGTTCCCTCCGATGAACCGAACGATGCGGTCGAGGTCGTCGAAGTCAGCGAACTCGATCGCGATCCGCCCACGGCGGCGGCCCGATTCGACGACGACGCGCGTTCCAAGGATATCGGACAGCAGCATCTCCGCTTCCAAAATCCCCGCCGGCCGCTCCTTCTTCGGATCACGCCGAGCAGCCGCGCGCTCGCGCAACGGCTCGCCGGTGCCCACCATCGTGCGTACGAGATCTTCGGTCTGACGCACGCTGAGCGCGTCGGCCACCACGCGCGCTGCCGCGCGCGCTTGTGCCGCGTGATCTGCGAGCGCGGCGACCGCGCGTCCGTGCGCGGCACTGAACGTTCCGGCAGCGATGCGCTGCTGAACGTCCGGTGATAGCTGCAAAAGGCGCAAAGAGTTCGTCACCGCGGCTCGGCTCTTGCCGACGCGCTCGGCGATCTCCTCGTGCGTCGCGCCGAAGTCGTCGACGAGCTGCCGGAACGCGGCCGCCTCGTCGAGTGGATTGAGATCGACGCGCTGCAGGTTCTCGATGAGCGCGTCGCGCAGCATCTGATCGTCGCCGGTTTCGCGGATGATCGCAGGGATGCGCGTCAGACCGGCGAGCTTGCATGCGCGCCAGCGTCGCTCCCCCGCCACCAGCTCGTAGCCGCCGTCGACCGGGCGGACGACGACCGGCTGTAGCAACCCGACCGACCGGATCGAAGCGGCGAGCTCGTCCAGCGCATCGTCGTCGATCGCGGTACGCGGCTGGCGCGCGTTCGGCTTGATCTCGCCGATCGCAATATCGCGCAGCTGGGGGCCGCCCGCGATGACGACCTCATGCGGCAACAATGCCGATAACCCTCGACCCAACCCGCCCTTGAGCTCGGTCATCTGCTCTCCCCTTCCGTCGTCGGTTGCGCGTGCGCGCGCGTGATCGGCCACCGCACGCGCGCTTCGGCGGCGAGCTCTCGGTACGAGGTTGCCGCCCGCGAGCTCGGGTCGTATCGGATGATCGGCTTCCCGAAGCCCGGCGCTTCGGAAAGACGCACGCTGCGCGGGATGATCGATCTGAACACCGCGTCGCCGAAATGGCGCCGCACTTCAGCGACGACTTGCTCCGCAAGCTTCGTGCGCGCATCGAACATCGTCAGCACGACGCCGCCGACGCGCAGCGATGGGTTGAGTCCATCACGCACGAGATCGAGCGTACGGATGAGCTGGCCGAGCCCTTCCAGCGCGTAGTACTCGCACTGGATCGGAACGACGACTTCGTCGCATGCCGCTAGTGCGTTCACGGTGAGCAGGCCGAGCGACGGCGGCGAGTCGATCAGGACGAAGTCGTACTCCCCCCGCAAGCCCGCGAGGCCTTGTCGCAACTTGGTTTCGCGCGCGAACGCGCTGACGAGCTCGACTTCGGCGCCTGCGAGATCGATCGTCGAGGGCAACACGTCGAGCCCCGCGACGTCGGTCGCGAGGATCGCCTCGGCGCCGCCCGTCCCCCCGAGCAGCTCGTAGGTTCCCGCTTTGACCGACCCCCGGTCTATCCCGACGCCGGTGGTCGCGTTGCCTTGGGGGTCGAGGTCGACGAGCAAGACGCGCGCGCCGCCCTCGGCGAGGCACGCGCCGAGGTTCACGGCGGTCGTGGTCTTGCCGACCCCGCCCTTCTGGTTGGTCAGGGCAAGGACGATGCTGCTACCAGATTCTGCCTTGGTTGACGAAGGTAAATCCTGGGAGGCACCCCCTCCCACCTGCGCCGTTGTGCTCTCGTCTTCTGCCATCACGCTCCCCCACGGGCCTCGGCAATCATAAAGATGCGCCCGGGCGAGTCAACGCCGGGGCGCGTAACGTCCAGATCGTCTGCCTCGGGCGGCGCGACCGCCGTGTCTCCCACCGCCACTAACACCGACCCCTCGGGCTTGACTAGGGACTTCAGCGCCTCCAATGCGATAAGAGGCTCTGCGAGCGCGCGGGCGGTCGCCACATCGAAGACCGGCTCCAGCTCGGCTGCGCGCGCCGCGAGCACCTCGGTGTTCTGGAGGCCGAGCTGGTGCAGCTGGAGCTCGAGGAAACCGGCTCGCCGTTTCTGCGGCTCGAGCAGCGTGAACCGCGCGTCGGGGAAGCAGCATGCAAGGACGAGGCCGGGGAACCCGGCCCCGGATCCGACGTCCACCCAGGCGTCCTCGGGCAGCGGCCGTCTGGCCAGCGCGAACAGCAGCGAGTCGGCCGTATGCCGGCTCACGACGGCGTCCAGCGAGCGTTCCGTCACCAGTCCGAGCCGGTCGGCATCGGCAACAACCGCCGCAGCGTGGGCGAGCAGCACCGACAGCAGGTTCTGAGGCAGTGCGAGCTCGCGGAGGAGCAACGAAAGCGCTGCGATCGCGCCGCTAACGGAGTTCCGGAGATGATCGGCATCCATGTTTCCCGCGAAACATGGTAGGCGAGGGTGAGTTTGAAGCGTTGGAGGCGCGTTGTTTCACGAGAAACAACGAAGCGGGGCGCTCAGACGGGGTAGATGACCACTTTCCGGTCGGGTTCCTCGCCTTCGCTGGCGGTTCGCACGCCTTCGAAGTCGGCCAGGGCCGAGTGCACGACCTTGCGCTCAAAGCTCGTCATCGGCTCGAGCTCCACCGGGCGGCGTGTCTTCCGAACCGTGGCGGCCGTTGCGCGCGCATGCCGCTCGACGATCGAACGCTGCCGATCCCGGTATCCCTCGATGTCAAGCACGAGGCGGGCGCGCGACGCGGTCTGGTGTTGGACAGCCGCGCGGGTGAGCTCCTGGAGTGCCTCTAAGGTGGACCCATGCCGGCCGATCAGGATCCCCATGTCGGGGCCGGCCAGGCGGACCTCGATCGTATCGTCTGTGATGTCGGCTTCGGCTTCACCGTCCATGTCCAGCACGTCGAGCAGCCCGTGGATGAAGTCCTCGGCCGCGTCGGCCTGGTCGTCGAGAAGGTCCTCGTCCGGTTCGGCGTTCTCCGGCTGCTCGCCGTCCGGCGGGACCTGATCCTTGTCGCTCACCTGCGCTTTTTCCTCTTCTTGCGCTTGCGGCTGCCTTGAGGGCGGACGGGTGGCGTCACGGCCGGCGAGGGAGTCTCGGCGACGAGCTTCTTCGATGGCGCCTCCTCCACCTTGGGTTTCGGTTTCGACCCTGGCGGCCCGCCCTTCGCGTCCTGGCTTCGGTAGACCAGGCCCTGCTGGCCGATCGTCCACAGGTTCGTCGCAAGGAAGTAGAGGTTCAGCCCCGCGGGGAAGTTGAGTGAGATCAACCCGAAGAACAGCGGCATGATCCTGGTCATCATCTGCTGCTGTTGCGGCAGTGATTGCCCGCTGGCCGTGACCCGTTGGTTCATCTGCCGGCTCTGGTAGTACGTCGAGCCGATGACCAGCAGGATCAGGATGTAATACGGTACGGCGTGGCCGCCGCCGCCATCGTTTGCTTTCCGTGTGCACTCGACGATCCGCGTCTTGGAAGCCACCTGGGGGGCCGTGCACGCGAGGTGCATCGTTAGAAACTGAGCTCTGTCCTCGGTTATCCCTTTGAACAGCTTGCCGCTCTTGGGCAAGTGTCCGGTCCCAAGAGCCGAGAAGCAATGGAAGCTCACGGTTTGCTGGCCGTTGGGAGCTTTCAGGAGGATCGGTTGACAGCGCGTTATCCAAGGCGTCTGGGCTAAGGCGATGGACTGCGTGGGGTATTTGTGCGCATCGACGAAGTTCGAGATCTCGAAGACCTTGTGATCGACGGTGTTTCCGTTCTTGACCGGGCAGTCGATCTGGGTCGGGTTCGCCCCGTTCACCGAAGGTGGGTTCACTGGGAGGCAAACGATCGTCCGGAGGCTGTTGTTGCCGAACGTCGCCGTCGGATCCGCGGGGATGGCAGCGCCGCCCTGCAGCGTTGCGGCGAGCGGCAGCACGACGATCGACGTGCGGAGGACCGAGTAGAGGGCGATGAACGCCGGCATCTGCGCTAACAATGGCAAGCACCCGCCGGCCGGGTTGACCCCGTGCTCCTTGAACAAGGCCATGATCTCTTGGTTCATCTGCTGGCGGAGCTTCATCAGCTCCTGGCGGTCTTGAACCTTTGCTTGCAGCTGCTTGTACTTCTGTTGGATCTTCTTCTGCTCGGGCGCGAGCGTCTGCATCGCGGTCATCGAGCGGATCTGCTTCAGCGTCAGTGGGATCAGCACCGCGCGCACCGCGACCGTGAGCAAGATGATCGCGACGCCGTACGACGGGATGACGGTGTAGATCGCGTTCAGCGCGGCGCCGAGCGCGTTCTGGATCGCCCCGAAGAACTCAGCCACCGACGTTCACCCGCTTGCCGAACCAGTGGTGCTCGTGGACCGGATCGAACCCGCCCGCGGTCCAGGGTCCGCATCGGAGCAGGCGCCACGCGGTCTGGAAGCCGCCGACGAGCAGCCCGTTCGTCCGCAACGCCTCGACGGCATATTCCGAGCAAGACGGATAGAAGCGGCACCTAGAAGGCAAATATTTGCCGAGTGCTACCTGATACCCCCGCACGAGCAGCGCGGCGAGCTTCCCTAGCACGACGCGCCGGCCCGTTCGAGCGCGGTCTCGAGCGCTGCGCGTACGTCCTGGAGCGATCGTCCGCCTAACGCGGCTTTCCCGACGAGGACGACGTCGCTGCCCGGCTTGATGCAGGTCGCGCGCACCGCCTCGCGCAGCAGTCGCCGCGCGCGGTTGCGCTTCACGGCGTTGCCGAGCTTGCCACCAACGGCGTAGCCGACGCGCGGGGGTCGCTGATCACCGGTCGACACGGCTACGCAGAGAACCAGGGGGCTCGATCCGCGCATACCCGAGCTGAGGATGCGCGCGAAGTCTCGCGAGGAGGTCAACCGGAGCGGCCGCGGCATCTGAGATGGCGGAGCCGCCGTCAGACGGTGAGCCGCGCGCGCCCTTTCCGGCGCCGCCGTGACAGCACGGCGCGGCCGGCGCGCGTGCGCATACGTGCGCGGAACCCGTGCACGCGCTTCCGACGCCGGGAATGGGGTTGATAGGTGCGCTTCATGGTCGTCTAGGTCGTGGCAGTGTATGCGGCAGCCGAGAAGAGCGTCAAACACATCGGCGCGCACGATGATCAGGAAGGATTCCTGCTGGTCATCCCTGTGGAAACGTGAATTCCCGTTCTTGTATCCACAGGGGTCGCTGCTTATACTCGCGCCTCGCTGGAACGCCGGTGATGCGTTGGTAACACCTTCCCGTTGCCCCTTCCTCTCCGCTGCGTATGCGGTTGTTCCTTCGGCGTGCAACGAGTTGAGCGGTGACCCGACGGTTCGTCCACACCTGTGGACGAGGCCTGTGGATAGGCAGTGCGGCGCCGCTGGATACGCGGGAGGGTGATCATGGTGGTCGACGACGCCGAAGAGCTGTGGGGGCGCACGCTCGCGACCGTTCGCGAGCGCATCATGCCCGGGGCGCGCGCGTGGGTGGACAGCACGCGGCCGGTGCGCTTGCACGACGACACGATGGAGCTCGCGGCCCCGTCGGCCTTCGCGAAGGAGTGGCTCGAGAACCGATACGCGCACACGATCACCGAAGCGTTGCGTGAAACCGCAGGCCGCGACGTTCGCTTGAAAGTCACGGTCGACCGGATGCCGCTCGACGAGATCGTCGTCGACGACCCTCAACCGGAAACGCAGCAGCCGTCTTCGAACCAGCCGGCCCCAGCGCCGGCCCTGAACCCGCGCTACCTGTTCGAGACATTCGTCACTGGGCCGTCGAACCGATTCGCGCACGCCGCGGCACAAGCCGTCGCCGAGCAGCCCGCGCGAAGCTACAACCCGCTGTTCATCTACGGCCGAGCAGGCTTGGGTAAGACGCACCTGTTGCACGCGATCGGCCACGAGGTGCACCGCCTGTACCCGCACGCGACGATCCGATACGTCTCGAGCGAACAGTTCATGAATGAGTTCATCCTCGGCGTACGCGAAGAGAAGATGCCGATCTTCCGGCGTCGCTATCGCGAGGCTGATGTCCTGCTCGTCGACGACATCCAATTCCTGTCGCGGGGCGAGCAAACACAAGAAGAGTTCTTCCACACCTTCAACGCGCTGCATAACGACGGCCGCCAGATCGTGATCTCCTCCGACCGCGCGCCGGCAGAGATCCCCACGCTCGAGGACCGGTTGCGCACGCGCTTCGAATGGGGCCTCATCACCGACGTACAGCCGCCCGACCTCGAGACTCGCGTCGCGATCTTGCAGAAGAAGGCGGAGGCCGAAGGGTTGCGTGTATCGAACGATGTGCTGGCCTTCATCGCGACACGGGTGCAGAACAACATCAGAGAGCTGGAGGGCCGCCTGATCCGTGTCGTATCGTACGCGTCGTTGTCGAACCTCCCGGTGACACTGGAGCTCGCGCAGGAAGTCCTGCGGCCGCTCCTTCCTCGCGACGGATCCGATGAGATCCCGGCCGATGTGATCATCGCGGAGTGCGCCGCGTACTTCAGCATCGCCCGAGAAGAGCTGCTGGGTCCCGGACGATCACGTCCCCTCGTGGCTGCTCGACAGGTCGCGATGTACCTATGCCGCGAGCTTACGCCGTTGTCCCTGCCGAAGATCGGGGACGCGTTCGGCGGGCGCGACCACACGACGGTGATGCATGCGGATTCGAAGATCCGGACGTTGATGGGAGAGCGTCGACAGGTTTATTCACAGGTGCAAGAGCTGACGGAGCGCATCCGCAACAAGGCGGGATCTACCCTGTGATCCGCACGCTCGGTACACATCTTGCACGGATGTATTTCAGCCGCTCAAACCCAGTATCAACAGTGTCCCCAGGCCCTACTACGATTACGACCATTCATATGTTCTTTAAAAGCAAGCACGAGCACACTGTTGATAGACAGTCTGTTGACGGCACTCCTGTGGAGGTGGCGAGATGAGGATCAGTGTCGAGCGCGAACGTTTCGCAGACACGATCGGTTGGATCCTGCGATCGGTGAGCTCACGGGCAACGCTGCCGGCGCTCGGTGGGGTTTTGTTCGAAGCCAACGGCCCTCAGCTCCGCCTTGCGGGAACCGATCTCGAGCTCGCCGGCGAAGCAACGATCGACGCCAAGATCGACGAGAAGGGTTCGGTCGTGCTGCCGGGCCGGGTGCTCGGGGAGATCGCGCGCAGCCTGCCGGAAGGCGCAGTTCGCATCGAATCCTCCGGCGGCCAGGCGAAGATCACGTGCGGATCGGCCGAGTTCACGTTGCGAGCGCTAGCGCTTGAGGACTTCCCAAACCTGGCGGCGCCGGAGGGGGCGCCGTCGGGAACGCTCGAGGCGGCGTTGTTCGCGACCGCGGTCGGCCAGGTAACGCGCGCCGCCTCACACGATGAGGCTCGTCCGGTCCTGACCGGTACGCTCGT
>Ga0070707_100000882_pt1 | contig 29756 bp, 19 predicted proteins | sample KBSK5502metaG_FD_65468 | JGI IMG/M metagenome (GOLD analysis project Ga0070707, IMG submission 65468) | Corn, switchgrass and miscanthus rhizosphere microbial communities from Kellogg Biological Station, Michigan, USA - KBS K5-50-2 metaG | ecosystem: Host-associated > Plants > Roots >... | reverse complement strand
TTGCGCTGCTGGCTGCTTAACGAACGGTTAGACGAGTTACGCCCAAAACCGAAAGTCAAGATTGAATGGGAGCGGGTGGCATGATTTTACCAACTTTGACTTCGTACACCCGATTCGGACGACGCGGGCCTTGGATTGACTCACGCCGGGCCGTATGCTGAAATACGCTCCCACACACATTGAGGGCAGGGGATCGAGAGCCGCAATCCAAAACAGACTTGGACCTCGAAATTCAGAATCCGGAAGAGGAGCCTCAATGAAATATGGCGGCCTTCGAGTCCGTACCGCGAGCGGTAGCGAGCGGCGCTTCCCAGGGCGGACCCCTTGGGGAGGCCACGCTCGCTACCGCTCGCGGTACGGATCCGTCCGCACCGGTCGAAAATAACCAGAGGTCGGAGGCTGGCAAGGACAACGGCCAACTTACAGAGCTCAGAGCAGGCATGAAGATCACGGAGGTCGAAGCCACTTGGTTGCGCTACCCGATCCCTCAGTCGGGACAGCACACGAGCGACTTCGGGAGGCTCACGACCTTCGATATGACGCTCGTCCGGATTGACACCGACGCGGGGTTGACCGGGTACGGCGAGGCCAAGGCTGCCGTCGGCAGCGCGGGCATCAATGGCCCCGTGGCGGCGGTGATCATGGAAGAGCTGCGTCCGATGCTGCTCGGCGAAGACCCACGCCACATCTCCAAGCTGTGGGAGCGCATGTACAGCGGCGTGCGGGCACACTATGCCTTCCAGTACGGGCGCAGCTTCCCTGAACTCGGCCGCCGCGGGCTGCGGATTTCCGCGATCAGCGGCGTCGACCTGGCGCTCTGGGACATCCTCGGCCAATCGCTTGGCACTCCCGTCTACCAACTGCTCGGGGGGAAGTGCCGCGAGACGATCACCGCCTACGCCTCCGGCGGGTGGGCCGATGCCGAGCACATCGGCGAACAATTGCGCCAGACCATCGCGCCCGGCGGCTTTTCCGCGGTCAAGATGCGCGTCGGGTCGATGGATGACGCGGTCGAGAATTCGATGGCGCGGGTCCGCGCCGCGCGTGAGGCGCTCGGCCCGAACGTCCGCTTGATGGTGGACGCGCACGGCACTTTCGATGCGCGCTCGGCCCGCCGCTTCGCCCGCGGCGTCGAAGACTGCCACCTCTCCTGGTTCGAGGAGCCGGTCAACGCCGACGACCTGGGCGGGATGGCCGAGGTCCGCGCCGCAACCGACATCCCCATCGCGGCGGGCGAGAGCCTTTCGACCCGCTTCGAGTTCAACCAGTTCATCGAGGCGCGGGCCGTCGACATCTTGCAACCCGACCCGGCCATCGCTGGCGGCATCACCGAAATGATGCGGATTGCGGCCCTCGCCTCGGCGCACCAATTGACGCTCGCGCCTCATCTCTGGGGCTCGGCACTGCTGTTCGCAGCCGGGTTGCAGATTGCGGCCACAGTCCCCAACTGCACGACGCTCGAATACTCGATGGGCTTCAATCCGATGCTGCGCGAGTTGGGGCGAGAGGAATTCGTCATCCGCGACGGCCAGGTGGAGGTGCCTGACCGGCCAGGCTTGGGCGTCACCGTCAATGAGGATTTCGTGCGGGAGTACAAATACCAAACCGCACTTTGATCTTAAGTAGACGTGCACCACCCAGGCACTAAGACACAAAGTGTTGCCTTCTGCTCTGCTTTGTGTCTTAGTGCCTGGGTGGTGCAAAGGAAGAGGCGATGAAAATCAAAGGGATCAACCACGTCGCACTCATCGTAGGATAGATTATGCCCCACATCCGGCCCCTACTTGACTGGTCGACGGCCGCATCTCAGCCAGTCTCCAGCACAAGTCAGTATAACTATCGAGGTTCATCCCATGCGCTACTGTCGCTCCCTCATCCTCTTTGCCCTGCTACTGACCCTCTGCCCGCTAACTGCCCTCGCGCAAGACGGCGACCGTGTCGCTCGGGCGGCGCAATGGGACGGCTATGCGCTCCCCGCCGGCAAATTCGTGCGCTTCGTGGAGAAGGCGAAAGGCTACTCGCTCTGGCACCCTGCCGAGTGGAAGCTGAGCGGCGAGCCGGAGGGCACGCGCATGTTCAGCGCCAGCGATGAAGGGCCGCGGGTGGCGGTCGTGACTGAAGAGATTCCCGACGGCTACGGCATAGCCAACTACGCGACCGCCGTGCTTCAGCAGTTCCGCAATCAGCGGATCAAACAAGAGACGATGGTGGCCAGGCGCGTCTTGATCGGCGGCGTGGAGGGGCGCGAATTCAACTTCGAGCAGGAACCGGTGCCGGGCAGCACCGTCCGCCAGACCGTCTGGGTCACCGCCATCGGGCCGCGGGCTTATCTCTTCACACTGGCCTCGCAGCCCGAAGATTTAGAAAAGCACGAGCCCTTCTTCAAGCGCATGATGCTCTCGGTCCGGTTTAGCGCGGCCGGACGCTGGGACGAGGAGTTCGAGGGCCTGCGCGCTCGCATTGCCGAAGGAGTAACGCCCGGCGCCGCAGTCGAAGGCGCTGAAGTCGAAGCCGCCTTGCTGGCCGAAGCCTTGAGAACGGGCCGCGAGACACCAGTGAAGTTGGCCGGCCGGATGGCTGAGTTGATGGCCAAAGCGCCCGATGTCGCGCTCGACTTGCTGACCGACAACGACCCGGCAGTCCGGGCCGCGGCCGTCGCGATGGTGGCCAAGAGCGCGAATGCCCGCGCGATTGAAGCGCTCGTCTGGGCATTAAGAGATAAAGATGTTCATTGCAGCGCGACTGCCGCACGCGCCTTGGCCGACCGCGGCCCAGCGGCGCTCACCGCGCTCAAAGGCCAATCATCATCTTTGGCCGAAGACCCCGGCGTCATCGTGCGGGTGGGCGCGGCGCTCAGTGATGAGGCCGCACGCGAATTGGCCTCTGAGCTGCTGAAATCCGGCAACAGCAAAAGTCAACTCGCGGGCTTGCAACTGGCCCTCGCGCTCCCGCTCAAAGGGCTCGCGCTGCCTTATGCCAACCTCTTCGCGTCCAGTGATCCGCAGGTCTTAGCCACCACGGTCGAGGCGATCCGGCTCCGGCGTGCAACGGACGCAGTGCCTGAGCTGATTAAGTTGATCGGTGGTGACGTCGAACTTTACGCCATCCGCGCGCTCGGTGAAGTCGGCCCGGCTGAGATGGCCGAGCGGTTCACCGCGAGGATAGATGAGATCGACAAACGGCTGGGAGTCATCGTCGTCCCGGGCAGCAAAGGCACCCCTGGCGTGGGCGCCAGAAGCAGTAAGGGCAAAGCTGGCGTTGTGCCACCGCCACCGCCGATGCCGAGAGGCAAACGGGCGGGCGGCGTACCAGGCGGAGCGATAGTTGTGATGGGGGCGCCACCGGCCCCAAACAAGCCGGAGGATTTCAAAAAGCTGCCGGAAGCGGTGCGGCTCGCTATTCTCCGCGGGGAACTCTTTGAGGCCGCCGCCAAGATCAGATTCCGCGACCGCTGGGCCAAGGCCCAAGATGATGCGGCCCGCCGCGCAATCTACGAAGAGGCGCGCAACGACAGCAGCTTCAGCGAGTGGGCGCACGCGACACTGCAACCGCCGCCTGAGGCCCCGCCGGAGCCGGCATCCATCGACAGCCGGCGGCTCGCTGACGCGCCGACGACCGGAGAAACACTCTTCCCGAAAAATTCGATCCTCTACCTGATGGCGCCGAATTTCGAGCAGGCGCTTCACAAATTGGACGCGGCGCTCTCCGGCGTTCAGATGGAGACCGTCCGCGATCAGATGACCTTTGCCTTTCTGCTCAAAATGCTGAAGGCACAACTGGCGATCAAGCTCGACGCTGAAGCCGTCAAAGATGTGAGCGCGGGGCTGGGCATCGATCTCAAAGCCCCCGTGGCTTTATCGGTCTGGCCGGCCGGCAACAACGCCGACCGCACGGCCACTCACAGCGCCGTGGTGGCGCGCATCACTGACCGGGCACGCTTCGAGCGCCTCCTCGGGCTCTACCAGAAAGAGTTTGGCGGCTTCGATTCATTCGCGACGACGGCTTCGGCCTTGACCCGCTTCGCCGGAACTCTGCCGGCCTTGATCCCGCTCTTTCTCACTGCCCGCCCCGAAGGATTATCTAGCTTCGCCAGCCGCAAGCCGGCATCCTCGCAACCGGCGACAGTCTACTGGCGGCAAGAGAGCTTAGGTGGGGTGCCGATCACGGCGATTGAAAAGCTGTCCCTGGGCTGGCGTGGCCTGTCGGACCGCGAAACGATCTATGTTGCCTACCTCGGCACGACCGCGGTGATTGCGCCCTCCCGCGCCGCCCTCGCGGAGATGCTGCAAGCCCGGCCCACCATTGCCGAGAGCGAGGCCTTCACGCGGGCCCGCGCCGAAGCAGGCGAGATCATTTTCTTCAGCCAACTCGGCACACTCTTCAGAGACTCGTTGCCTAAAGGGAAAGATTCGGAAGACGTGGTGGTCGAAGCGGTCGCCAAAATCCTGGGGACCGAAACCGGCGCCCTGCGCCTGACCCCGACGACTTGGGAAACGGTCTTTCATCTGAGCTTGTCCGACAACGAATGGATGAAGAGCGTCAGGCCCTTCAAGACTCAGGAACTCACCGCGCCGCGCGAACTGTTGCCGCGCCACACGGTGCTCTACGCCGGCGCTGTGCTTGAGCCGGCGAAGCTGTTGAGTTCGCTCAAGACTCTCAACTCGCCAAAGCACGAAAGCTCGCCGCTCGATGCGGAGCTGGAGAAAGTGATCTTCCCCAACCTGCAAGGCGAGGCCGCCTTCGCCCTGCTCAACTTGGCGCCACTCTTAGGCGAGAGTAAAAACGGATTGCCGGCGATGGTGTTGGCGTTGAGGCTGAAGAGCAAGGGTCTGGCCGGCCAGTTCCGCGCTGGCAAGCTTTTTTCCAGCTCGACCCGTGTGCCTGACGCCACCGCTTTGGGCGCTCCCATAGCCACGCTCGACGAGATCAGCAGTCAGATTTTCGTCGTCGTGACCGACGACTACCTGGTACTGGCCGACAGCGTCGAGACGCTGAGGCTGCTCGAGGCGAAAGAGAAGTTCGCCGCCACGCGCGACTTCACCCGCTCGACCGCCGCGCTGCCCGAGAACCTGGGACTCTTCGCCACCTACAGCCTGGAGGCGGCCTTCGACGAAGCCCGCGAGGCGGCCGGGAAAGAAGAGGCCGCCCGCAATCTGCTAGCGGTCGTGAGCGCGCTCATCCACGCCTTCCACAGCCAACACGCATTCGTCTCGATCAATGGGAATGCATTGGAGGGCAAGATCGCCGTGGCCTTCGACCGCGAAGGGCGCTACACGGTAGGCAAACTGGAGCGCGAAGAGTTCGACGTCGCCAACGCGATCGTCGCGGCCAAAGGGCTCAACATCGCCCACCCCACGCGCCTCGAATCGCTGCGCCTGCGCGTGACTGCCAAGCAGCCCGGCATCGTGGCGCGAGTGCGTGAAGACGTAAGCAAGTTCGCCTGGCAGCGCGTCGACTCCGGCGACGACGCGGCCCTTGTCTTCAGCTCCGCCGCCCGTCGCATCCCGGAGAAACAGACCATCAAGCTGCCCGTGACGGGGGACGAGTTCGCGCCCTACCTGCGATCAACCGCGCGCATCAACGCCGTCGCGCCGCAGATCGTGAACCTCGCCAAACAAATTGCCGCCAATGACCACGACGGCCGCAGCGTCGCGCGGAAGCTCGGCGAGTGGACGCACGCCAACCTGAAATGGAAGCGGGTCGAGAGCGACACGGTCGAAACGCTCGCCTCGCGCGAAGCCGATTGCCTGGAGCACTCAGAATTATATGTCGCCTTAGCGCGTGCCCTCGGTCTGCCCGCGCGAGTCGTGTCGGGGGCGGCCTTCGGCGGCGGCTCGTTCGGCGCCCACGCGTGGGTCGAGATTTACCTCGGCAAGTGGGTCGAGGTGGACCCGACCTGGGGCCTGATGGATTATGTCGATTCGACTCACCTGCGCTTCGATGGCGACAGCTTTATCAGCTTCGCGATGCTCAACCAGATCGAGCTAGAGGTCGTCGAGACGCGTGCCTTCATTGCCGATTATCAGCGCGACCCCGTGCGGTTGCTGAAGGAGTTGAGCACGGGCGAGCAGCGCGAACTCGCCTTCGACTTGGCGCTCACTGCCGAACAGGCGCTCGGCACGGGAGCTTTTGCCAAACTCGACGACAAGCACCGGGCGGCCATCATCACCGCTTTTGACCGCACGGTGGCCGAAGCCCTCGGGCCATGGGGACGGACCTGGGCCAGCCCCCTCCAACTATTGTCGAGCGAAGTCAAAGGCGACCGCGCAATGATCCTCGCTCTTCGTGGCCTAGACCTGCTGCGCTTCAGCCTGGCCGCACGCGATGGCGCCTGGTACATCACTGAGATTGAAGACGCCGACGAGGCGCGGCCTGTGTTCGCCGAAGCCTTACATTCCGCGCTCCACCCCGAGGCGAGCCGCGGCCAAATCTGGCGGCTGCGCTACAACCAGCCTGACCGCGCGCTCAAGCTGCTTGATCAGTTGCTCGCGGCGGAGGGCGAAAGCGCACCACTGCTCTTACTCAAAGCGCGAGTGCTGATGAGCAAACAGGTGAAAGAGAAGTTCCAAGGCCTGACTGAAAAAGACTCGGCGCCCAAAGATTCGACGGCCCAAAATTCGCCCGCCAAGAACCCGGCCGAAAGCTCGAAGGCCGCGCCGCCGTCAAACCCGGCAGTGGAGGTCTTGAAGCAGATCACCACGCGCTGGCCTGACTTCGCGCCCGCCTACTACGCGCTCGCCAATCAATTCTCGACTGATGACAGGAATGCCGACCAGGCCATCGGGCCGCTGAGACGGTACGCTCAACTCAGGCCGCTTGACCCGCGGCCGTGGAACGAGTTGGGCCAGACATTCGACGGGCTAAAAAGGTACGAGGAGGCTGAGGCGGCTTACCGCGAAGCCGCCGCACGGGACCACGATAACTTCCAGCGCCAGGTGACCCTCACGGCCTTCTACCTCAAACGAGCCCAGGCAGAGAAAGCCAAAGCGAGCCTGGCCGCCGCCTTCAAACTCGCTCCCGACGCCGAGCGAGTCTTCAATCACCTCGGCTACGAACTGGAGACCGGCGGAGAGGGCAAACCCGATCAAGAACTGAGCCGCCGATTTGAAGAGTTGCTGCGCGCCTTCCCGAAAGAACTGGCGGGCAACAAGTCGGGACTGCGGTGGCTGGCCGACGCCCAGTCCTGGCAGGATCAACACGCCGCGGCCGTAAAGACCCTCCAACAAGTGATCGCCCTCGGCCCCGAAGCCAGCGACTACGTCAGGATCGCAGAGATCAACCGCGCTGCCCGCCGCTTCGCCGAAGCGCTCGCCGCCGCCACTGAGGCCATCAAGCTGGAAGAGAAGTACGCCGCGGCCTACTTCGAACGCGCCTGCGCGCTCGCGCAACTCAACCGCGCGAGCGAAGCAATGGCGGCGCTCAAGCGGGCTATCGAACTGGACGAAGAACTGCGGGAAGACCTTGAAGAGGCCGACCTCAAACCGCTGGTGGACCTGCCCGAGTTCAAAGCCTTAGCCGCGCCCCCAGAGCCAAAGACCGAAGCCGAGCAATCAAAGTCGGGAAAAGGGAAGTCCGCTCATCCCTAGCCTCCCGCCCACGCACTCGCCCCATCATGGCGAGTTGTCTAAAGCTTAAGATGTGGTAGCATTTTACCCTGGGCGAGTGACGCGGCCCCGTGATGAACTGCCATGCCGACCTACGAACACGAACACGACGAAGCCGTCATTACCGAGAGCAAGCACAAGCTGAAGAAGCCGCCGCTCTACAAGGTCTTGCTCCACAATGACGACTTCACGACGATGGACTTCGTGGTCCTCGTCCTGCGCACCGTGTTCCACAAGTCGGAGACCGACGCGATCCGAATCATGCTGGCGGTCCACCAGCAGGGCGTCGGCGTGGCGGGCGTTTACACTTACGAGGTCGCCGAGACGAAGGCCACGAAGGTGACGAGCCTCGCGCGTGAACACGAGTTCCCGCTCCTCTGTACTTTGGAAGAAGATTGAAAGGCAGGAGCTAGGGGTTAGGGACTAGGGGCTAGTAGCAAGCTCTTCCCTAGCCCCTAACCCCTGGCCCCTAACCCCTGTTTTTATGATTACGAAAGAACTGCAAGCCACCCTCAATTTCGCCGTCAACGAAGCGATCAAACGCCGGCACGAGTTCCTGACCCTTGAGCATGTGCTCTTCGCCTTGCTGCAAGACCGGACGGCGTGCGACGTGATCCGCCATTGCGGGGGTGACATTGATGCGCTGAAGCGTGACCTGGAGAAGTTCTTCGCCGAGAGTATGGAGCAACTGCCCAAAGGCGAAGGGCATATGCCGGAGCAGACGGCGGCCTTCGAGCGCGTGTTGCAGCGGGCTCTGCTGCAAGCGCAAGGTTCGGGCCAGTCGCAGGTCGATGGCGGCAACATCCTGGCCGCGCTGTTTCAGGAACGCCGCTCGCACGCCGTCTACCTGCTGGAGAAGCAAGGCATCACCAAGCTTGATGTGCTCAATTACATTGCGCACGGCATCTCGAAGGTCGCGGGCGATGCGGAGCCCGGCGCTGAGCGCATCGACGCGGAAGAGGAGGAAGGCGGCCGGCCCGTCCGCGATCCGCTCGCAGCCTTCACCTCGAATCTGGTCGAGCGGGCCGCACAAGGCGGCATCGATCCATTGATCGGCCGCCTGGCGGAGCTTGAGCGCACGATTCAAGTGCTCTGCCGCCGCCGCAAGAATAACCCTGTCTACGTCGGCGACCCCGGCGTGGGCAAAACGGCCATCGCCGAGGGCTTGGCCTTGAAGATTCAACGCGGCGAGGTGCCCGAAGTGCTGCGGGAGGCCTCCGTCTACGCGCTCGATATGGGGGCGCTGCTCGCCGGGACGAAGTACCGCGGCGAGTTCGAGCAGCGGCTCAAGGCCGTCATCAACGTGCTCAAGAAGAAGCCGGGCTCGATTCTTTTCATCGACGAGATTCACACGATTGTCGGCGCCGGCGCCGTCAGCGGCGGCTCGATGGACGCCTCGAACATCCTCAAGCCGGCCCTCGCGACAGGTGAGCTGCGCTGCATCGGCTCAACGACCTACCCCGAATATAAAGCCTCCTTCGAGCGCGACCGTGCCCTCGCCCGCCGCTTCCAGAAGATCGAGATCAGCGAGGCGAGCGTCGAAGACACAGTGCAAATCCTCAACGGCTTGAAGACCTACTACGAGGAGCACCACGGCGTCCGCTACACGGCCGAGGCCTTGCGCGCCGCGGCCGAACTCGCCGCCAAGCACATCAACGACCGCTTCCTGCCGGACAAGGCGATTGACGTGGTCGATGAGGCGGGCGCCGCAGTCAAGATGCTGCCGCCCGAGAAGCGGCCGAAGACGATCCGGCCTAAGGACATTGAGATCGTCGTCGCCCGGATGGCCAAGATTCCGCCGAAGACGGTCTCGGTCTCCGACAAGGAGCGGATGCAAAACCTCGAAGGCGATCTCAGATCGGTGATCTTCGGCCAGGAGCACGCCATCACTCAACTGGTCAACGTGATCAAGCTCTCGCGCTCCGGCCTCGGCCACCCCGACAAGCCAATCGGCTCGTTCCTCTTCTCCGGCCCGACCGGCGTCGGCAAGACGGAACTGGCCAAGCAACTCGCGTACAAGCTCGGAGTCGAGTTCATCCGCTTCGACATGAGCGAGTACATGGAGAAGCACACCGTCTCGCGCTTGATCGGCGCCCCGCCGGGCTACGTCGGCTTCGACCAGGGCGGCCTGCTGACCGACGCGATCAATAAGACCCCTTATGCCGTGCTCGTGCTGGATGAGATCGAGAAGGCCCATCCCGACCTCTTCAACATCCTGCTCCAGGTCATGGATCACGCGACGCTGACGGACAACAACGGCAAGAAGGCCGACTTCCGCAACGTGATCCTGATCATGACCACCAATGCCGGCGCACGCGAGTTGAGCGGCAACAAGGTCGGATTCAAGCAGAGCGAGGCTGGCGGCATTGGCGGCACGGGCAGCAAAGGCAAGGGAGCCATCGAGCGCACCTTCAGCCCCGAGTTTCGCAACCGGCTCGACGCTTGGGTCTCGTTCGAGTCGCTCAGCTTCGAGGTGATCGAGCGGGTGGTTGATAAGTTCATCGACGAGCTGCGCGCCCAGCTCGTCGAGAAGAAGGTGAGCGTCGAACTCGCCGAACCGGCGCGGGCCTGGCTGGCACGCAAGGGCTTCGACAAGCTCTTCGGGGCGCGACCGATGGCGCGGCTGATTCAGTCGAAGATCAAAGAGCCACTCGCCAATGAAATCCTGTTCGGGAAGTTGCAGGCCGGTGGCAAGGTGGTGGTTGATGAAAAGGATGGAGAGTTAGCACTTGAGTACGTGAGTAGCTAAGCAAGGAGATAACCGTGGCGGCAGAGCTTAGCTACATCAGCCTGGAAGAATACCTGCGAATCGAACGTCAAGCTGAGTTGAAGGCTGTGCCTCGCCCGGTTATACAGGAGGGTCATGAAAGCAATCGCCATCCAAAGTTGTGGCGGCCCTGAAGTGCTGGCCTATCAAGCTACGGAAACACCAAAACCAAAAGCGGGCGAGGCCTTGGTCAGGCTCGAAGCCATCGGCGTCAACTTCATCGACGTCTACCATCGCACCGGCCTCTATCCCCTGCCGCTCCCCTTCATCCCGGGGATGGAAGGCGCCGGCGTAGTAGAGGCCGTCGGGCCTGGCGTGTCGGAGCCCGCAGTCGGAGACAGGGTCGCTTACGCGATGGCGCCAGGGTCATATGCCGAGTACGCTGTAGTCCCGGCCTCGCGGCTGGTCAAAGTGCCCGGGGGGTTGGATTCACGTTCGGCCGCGGCGGCGATGCTCCAAGGAATGACGGCGCATTACCTGACCACATCAACCTACCCGTTGAAGAGCGGAGAGACGGCGCTAGTCCACGCCGCGGCCGGAGGAGTCGGATTGCTGCTCATTCAAATGGCGAAACGCCTTGGCGCTCGCGTCATCGGCACCGTCTCAACTGAAGCCAAGGCGCAACTGGCCTGTGAGGCCGGCGCCGATGAGGTCATTCTTTACACCGCACAGGATTTCGAGCAGGAGACTCGGCGATTGACCGACGGGCGCGGAGTCGAGGTGGTCTACGATTCGGTCGGGCGAGACACTTTTCTCAAGAGTCTCAACTCGCTTGCCCCGCGCGGGATGCTCGCGCTCTACGGACAGTCGAGCGGCCCGGTCGAAGCATTTGACCCGGCGCTGCTGGCTCAAAAGGGGTCGCTCTTTTTGACGCGGCCCAGCCTGGCCCAATATGCCGCGACCCGCGAAGAATTGTTGTGGCGGGCCGGCGACGTGCTCAATTGGATCAAGTCCGGCCAGTTGAAACTCCGAATCGAGCGGACCTTCCCACTCTCGGAAGCCGCCGAAGCTCACCGCCAGCTTCAAGGCAGAAAAACAACGGGCAAAGTGCTCCTGATCCCTTGAGTCATTTGCGATCCAGCCACGAAGAAGCACACTCGCAATCTCTGGCTTCGGCTGCTATGATCGTGGCCGCCTCAGCCTGATCAGGGAGCGTGGGAGATGAGCACTGATACCTTAAGCATAGGCCGGCTGCATGGCTTCGACTTAGCCGACAAGCTGTTGCTGTTGGTGTCAATCACGTGCAGCGCGGCCTACTTCGTCGCCCAAAGGTGGCAGCCTTACCCCGGCAACTTCATACTTAAAGGACTGTGCGTGACGCCCCTCGCCCTCATGGCTTTCCACTCGCTACGCGCCGGCGACGGCCTGGTCCTTGGCACGGCGCTGCTGTTCTCCGGCGTCGGCGACGTGCTGCTCGATCTCGACCCGCAGAGGCTGTTTGTCATGGGCCTGGTCTCGTTCCTCGTCGCCCATTTGTTCTATGTCCTGTTGTACGTGCGCAACCGGCCACGACCGCTGCGGGTCAGCAGCAGGCAATGGCTGCTGATCCTCTCCGTACTGATCTACAGCGCGGTCTTGGCGCGGTGGCTGTGGCCGGACTTGGGCGGCCTCGCCTGGCCGGTGGCGGCTTACGTCTGCGTCCTGACGGCGATGGTGGTGATGGCGGTCCTGGTCCGTCCGGGGCAGCCTTGGGTGACGCTCGGGGCGCTGCTGTTTCTGCTCTCAGATTCGTTGATCGCCGTGAACAAGTTCAAGCTGCCGGTCGCCTACCGCGATTACTTGGTCTGGTCCACCTACTACCTGGGGCAGTGCGGCATCGCCCTCGGCTTTTTACAAGACAAGCTGGTGGCCGAGTGAAATTGGCGTATCAAGAAAGGAAGAGGGCATCTTACAGTGCTACCCCCGCGACGTCGAAATCAAGCACTGAGCGGGGGGACTCAACGAGGACTGACGGAGACGTCGGAGGTAATCTCAACCGCGTCGTCGTGCGCCTTGACGCGCAGCTTTGAAAGTGAGTAACGACTCGACTCGCTACTCACCACCCGCATCCCGCCGCTGCCCGCCTCGATTTTGCGCGGGACTTGTAGCTCACGACCAACCAGACTAGGGAGGGCGAGCCGATTGAACCAGCGGTCGGCTGGCACCGTGACCGTGCGCGAGAGGCCCAGGTTGTGTCCCGCGATCTCAAACTCCATGCGGACTTGGACCGGGAGTTGTGACCCGGGGACCGCACGGAGCAGCGCCCGGTCGCCCTCGCCCGCCACTTCGAGCGGCACCACTTCACCCTTGATGGCGAAGGTCCCGTTGGGCGAGAGGCGGTAGGGGATGCCGTACTCGCGGCCGCGCAGCCTGGCTTCGAGCGAGCCCTGCGCCGTGAGGCGCAGATCCAGCCTGTTGCCCGCAATCCGCTCGACGACGAGGCCACGTAAATCCGCCCGCCCGTCGCCGCCTTCGACATCGGTATAGTTGAGGGTGCGGATCAGTCCGGTTACCTCTTCGCTGCGCACTCGCGCCGGCTTCAGCCGCAGGGTGAGGTCCGTGTCGCGGGCCGTGGCGACCTGATCGAGCAGCGAATTGATGACGCGGCGGCGGAGGCGCAGGCGCAGGTCTCCGTCGCTGACTAACCCCTGGCTCAACCGCGTGACCTCGGCTTCCAAGGCGGCCACATCGCCCTCGCTCGCATCAACTGTCGGAGCCCGATTCACCTCCGGCCGACCTGAGAGTGTGGCAGCATTCTCCCTGGCAGCGGCATCTGGCGCCAGGCGCAAAGCCACCACGGCCCGCCCGTTGAGGAACATCAAGGAGATGACCGCGAAATTCACTCGCACTTGGTAAGCCGGCGTGGCGATCTCCATCGGCATCGTCCCTTCGACATCAAAACGCCCGGCCGGGATCTCCATGACTTCCGACAATTCCAGCGGGATTTCCAGCGGCGGCAGCGCGGCGTTCCACCGCTCCGGCGAAAGCCAATCACTAAACAGCCCGCGCAGCAACGGCGACGGCTGCTCTCCGCTGCCTAACGAGACTTCGGTCAGTTGGAATGGCAGCCGTAGCGCCGAGCCGTTGATTTCGCCGCTGCCGAGGCGCCCGGTCAGGCTCAGGTCGAGCGCGGCCGGCCCACCCGCGGAAGGGCTGGCCTGCACTCCGAGTCTGACGAGTGCTGCCGCGGGTTTCAATTCAGTCACGACTGAAGTCAGGCGCAACAGGGCGCCGCCAGCGAGTGTCACTTCGAGGCCGATCAACTGCCGCGCGGCTGCGGCGAGAGTGCGTTGGCTCAGGACGGCGACCACGTCGGCATCGCGCAGTGAATCCGAAGCGGCGAGTTGGTCGCGGAGTTGCCGGAGTTCGGCCGCGTACTTCGCCTGGTCCGGGCTTTGGCGCGCAGCCGGGTGCCTCAGCGGTGAGCACCACAGAATGAAAGTGAGGCACGAACCGAGCGCGGCCAACCATCGCATCTTTGCCGACGTGACTGTCTGCATAATTTTCGCCAGGGGATGAGTGAATTATGCTTCAAATCTCTTCGCCGGCAAAGCAGCCGCGTGACGCGGGAGTGTCAGACGATAAAAACGGGCGAAACTCAGCCTCTTCGCCGTCACTACTCACTCGCACCCGAGGTGTGCTAGAGTGTGGTCGTTTTCAGTTGAGATCGCCACCACCAGATTTGCTTGCAAGGAGCGAAACGCAGATGAACAATCAAGAATTAAAAGGGCGCATCGCACTCGTCACCGGCGCCAGCAGCGGAATCGGGCGGGCCGCCGCGGTCGCATTGGCCGAACGCGGCGCCGCAGTCGCCATTAATTTCTGGCGCAACGAAGCCGGGGCTGAAGAGGGCCGGCAGATGATCGAAGAGCAAGGCGGTCGCGCGATCATCGTCAAAGCCGATGTCTCCACCGGCGAAGGGGTCAAGGTCCTCGCGGGGGCTGTCCGCGCTGAGCTAGGCTCCATCGATATTCTCGTCAATAATGCGGGCGACCTGATCGAGCGCTGCGCTATCCGTGATTTCACCGAAGAGTTGTGGGACCGGGTGATGAATCTCAACTTCAAGAGCGTCCTGCTCTGCTCTCAAGCGGTGATGGGTGAGATGATGGAGAGGCGGCGCGGGACGATCATCAACGTCGGTTCGATTGCCGGCCATCATGGCGGAGGGCCGGGCGCGGCCGTCTATGCGGCGGCCAAGGCTGGGGTGATGTGTCTGACGAAAGGGCTGGCTAAAGAGACGGCGCCATATGGCGTGCGCGTCAACGGGGTCGCGCCGGGGGTGATTGCGACTCCCTTCCACGAGCGGCTCTCGACGCCGGAGCTGATGCAGCAGTTTGCCGCGAGCATTCCGCTCGGCCGGATCGGCACCTCCGAGGAGGTTGGCAGCGTGATTGCCTTCCTGGCTTCAGACGCGGCGAGCTACATTCATGGGGAGACGATAGAGATTAACGGCGGCCAGTTAATGGTTTGATCTCTAACCCACACCGTAGCAGGAAGCGGCACACATCAAGCCCCGCGCCGGTCCGCGTCTCTCCAGGTCAGCGGTGAACTTTCAAGGCTGCGCTTTCGTATGGTGCTATGAACGACGTCCCAGGCTGGCAGTCGTCGAAGCACCCGGTAGCCGGCCGCGCGGGGCGTATTAAAATGAACGCCGTTCTCATCATTTCGATTCTCCTGGTTGCTGTGATCTGTTTCGCCCTCCGCCGTTGGCAGCGCAAACCGCCCGATGATTACCCGAACTTCTATTTCGAGCCGGCACGCTCCGGCGGCCTCTTCGATGATCAAAGCTCGGATAATGCAAACGAGCGTCTGACGAGTGCTAAGGCCGAGGGGCAAGCTTTGGCAGACCGTGCCGCGCTCGTGGCGCGGGCAGCGCAAGGCGATCAAGAGACCCTTGCCGAAGCATACGCAAGCGGTGATGCCGCCCTGTACGGCGAAGTCTTAGACGCGTTGGTTGAGCGGGCAGCAACGGCCCAGGACTTGCGCTCACTGGCCTCATACATTACGCAGAGTGACCGGCTGCGCGCCAGCACGAAACTGGCCGCAGCCCTGATTGAATCGTGGAGAGGCTCGCCGAGCAGGCGTGCTCTCGCCGACGTGCTCCACTGCGCCGCGCTTTCGGATGACCCGGCCGCCTTCCAAAGGGCGGTCGAGACGGCGCTCGAATATTGGCGTGACGGCCGGTTGTCTCGCCTCTCGGCGGAAGAGCTGCGCGAGTTGGTGGAGAGTAGTTACTGGATGCTCGGCCCCGAAGCGAGGCGTTCGGGCGCCGGCTTTGTCTTGAAACGGAGGCTCGCCGTCGTTCGCCGTGAGCTAGCCACGGCGACGCAGCGCGCTTCTTCCTCACCAAACTGAACCTCCTCACTGTTCGCTAGCAGTTAAGGACCCGTTATGAATGACTCGCAAGCATTGTCTTTGATCTTCGTCCTGATCGGTGGGTTCGTGGCGCTGGTCGTGCTGCTCGTGGTGTTGAGCCGCATTCTGGTCAACGTCGGCGCGCGGGAGATCGCGATCAAGGAGCGGCGTTACTTCGGCGCGAAGATGCCGCCGGGCCGCGTCGTCGCGACTGAGGGCGAAGTCGGCATCCAGGCCGACGTGCTCAAGCCTGGCCTCCACTTGATCAAATACCCCTTCGAGCGCGTGGTGCGCAAAGTGGCGTTGATCGAGATCCGTTCGGATGAACTCGGCATCATCGAAGCGGTGGACGGGGCGCCGCTGCCGCCCGGCCGCATCTTCGCGCCCGACCGCGCCCAGAATGCGCACAACAATTTCCAAGACCCGATTGCCTTCATCAAGCAGGGCGGCGTCAAGGGCATTCAACTGCGGACGCTGCCCCCAGGGCTGTGGCCGATTCACCCGTATCTCTTCCGCGTCTCGGTGGCCAAAGTGACGCTCATTCCGCAAGGCCAGGTGGGCGTCATGATGGCGGCTGATGGTGCGTCTCTGGATCCCGGCCGCCTGCTTGGTAAGGCATTCGAAGGGCACCGCAACTTTCAAGACGCCGAACAATTCATCGCCTCCGGCGGGCAGAAAGGGCCGCAGGTGGAAATCCTGACGCCGGGCACCTATCGCATTCTGACGGATTCGGTCCCGGTCAGGTCCAGTGAAGATGGGGATGGGTCTGGAGGCACCAAGCGCGGGCTGTTCTCGGTTCAACTCTGCAACGCCACGCTCATCAGCGAGAATCAGGTCGGGCTCGTGGAAGCCCTGGACGGCTCACCGCTCGACCCGCGCGATTACGTGGCCACCCCGGTCGAAGGTCATGACAATTTCCAGGATGGCCATGAGTTCATCAATCACGGTGGACAACGCGGGCCGCAGAAAGACATCCTGCTGCCCGGCACTTACTACATCAACCCGTTTCTCTTCAAAGTGATTTTGGAGAAGGCGGGCGAGGTCAAGCCGGGCGAGGTCGCCGTGATCGTCTCCAACGTCGGCAAGGACCCCTCCGAAGATGTGCGCCGCGTGATGGCGGCGAAAGTGCGCGAACGATTGGAGCGTGAAGAGAAAGAGCATGTCGCGGAGGAGGCGGCGCGTCTCGACAAACTTGATGACGAAAACCGCACCGTCGCGGAGATCGAAAAGGATTTGATGTCAGGCGATCCGGCCGACAGCCGGTTGGATGAGGGCGCACACGAAGCCTACGTCGTGCCTCAAGGCTACCGCGGTATTCAGGAGACGGTCGTCGGCCCAGGGCGCTACTACGTCAACACGCTGGCGATTACGCCGATTATCATCCCGACCACGAACCAGACGGTGGAGTGGACCGCGGGCGAGGTCGCGAACACCTTCAATCCGTTCGAGGTGATCTCGAAGGACGGCTTCTTGATGCAGCTTGAAGTGCGCGTCGTCTTCCGCGTCAGGCCTGAGGACGCGCCGTTTATGGTGGCCAAGATCGGCTCCATCGACCGGTTGATTCAGAACGTCATGCACCCGTTGATCGACTCAATCTTTCGCAATCAGGCGTCGGAATCTTCGGCCATGGCCTACTTGCAGAATCGCCACGAAGAGCAAGAGCGGGCCGAAGCGCGGGTGCGGACGCATTTGCTCAAGTACCACGTCGATGTCGTCAACGTGCTCATCTGCCACATCCACTTGCCCGAAGAGTTGATGAAGACGCAGACCGAGAAGATCCTCGCCGAGCAGCGGCAGAATATGTACAACGCGCAGCGCGAGGCCGAGGAGAAGCGCATTCAACTCGAAAAGGTCAAGGCACACGCCGACAACCAGAAAGACTTGATGGTTGCCACAGTGGGCGTCGAAATCGCCGGCAAGCGCTCGGAACAGCGCAAGGCGGAGGCCGACGGCGAGGCGCACTACATTCTCGCGACGGGTAAAGCCGAGGCTGAGAAAGTGCGCTTGATGGGTGAGGCGCAAGGTGTCGCCTACCACGAGCAGGTCAATGCGCTCGGGGCGCAAGGCGTGGCACTGGTCGAAACCTTGCGAGTGATCGGCGAGAAAGGCGTCCGCATCACGCCCGATGTCATGGCTTCGGGCGGCAATGGTGACAGCGCTGGAAACTTAGGCACCTTGCTCTTGCTCAATCTGTTCCGCGACCGGCTGAAGGTTGATCAGTCGCCGACTGATCAAGCGAAGGGCGTGGCGAAGCAGTGGTAGTAACGCTGGCGTTTGACTAACGCTCATCCGGCCTGCTGGCGTGCTGCAATTTTCGCCAGCAGGCTGCTTTCACTTGCTCTCAAGCATTCGCCAGCAGGCTGCTTTCATTTGCTCTCAAGCAGAGGTACAGTTCACAGAGAAAACAAAGACCGGGGGCTAATATGGGCACAGAACAACAGGCGCTGAAGGGCATTATCGAAGGCAATCAGATCAAGCTGCTTGAGCCTCCTGGCCTCGACGACGGCACGCTTGTCGAGGTGATCATTACTGTCCCATCCGCCAGCGAACAAGCCCGCCAGCGGCAACGCCTCTTGCTGCGGCAAGGACTGCGCCTCGGCGGTCCGCCCTACCCTACGCGCGAGCAAATCTATGAGCGATAGGATTCTGGTTGACACCAACATTCTGGTCTACGCCTACGATCTGGACGCGGGAGATAAGCGCACTAAAGCGGTGGAGGTCATAGATCGTTTGTGGAGTGATGGCAACGGCGTGCTCACCGCTCAAGTCCTGGCCGAGTTCTTCGTCACGATTACGCGCAAAGTCAAACAGCCGCTCTCCATTGCCGACGCGCGGCAGATCATCGCAGACTATCAAGTCGGATGGGCGGTCTTTCCCACCACACCCGAAACGGTCTTGCAGGCGATAGGCGGCGTCGCGCAACATCAAATGTCTTTCTGGGATGCGATGATCTGGGCCGCGGCTCGGCTCAATGATGTGAACACGATTTATAGCGAAGATCTGCAGGCGGGGCAGATCATTGAAGGAGTACGTATTGAAAACCCGCTGCTGCCTGCCGATACCTGAGTTGAGAAGGCACGTCTGATGGGTGAAGCGCAAGGCGTGGCTTATCACGAACAGGTCAACGCGCTCGGCGCGCAAGGCGTGGCGCTGGTCGAGACGCTGAAAGTGATCGGCGAGAAAGGCGTCCGCATCACGCCCGACGTCATGGCTTCGGGCGGCAACGGCGATGGCGCGGGTAATTTAGGCACCCTGCTCTTGCTCAATCTGTTCCGCGACCGGCTCAAGCTTGATCCGTCGCCGACTGATCAGGCGAAGGGCGCGGCGAAGCAGTGGTAGCTTGCGTGCTTGGTTGATCTGCTCGATTGATCTGCCTGACGCGATCAGCCATCCCGTTTCCAGATGAGGCGGCTGGTCGCTTTTTTACTTCCCCAAGCAGCTTGAGGATCGCGCGTGACCGACGGTGCGCCGAGTCAGCGCCGATGCCGCGCTTTGACTTCGCGCCAGAGCCGTTCCACGCCAGCGCTGAGCCTCGCACCCAACGCCCGGCAGCGCGCGAAGTTGGCTTCGGCCTCCGGCAGTTTATCGAGCAGCAGGTAGACGACGCCGCGATTGTGATAAGCCTCGCCAAACTGCGGATCGAGTCGGTGGCGATACCAAGTCGTAATCACTGATGGCCAGGCCAGCCAACATTATGAGAAGAAAGGCTGCTCCTTCCCCACACCCACAAGCATTTTTTCAACGGTAAGCTTGTTTTCCCAGTATGAAATTTCGTTTGGCGCCAGGGTTGGAAGTTGGAAAACTACCTTGTTGGCCATGGTTTCCTCCGATATTTAAAGCAACTGATCCGGTTGATGACCACAAAGATATCTTTTTTTGGCGAGTGCCTTGTTTGCATTTACAAGCTTGCTCCTTTGAAGCAGCGATGTCTAACGAATGAGTTAGACGCCGCCTGTGACCTACAATTATTCCCTATCTACTGGGGAACATGAAGCCTATCTGTTGTCACAGAAATCGGCGTCGAGTTGCTGAAGAAATTGGTTATTCTGTCGCTCCGCATTCTTGTACCATATCTCCACATCTTCTTCGTCCGGACCTAATTCAGCAAACGGCCCACTGCCATCTAACCATTCTGTATAGAACCTATGAACGACAGTGTTCGGCCAAGGGATTAGTTCTTTAGCCCACGTAAATAGATCTTCAGAAGTCCAGAGTTGCGGGTATATGCGAAGATATTCTGGAACCATCTCTGGACTAATTGACGGTAACAATAGATGTGCAATGTCACAACCTCTGGCTCGGCCACTACCAATTTCGTATGGTACCCACCATGACCCCATGGTTCGTTCACTCAAAACCGCGAGCACGTGAGTTGAATGTGCTAAGCCAACGTCAATGCTCTCTACTAGTGCCCGATCATCCGAGTGACCTTCCTTTAGCATCTGCTGCAAAACAGTATCTTGCTCATCAAAATAGTAATGAAGCCCAAGGAACTCAAAATACCGGGCAATATTTCGGGCGACTACTTTATCGGCCATTCGGTGTGATATGAAAACCCGTCTATGCCTTTGTATTTCGTCAGTTGTAGAGCGCCCGAAGATATTGTGACCCTGACTACTCATTATTTATTTCCTGTTCTGTGATAGCGCCAGTATTCGGAGCCACATGCAGGCGTCTAACGCTCGCATTCAGCGACGCGGCCTTCTTCCGCGTCCGCTGCAAGGGGTTGTTAGGCACCGCGGGTTGCCGTAATTAGCGCGGTCTCGGATCAGCGGTACAGCCATTCGTTCGCTTTCCACGTCAAGATGTCCCACATCACACCAATGACCAGAGTGTCAACGACAATGAGCAAAGGCTCAGTCGGATGAACTCTCAGCGAAATCGTGGAGAGGTCCCGAAAACTGATTCCGTGTTACAGCCAATCCTTCGATTGCGTTCGCTTGGCGCATGCTTATCGATTGTTCGTGGAAGCCGGCGCTCACTCCGCTCGGGATGACACCCCAGGGCGTAGCGCGCCCTACACCAGACTCGCCTCATACTCGATCGCTAGCACGACGTCAGTCACGCGGTGGAAGTCGACGCTGGGGTTGGCGGGTTTGCTGATCGCGAGGGTGAACGCCTGCTCCGGATTCATTTCGGCGAACGCGTTCAGCGGCGACGCCGGCAGCGGCGGCAGCGCCGGGTCGGGCTGCAGTGTGGAGATGGCGAAGCCCTTCTGGAATGTCACCGGGACCGAGGTGGCCGGGTCGGCCGAGAGAAGCTTGGCCGTGAAGTCGATCTCGTCTGGCGCGACCACAAAGGCCGCCATATTTTTGATTTTGCGCGACTTCTCCTGCCGGGGTAACAGCCGCAGGAGACGTAGGTCGAAGACGACGTCCACGTTCGCTGCGGCCCCGGCAAGGTTCGCCACCGCGGCAGGCTGATATTGCGCGGCGGAGATCAGGATCCATTTCCGCTCCGAGGTGGGCAAGGCCACCAGATCGGCCTCATAACGCTCCGGCGCGAACTCGCAGAAGAGGTCGAACGTCAGCAGCACGTCCACCAGACCATCCAGCCCAGATGCGTTGGCTGCCTTCGGGAAGCCCAACTCCCAGAAGGTCTCGATGCTGCTCCCCTCGAAGGTGAGGAGCGTCTCGTCGGGCAGGCCATAGACTGCCATGTCCTTCTCCAGCCGGAATTCACTGAGCGGCAGCGATTCGCCGGGCCGGACCAGGACATGCTCTCCAGGCTGCTGCGGCTTTGAGAGCGAGACCCCACGGTTGATCAGGCTACCCCGCAGTGGCTGGGTGAAGTCCGCTTGCTGTACGGTGGCGGAGATGGCGCGGATGCGGTAGGCCGAAGTGCCGGGGTGCGCTCGGCGGAAGAACGCCTCCTCCGTGCGGAATGTGCATCGGCCTGTCTTCTTCAGTTGCCCGTACTGCAAAGGAAACTCGCGGCCCAACGAGAGAGTGCGCCGCACGGGCACGGTCCGCTTCATGCCTTCGATCCGCGTGGCGTCAAGCTCCGCCAGATCCGCCTGCATCAGGTCGGCCCCGGTCACGCCTTGCAGCGGCGCGGGGAAATAGTCCATCCGCACAATGTGGAGCGCACGATCCTGCTCGTAAGCCAGCGCCCGCTCGGCCAACCAGGCCACGCGAGCGCCCATCTCCAAGTAGCGCCGCAGCAGCCTCCGCACCACCTGCGCGAGCTGAAGCCAGAAGTTCTGGCTGAGCGTTTTGTTCTGCTCGAACGCCAGGAGCGTCTGGGCTAGGTCCACGTCCGCCTGCGCGATCTGCTTCTGATATCCCGTGATGGTGACGCCGTGCTGACGCGCCACGACCGCAGCCTCTGCGGCGGAAAGGGCCTTGCCTAGCGTGTGCAGATCGGCCGTCCGCTGGTTGGCCGCGTCCGACATGCCGCTCAGCGTGACATACCCCACCACGGCGAAGATGCCGATCCCTGTCATCACAGAAGCCGACGCGCCCAGGCCCAGCATCCCTTCGCCGACCATCGCTTTCCCCGTCGCCTCGGATTTGATTCCGGCGCCGACCGCAGATTTCGTGTCGTCCGGGATGTCTTTGAAGATGGACTTGATGCCCTCGATGGCGTCGCCGATCTGCCCGAAGAAGCTGTCATGCTTGGCGATCTCGTCTTCCTTCGCCTTGATGGCGGCCTGGACCGCCGCGACCTGGTCCTGGGCGACCACCACGTCGTGCTCAGCGATGGCGTGCTGCTCGTCCGCGATTGCGGACTGTAGCTTCGCCTTTTGCAGGAAGTTGGAGAGCTGCAGGTGGGCCGTCATCGCCGCCTCGACCCGCTCTGTATACTGCAGAAAGTCCTGCTGCGCGCCGCGGGCCATGGCCGCCGTGCGGTCCGCGGTGTTCTTGAGCGGGCGATATCGCAAGATGGGCACGATGTTGTCGTGCTCGCCGTAATAGTTCAGCCCATGGTCGATCTGGTAGATGCCTCGATAGGCGCGTGCCGTCTGCGACACCAGCGCCGGATTTTCGGTATGGTGTTCATAAGTGGATGGCACGCCACTGGGATACAACACGGAGCCTATCCCCCCGCCGCCAAAGGATCGTTGAGGCCATGTGGGGCAAATGGGCGGGACCTTGCCGTGCAGCCAGAGCACCCCCTTATAGAGTTCGCGCGCGCGGGCCATGCTGGTCGGCTCGTTCAATCGGTAGAGCGCGTCCGCCCATTCGAGCATGACGTTCGCCTGCCTCAGCCGGCAGTAGCGGATCTCGGCGAGGTGCGGGATGCGCCGGTTCCAGGCCACCGCGTACTGCTCGATCTCGCTAGGGGGCGTGGTGTCGTAGTACTGGTCATACTTGCTGTCGTCTTCCTCCTCCGGGTAGCGCGCGTCGTCGGGGGCGTCCGGACCGTTCAGCCGCACGGTGTAAGGCTTATCGCCGCGCCAGTACATCTCGAATTGGTCCCCGTACCTGGACTGCCGATACCCGCCGCTGTCGCTTTCGCGTGCGATGCCGACCTCGAAGCGCGTCGCCTGCCCGTAGTGGAAGATGGCGTGCTCGTAATCGCCCAGCGCATACTCGGCATCACCCAGGCAGACGGGAATGGTGAGGAGCGCGTAGTAGGCGAGTCGCAACGCCATGCGGTCCCGCGCCCAGTCTGGCGTATCCGCGTACCCGAAGCCGCCGGCCGCGAGCTCAGGCCGCGGGTCTATGAATTGCGCTAGGTCCTTCAGGCTGTTGAGCGGCAGTTTCTTGCGCTGGTTGAAGAGAGGGGTCATCGCCAGTCCCTGCAGCACGTTGTCCCCCATGGCCTTGGAGGCGAGGTAGCCCGCATTCCGGTAGTCGCTCAGCGCGAGGTCATACTCGCCTGCGTAGAAATGGATGTGGCCCGCCTGTAGCTTGTCCCACACGGCGAGGACATCCTGGCAGAACTTCCAAATTGGGATATTGGCCTTCTGGCTGAAGACCTTGCCGGCTACCATGTTAGCCAGTTGGTCGCGTGCCTGCTGCACGAGATCGATGGGCAGGACGCGGCGGATATCGAGGTGGTTCTCCGGGTAGAAGGGCTCCTGCTGCCGCAGCCACTCGTCGTAGTAGAGGAAAAATGGCGCGTTGCCCTGCCACTTGTCTGGAATGATCGGCTGATCGTGGATATCAGGGTCGACATGAGCGAGGTCGGGCTCGCATTGGAAGCTATCGCGGAAGAAGCCTTGGAGCGTGGTAATGTTCTCCTGCACGGGGCTGGAGAGCTCCGAGTCTGGGCGCGTCAGGTCTAGGCGGTAGCGCAGGCTCAACTCCGCCGCGGATACGGGGGTTAGGCTGATGAGGTAGTCCAGATAGGCGCGCGGTGTGCGCGCACCCTGCGCCGCGATGGACCCCGCCGCGACTCGGAACCCAAATCCCTTCCCCGTCGGCGCGGTCAAGATCGCGACGAGGATTGGGATCAGAACGGTATTGGCGTTCCGTGACTTGTCGTCGAAGGTCGTGAATTTTTGGTGGAATCGCGTCTGAAGCTGATCGAGCGCCTGGCGTTCAGTGAGGTTGACCCCTTCGTAGTACATGATCTTGGGTGCGTAGGTCGTCCAGATCGCGAGCAGGTAGTCGCGGTAGAGCGTCAGATTGCTCTCGATATGGGCCGTGATAGGCTCCTCAGACGCGTACTCCTTACTGAACTTGTTGATCGCGCCGCCGACATTGCCCTCTTCGAGGAGGGCGGGGTCTATGGCCCAATCCACCTCGGCCAAGGTGGCGAAGCTGGCGGCCTTGCCCAGCATCTCTGAGAAGGCAGACTCCACTTCGGAGTTCCGGTGATGCGCTTGCACACGGCGAGCATAGGCCTGTGCCTGTTCGGGGTCGTGCAACTCCTGCAGGGACGGGATGTCTCCGGCGGTCTGTCGCAGGATGCCGGTCGGGTCGAGGAACGCCTGCTCCATTTGGTCGAGCATCGCCTGGCGGATGAGCATCGGGAAGTTCGGCGACCTTCCGTTCTGACTACCGATCGCTCCCTCGCCGCTCAGCAGGCGCACCACGCCGTTGAGATGGCCGATCCGGGCGTGCTGTAGATGCTTCCCGAGGGCGGCCCAGGTCTTCGCCGCTACGGGCTCCTCGGAAATCGGGACGGCCAGAGTGACCTCGACGTCCGCCCGGTCCAGCACGATCGGGCGGCTGGTGAAGAGAGCGAGGCCCTCGCTGGTCTCAACCCGGAGGCTCAGGCGGCTATCCGGCAGGTGTCGCAGCACCAGCAGGCGCTCGCGTACTTCGGGACTGTCGTCGAACTGAATTCGAAATCGTCCGTCTGCGTTGGAAGTGGAACTGCCGAGCGATTTGGCGTAATCGTGGTCAGCATTTGCGAGCGCGAGAATTCGAAGGCCGGGGAGCGCGGTCCCGGTGCGTGCCTGCGTCACCCTGCCGGAGAGGGTTATCGTATCGCTCTCTTCTGGGAAGGGCATAGGGATGGGCTCGTCGGTACCTTCGATTTCTATTTCGGCGTTGACGTGAAGCCGCGTGCGGTTCGTTGGTTGAAAATTCATAGTCGCCTCTATCTGCGTTAGGGCAGTTGCTCGTCGGGAAGACGAGTCAGACACCCCGGCGATGCCGGGGGCTTGATGGGCAGTGACGTCTCAAAGATGGCTTCTAAACCACGGCGTTGTGATTCTGCCAATTGGCGCAACTAAGTGTGTCGCCACTAGTCTTTGGCTGCATAGGAAAGATAATGTGATTTCAACCTGAGCGGCATAGCATAACCGTGTGTTTTTGTTCGGATGGCACGCTTAAAAGATGAGGCGGTTGCGGAGGGCTTTGCTGACGGCTTCGGATTTGGAATGGACGTGGAGTTTGTCGTAGATGCTGCGGATGTAGTCGCGCACGGTGTTGACGCTGATGTTGAGTTGGCCCGAAGCGCCCTGATAACTGTAGCCCTGTGCGAGCAGCCCGAGCAGGCGCAGTTCTTGCGGCGTAAGCTGATCATCAAACGTTTCCGGCGGGCCGGTCTTTTGAAAGAGCGTGACGACTTGGCGCGCGATTTCGGGCGACATCGGCGCGCCGCCCGCGTGCGCTTCGCCGATGGCTTCGAGCAGTTTGGCCGGCGGCGTTTCTTTCAGCAGGTAGCCGCACGCGCCGTTGCAGATTGAGGCGAAGATCTTCTCCTGCTCGGCCAGCACGGTGAGCATCACGATTTCAAGGCTGGGAAATTTCTCGTGGAAGAGCTTGACACCGTCGGCGCCGGACATTCCGGGCAGTTGAATATCGAGCAGCATCACATCCGCTGTTTCTTTAAGCCCCCGCAAAGCCTCCTCGACCGAACGGAATGCGCCGATGCAAGCGTAGCCGGGCGTGCCGTTGATGAGCGCGGCCAGGCCTTCGCGTGTGGCGCGGTCATCTTCAACGATGGCCACGCGGATTGGCTCGCTCGATTGATGTTTGAGATTGAGTGAAGTCACAACTGATTTCGTACTTGCATTTGTTAGGGCACTGCCTTCCGGGGATTTCTGGTGCGAGCTTAGTCTGATCGCGCGCGCCGCGCAATAGCATAACTATGCTACCGCCGCTTGAGTGGAAGCATCAGCTTGATGTGCGTGCCGCCGCCGGGTGCGGAGGCGATGGTGACCTGGCCGCCGAGTTGGGCCGTGCGGCACTGCATGTTCTCCAAGCCTTGCCCGCGCTCGGCGGTTGGCGGGGCGGCGCTCTCGAATCCGCACCCATCATCACGAATTTCGCCGCGCAGCTCCTGGCGAGTGATAGACAGGCTGAGCCGCACGCAGCGGCAATCGGTGTGGCGCGCGATGTTGTTGATGGCCTCTTTGAAGATCAAGAATAGTTGGCGACGTTGTTGTGGGTCGAGCTTGATCCGTTCGAGTTCCGGCACGACCTGAAATTCGCAGTTGATGCCGCGCGCTTCGAGCACATCGGCGGCGAACGCTCGCACGCGGACGACGAGATTGCTGAGTTCATCGCGGCGCGGGTCAATGGCCCAAACGATCTCGCGCATAGACTCGACCAGGCCGCGCGCCGAATCGGCGATCTCCGTGAGCAGCGACGCGGCGTCCGACTGTGGCGCGCCCACTTGTCGCTTGACGACCTCGCTCAAAATCGCCACGCGCGTCAGGCTCGTCCCGATGTCGTCGTGCAGATCGGTGGCGATGCGCAGCCGCATTCGTTCGAGTTCGAGCAGGCGCGCTACGCGGTAAAGGTAAAGGCCGTAAACCATCAGGCCGATGGTCAGGCCCGCGAGCGTCAGAAACCACCAGCGCAGGTAGAAGGGCGGCAGGATGCGGAAGGCAAACGTGGCGGGGCTGGCGCTCAACGCGCCGTCAAGGGTGATCGCGCGCACCAGAAAACGGTAATCGCCCGGCCCCAACCGCGCGTAATTGACCGCGCGCGACTTGCCCGGCGCGCTCCAATCCGCGTCCACGCCTTCAAGCCGGTACTGATAATTCAAGCCGTCTTCGCTTGTGAATTGCAGCCCGACGAATTCGATGGCGAGATTGTTGCGCGCTGGCGGCAATTCAATTGGCGGCAGGCTCGTTGCGCCTGATGCCGGCAACGGCAGGTCTTCGCCCGCAATGTTGACGCGGTTGAAATAGACTGGCGCGGGATGATTTGCGGTTCGTTCGGCGCGCGGGTCGAAGCGGGTTAGGCCGTGCGAAGTCGAAATCCAGATGCAACCGCGCGGGTCTTTGTGCAGATGAAGAATCGTATCGCTCGCCAGCCCGTCTTGGTGCGTGTAGCGCCGCCAGCGATTGACGCGGGGGTCGAATTGATCCAGCCCTTTGTCGGTGCCGAAATAGAGCCTGCCAAAATCGTCTTCGACGATTGACCACACGGCGCTGCTCGATAGCCCCTGTGCAGTTGAATAATTGATGAAGCGCGGATGTTCAGCGCCCGGCTCCTGCGTCATCGAAACGCCGCCGAAGCGCAGGCCGATCCACAGCCAGCCTCTGCTGTCGAGAAAGAAACAGCGCGGGTCTGTCTCCGGCAAGCCCTCTACTGGCGTCAAGCGCATGAACTTTCCTTGCCACAGACGGCCCAACATCTCCTGTTGGCCTAGCCAAAGCCCGCCCGCGCGGTCGCTGATCATCAACCTTTGGGAAGCGCCGCTCCAGGTGAAATCCGCCGGAAAGCTTTCCACCGTCAAGGGGCCGGGACGTGCGAGGTCGGCGCGATAAATCCTGCCGTCACCCTCGCCGTCAGAGCCTTCCCGCTTGCTGAACCAAAGCCGTTGGTTTTCGTCTTCATAGAGGAAAACAAATGTCAGCGCGGGTTTGCGCAATCCTAAGTCGGCCGGGTCAATACTGCGCCCGCCGCGCGATTGAAAAATGTGATGGCCGATACGCGTGGAGTCCCGAATTCTGGTCTGAGGGCACCACCACAAGTCCGATTTATAAAATGCAAGCGCCGTGGCGCTTGAGTCGAGCTGCAGGTAGTCAAGTTGACGGTTGAGACGAAGAGTCCCTGAGCCGACCTCGGCCAGTAAATTATTCATCCGGAGCACTGCCTGCGTGCGGCCTTTTCGATCTTCAAAAACATGCGTGACGACCGCGCCCGGCAATCCGTCGGCCTGGGTATAACTGACCATCGCCGCGCCGCCGATTTTGCCCGCGCCGCCGCCTTCTGTGCCGATCCATAAATTGCCGTCGCGGTCGGCGCCCAACGCGCGTATGAGATCAGCGCCCAGTCCCTGCGCGGTAGTGTAGCGCGTCTGTTCGCCGTTTTGATCTTTGATTAAGCCGGCATCGGTGCCCAGCCATAATGCGCCCGCTGCATCTTTCAACAGCGCGTGAATGCGAGTTTTCGGTTCAAGTTTGAGCGGGACACGACGCCACAAGCCGCGCTCGCCGCCGTTTGCGGGCGGCGTGAATTCAAACAAGCCCGCATCACCGGCGACGAGCAACTTGCCCTGCCCAGCTACCCCCTCTTCAATGATGCCGGTGAGGGGCTCGCGTCCCAGCGCGCCGACCCGATTGTGGCTGATGATTTGCTGCCCGCGCCACTCGATCAGTCCATTGTTCATGCCGAACCAGAGCCGCCCCCGGCGATCTTCCAGCGCGGCGTAGACTGCACCTGACTGGATGATGGTCTCGAACTTGAGCCTGTCGTCGTCAGCGCGGGCGCGGTAAAGTCCCGCATCGGTCGCGTACCACAGCGCACCGCTCGCATCGAACAACATGCGATTGATTTTGTTCGCGGTCACCGTCGCGCCGACGGTGAAGCTGATGAATTTCCGGCGCGGCGTGCGCCCGGCAAATGGCGCATCGGTTTCCAGCAGCCGCGCCACCCCGCCGCCGTTAGTCGCCGCCCACAAGCGGCCCTGCCGATCTTCCGTCACCTGGTTGATGATCAGGTGGCCGAGGCCATCAGGTGCGCCGTAGTTGACGAAATGATAGCCGTCGAAGCGACTCAAGCCCTCGAAGGTGCCGAGCCAGAGGTAGCCTTTTTTGTCCTGGTAAATGGAAGTGACCGTGTTGTGCGCCAGCCCTTCGACAACATCGTAGCGGCGGATGGCAAGTTGCTGGGCTTGGCTGGCGAAGGCACAACAAAACAGCAGCGCCACTGATTGACTGAGGGTAAGCAGCCGAGTCTTAGCCGCTCGCCACGAGCCTTGCCCGAATGGGCCGCATTCATAGTAGCTGATTGTATGCCGATTCATATAAGTTGCGTGACGGCTTGTCAGGCGGATTATAACAAAAGCGTGTTGTGTGGCAGAAGACCTGGCGTTCTTGTGAATGTAACAACCGGGGTTGAACCAGCAGATGTGGCAACTTCTCGTCGCGCGTCATCGCCGGAATTATGAACGATCAAGGGCGGGCGCCAAAAGCCCCGGCCGGAGCAATGAAGAGGAGACAGCCGAGGTGCTCCAGGTATCGCCGCGCGCGGTGCGACGCGAGTGGAGTTTGGCCCGCGCCTGGCTCCATCGCGAATTGAGCCAGAGGGAGCAGGATGAAGCCTGAGCGATGGAAACAAATCGCGCGGCTCTATGGAGGGTATAGAATCTTTTGTGTAAATGGCCATAATCAACCAACTGAAAGGGAAACCAAGAAAGGAGACTAGATTATGGCCATTCCGAATGAAGTGCTCGACTATTTATTGAAAGATTAC
>Ga0070707_100000877_pt1 | contig 29822 bp, 26 predicted proteins | sample KBSK5502metaG_FD_65468 | JGI IMG/M metagenome (GOLD analysis project Ga0070707, IMG submission 65468) | Corn, switchgrass and miscanthus rhizosphere microbial communities from Kellogg Biological Station, Michigan, USA - KBS K5-50-2 metaG | ecosystem: Host-associated > Plants > Roots >... | reverse complement strand
AGCAATTGGCAAGGAAGATTTGATGCGTTCAATTTCCATCGTGGAATGGGTGACCGCTGTAAGCCTGATCATGGCGGTCGCGACGCCATTGCCGTGTCTGGCGCAGCGTGGCAACTTCGGTCAATCTCCTCCGCAGCCGCGAAGACAACTCTATCCGTACCAGAACCGCGGGCCGGCGCCTCGTGGGCCGCAAGGACATGCGGGCGATTGGTTGCGTCGCTACAAGGACTTGCCTCCCACCGAGCAACAACGTGCTCTGCAGAACGATCCGCAGTTCCGGCGTCTGCCTCCCGGACGCCAGCAGGAGTTACAACGGCAGCTACAGCATTTCTCCAGCTTGCCACCACAGCAGCAGCAACGCGTACTCAATCGCATGGAGACGTGGGAGCATCTGACCCCGCAGCAGAAGCAGCAGGCGCGTCAGATCTTTGGGGAGATGCAGCAGCTTCCACCAAACCGGCGACGCATGGTAGGAACAGCCATCCGCGACCTGCGGACCATGCCGCCCCAGCAGCGCGAACAGATCATTAGTTCTCCACGCTTCAGGAGCATGTTTTCACCGCAGGAGAGGGACATGATGCGCGGGGCTACACGCCTGCCCCTGGCGGGTGCCGAAGGCGGCCGAGGCGAGCAATCGCCTGCACGGCCGCAATGAACAATCCCTTGCCTTCGCAGGTTTTCCGAAGAAGGCCTTCGGATCCTTCTGCAAACTGCGCGCTATTTTCGCAGGAGATTTCTGGCAATGAACAAGGCATTCGCAGGCCGTTCACCGAGCCGGCGCATAAGATACGGATACCATTCCGTACCGAACGGAACGTAGACACGCATGCGCCAGCCCTGGCGCACCAACCGCCGTTGTAGGTCGCGGCGGATTCCGTAGAGCATCTGGAATTCAAAGGAGTCGCGCGAAATTTTCTCGGCGACGGCGAACGCCTGGGCCTGGCGGATGATGTTTTCATCGTGCGTGGCCAGCCCGTGGTAGATGCCGCTCTTGAGCAGAATCTTCATCAGCCTGATGTAGTTGTCATCAACATCAGCTTTTTTGGGAAAAGCAATGTCTGCCGATTCTTTGTAAGCCCCTTTACACAGGCGGATCCGAATTCTTTCGGCGAGCAGTTGCTCGATGTCCTTCTCCGAGCGATACAGGTAGGCCTGGATGACTGTGCCTATCGAATCTTGGTTTCCCGGCGTGCGATGCACTTGGTGAACGAAGTCCAGTGTGCGCTGAGTGTAAGGCGAGCCTTCCATGTCGACGCGAACGAACCCGCCGGGCCTCATGGACGCCGCTTTAGCCACGAGTCCGGCAACCAGGTCGCGCGCAAGTTGCTCATCCACGTCAAGGCCCATATGGGTAAGCTTGAGGCTGATGTTGGCATTGAGCTTCTGGGCCGCAACCGCGTCGAGAATTTGGTGGTAGAGCTGGGCGCTGGCTCTCGCTTCATCGAGATTGTGGACGTTTTCGCCAAGATTGTCGACGGTGACGCTCATGCCGGCGCGGTTCAATGCTTGTGTGACAGAAATGGCATCGGCTATATCGGTGCCAGCCACGAAGCGGTGCGAGACCCGCCGTCCAATCGAAGATCGCTCAGCGAAGGCACGAAGCGAGTGATTCTCGGACAGGCGAACAAAAAACGTTCTCAGCATGCAGCGCCCTTAGAACCAGGCGGAATGAGCATTGCCGTGCGTGGAGGGCACATGAAGATCACAGAAGGTTTTAGCACAAACAGAGAGAGATTGCCGAGACGATGGAGTAAGACGGTGGCGCCTTGACCTGGTTATCAAAACACCGCCGGCGAATCTGTCAACCTAACTGAAAATAGACTGAGGCGTGCAAAGAAGAACTATTGAGAGTTGAACTTAATCTCGACCAGGCTCCCGGGTTTCCCTTGCCGCAGACTCCCACTTGCACTTGAAAACGGCGTTCTCGGCAGATTTGGCAAGCACGGGATGACCGCCCTTGATTTCCAACGGTCTTCACCGCGCCACTAGGACCGACAACGACCTCGACCTTGACGTTTCTCTTCAGGTTCATGGTGCCGGCCATGTCTGGATATGCTGGAACCACTCGGTTCACAACTTTGCGAGCGCTTTCGGTAGCTATCTGAGCATCTGTCCGGCGGGGAACCACAATCAATCCGAAGCTGACAATAAGGGCGACCCCGGCGACGATTCGCCGAGTAGCGGTTGGCATGCCTTTGAGAATAAGGGGACTCTAATGTTTACAGAAAGATCATTTCGGTAATCTCGGTCAAGGATTGCGCTTTGTTTTGACAGGTTTGATAGCTGGAATCACTCACTTGCCATGCCCTTCGAGAAATTTCTCTGCCTCCATCGCGGCCATGCAGCCGGTGCCAGCAGCGGTGATAGCCTGCCTATAGCGGCGGTCCTGCACGTCTCCGCAGGCATAGACTCCGTGAACCCGAGTGAAGACGTAATTGTGAGTTTTGAGGTACCCATCGGCATCGGTGTCGAGTTGGCCTTCGAACATCTTCGCATTGGGCACGTGACCAATGCCAAGAAAGAGTGCGCTGGTGGGAAAATCCCACGTCTTGCCGGTTTTCACATTGCTCAATTTCACCGCCGTGACTTCCTTTTTATGCACATCGTAGACGTCTTCAACGACCGTGTCCGTCAGAAAATCAATCTTGGGATTCCCGCGAGCGCGCTCCAGCATGATTTTGGACGCCCGGAACTCATCACGACGATGAATGATGGTGACCTTCGTCGCAAAACGGGTGAGGAAGGTCGCTTCCTCCATGGCCGAGTCTCCGCCGCCAACCACCACAATTGCCTTTCCCGAGAAGAAGAAGCCATCACAAGTGGCGCACGATGACACTCCGTGTCCAATCAGTTGCTGCTCGTGGGGCAAGCCCAGCCAGCGCGCCGACGCCCCGCTAGCGATGATGAGCGCCTGAGCATGAACTTGGTGTTTGCCGAGGTGCAGAAGAAACGGACGCTGGCCGAGATCCGCGCTGGTGAGATGCGCCATGCGGTATTGCGCGCCGAATCGTTCGGCCTGCTTGCGCATATTTTCGACCAATTGCGGACCGAGAATACCTTCCGGAAATCCGGGAAAATTCTCGACCATGGTTGTGAGTGATAGTTGTCCACCGGGTTCGTGGCCTTCGACGACGAGCGGCTTCAGGTTGGCGCGGGCAGCATATAAGGCCGCGGTGTGTCCGGAGCAACCGGAACCGATGATGACGACATTGCGAGTTTCGCTCATAAGATTTCTTGATTCAAAGTTTAGATTGCCGATTGTCGATTAAGTTGCAGAGCGCGGACTTGGCCGCCAGACAATGGTTGAACCACGGCCATACCGAGGCACGCGAGGGCAAAGAAGCGAATTACCCTCACTTTTTTTCTTCCAAGGGGCGGCGAAGTTTGGATTTTGGGGCGGCCTTCGCCTTCGCGCCTCCAACCTTGGCCAGTTCCTCCGGCACGGTTCTGCGAACACCCAGCAGCGCCCGGTAGTTCGTCAACACCTGGGAAGCGCTACGGAACAGCGGCTCGTAAGCAGATTGGTCAGGCGGCGCGCCTGCTTCTGACACAGTGCACCGAGCCAGCGCCACTGAAGATGTGCCAAAGCGTTCAAGACGAATGCGACTCACGGGATTATCGACCGCCAACATATCTGCCGGACTTGTGACCGAGGAAGCGCTGTCTTCGAGCGAGACCTGCATTAGGTCCTTGGCGTCGCGCACGCGCAGCACCAGAGTCTCCACCATATTTTGTCCGTCGTTGCTGAAGGAGTATTGCACGTTGGAAAAAAACGCCTGCGGGGAGAATTCGTGGCGGATACGAACATAGGTAGCCACGGAGGGTTCTGCGGAGACAACCGCGCTTTGTCCCGGCTGAAGGAAATTCGGAGCGTCCGTCAGGGTAGAGCGTCCGCGAGAGATTTCGAAATCGGAGGCGAATAACGGCTGTTTAGGAATGCGCCCTAAAGCTGCGGCTATTTCTTTTTGATCAGCAGGGGACGGGGCGCAAACGTTGAGCACATTCACCTTGACCTGCGGCGGGGATGAAGGTGGATTGGCGGTCTGTTGAGCAACGGCGGCAGGTGCAAGAACAAGGCCGCCCAGGGTGAAGGCAAGGATTCGGAGCACGGCGCAATTCTAAATGAGAAGGGCGAAAATCTTAAATCGCAGGGGATGCCGAATGGAGGCGGGGTAGAATCGTTGATATGGCGAACCTGACATTAGTTTATGGCATGCGGTTATTGCCTTCGGACGAGGTAGTCGAAGTAGGCGAAGCTCCAGTAAAGCTCAAGAATGGGCGGGAAGCTCACGTCACCATGCACGTGCTTGAGGGCAGCAAGGAAGAGATCGAAAAGCAACTGCGAACAAGTTTGGAAGCATTCTTTGATTTCTATCCGGAGATTTGAATGTCTGATCTCTTGCAATGCGCTAGTGGGCAGCTGACTACCTTGTCCGGGGGTTCGATCTGGCCCTTCCATAATCTTGTGCCGGCCGCGTAACCCAAAATGGCTCTCTCGTATCCATTCGTGCGGCGTAGGTTGAGCCGGGCCGGCTTGTGGCCCGAAGGTGGGATTGCGCGCGCCGCCTGGTATTCCCTGGGCCTAGCTGGAGTTCTGTTTGTTCTTGCCCTACTGCTGCGATGGGTCGCCCCCGCCTGGGGCAGCAGCATGGGGTGGTGGGTGAAGTTCCTGGTCTTTGACGCGGCAATGTTGTTTGCGATTGTTGCTTTCCGCTGGCTGAAGAAGAAACTCCTGTGGCGGCTGCGTAATCGGCTGATTGTCACCTACGTTTTTATCGGGGTGATTCCGGTGGTGCTGCTAATCGCTCTGGCGTTCATCACGCTTTATCTCTTCGCCGGACAGTTCGCCAGCTTTGTGGTGACTTCGGAAATCAACTCGCAACTGCGCAGGTTGGAAGCGGTGAATGCTGCCATCAGCAACGAACTCGCGGCGCGCCTGGAGCGTGGACAGAATCCAACGGCGGAATCTCTGGCCGGCCTGAAGAAACGCGACCCGGCATGGCAACGACGCCAGGTCTGCGCATGGTATGCCACTAAAGCCTTGCCTCTTTGCGGCGGGCCGCACGCGGGGTCTTTGTTCACATTCCCAGCCTTCGTCACGGGAACGTTTCGCGAGATAGTCCGGGATCAAAACCAATTGCATTTGCGCGTGGCTACGATCCTTCCCCTCCGCGCGGAAAAACTGGCAGTCGTCACCACCGAACCTTTGGACAAGGAACTAATCGGAAAAATTGCGACAAACCTCGGAGAAATCACCCTCTATGCAGCGGGCATCGAAAACGCGCCAGCAGCGCTGCCTAGCAACGGAGGCGCGCCGATTATTTCCGCAGAGAGCGAGGGTAGCGAGAAGCAGTCCAAATCGCAGACATCCTCTTCGCTGAAGCCTGACCAGGCGAGTACGGGGATTGTCATCCGCCAGAGCCCGTCTGGCGCAGAACTACAGGGCGGCCAACCGGAGCTGCACCCCACCTTCACGGTGGGCACGCTGCCAGATGCAACAAACGGTTTGGACCGGGAGATCACTTTCGGCACCCCGCTGCCAGTTGTCGATTGGAAGACCGGAGAACGCGAACGAGCGGGCGCGTTAGTGCGAGTGATGACGCGGCCCTCGGTGCTGTACGGACATTTGTTTGCCGCCTTAGGAGACTTTGCAACGGGCGTCGAGTACATCCTCTTGGCGGTTGGCATTTTCTTTGCCGTGATTGAATTGGTCGCGCTCATTACCGGATCGCGCCTCACCCGCACTGTAACCCGAGCCGTGGCACAACTCTATGACGCTACCCAGCACGTAAACCGTGGCGACTTCAGCCATCGAGTCCCGGTTCAATCTGCAGACCAACTGGCGGAGCTTGCACTGTCGTTCAACTCGATGACCGCCTCTATCGAGAGGCTGATCGTCGAGCAAAAAGAAAAGCAGCGGTTGGAAAATGAGCTGATGATCGCGCAGGAAGTGCAAGCGCAGTTGTTCCCCCGGCAAGTCAGGGAACTGGAGTCGCTCGAGGTGCACGGCTTCTGCCGCCCAGCCCGCACCGTCAGCGGCGATTATTACGACTTCTTGACTGCCAGCTCCCACAAACTGATCCTGGCCGTTGGCGACATCAGCGGGAAAGGAATCTCAGCAGCTCTGCTTATGGCGACCATCCACTCGGCGGTGCGCGCCTACAGCGTTGAGAGTTTGCCGCAAATGAGGGAACCCGTAGCGGTAGGAGCGGTCGCCGGGTCCGGCAGAGTGATGGTTACCTGGCCGGAAGGTGCGGAAGTCTCTCCATCGGCACTGCTAAGTTTGCTCAATCATCAGCTGTACGAGAGCACGCCTCCGGAAAAGTACGCGACTCTTTTCCTGGGCCTCTATGACGGACGTACACATCAGCTTAACTACAGCAATGGAGGACATCTGCCGCCCCTGCTCATTGGCGAGGACGGGACTCTCCGCCGGTTGGAAGCCGGGGGAACGGTCGTCGGCCTGTTCGACAACATGAGCTACGACGAGGGCTCCGTGGAGATGCATCCGGGAGAGATCTTTGTGGCCTACAGCGATGGCATCACCGAACCAGAGAATGATTTCGGCGAATTCGGTGAAGAGCGGCTGATCGACCTGGTCCGAAAAAATCGGCGCTTGCCGTTGGAACAGATCAGTCAGGTCGTGACCACTGCAGTCGATGACTGGATCGGCGACAACGAACAGCCTGACGACGTGACTTTGGTGCTGGCTCGGGCGCGATGAAGAATCTCTGCCCGAGGCTCATCAAATTCGCTGGCTCTTCCACCGTCCGCGACGAAATAAGATTGCGCTAGCCACCGCAATGGACGCCTCGGCGATCACAATGGCGTAAAACGCCCCATTGGAGCGCAGGTTAAGCGGAATTGCCAGCCAGTACGCCAGAGGGATTTCAAGCAGCCAGAAACCAAAGAAATTAACGATTGTTGGAGTAACCGTGTCGCCCGCCCCATTAAACGCCTGAAGCATGACCATGGCATATGCATAGCCGATGTTGCCGTAGCTCACGATGCGCAAGCATGACACTCCCAGGGGCAGCACGGCAGGGTCGTGAGTGAAAAGGCGGATCACCGGTTCCGCGAACAGCACGAAGAAAACTCCCAAGCTGCCCAGGAACAACATGTTGTAGAGGCCAGTGCGCCACACCGCAGCCTCGGCGCGTTCAGGCTGCTTTGCCCCCAGATTCTGCCCCACTAGGGTTGCCGCAGCGTTGCTCAAACCCCACGAAGGAAGAATCGCGAATATGACGACTCGTATGGCAATGGTGTATCCCGCAAGCGCGGCCGCGCCAAAAATGCTGACGATGCGCACCAAGCCGATCCAACTGGTGTGGGCAATCGCAAATTGAAGAATGCCTGTCAGCGAGACTCGGAGCAAGCGCCACAACACATCCAGGTGCAGACGAATCTGGTTGGCAAAAATGCGGATGCGCTCGGTGCCACGGAGCAAGCGATAGAATTGGTACGCAACTCCAATGCTACGGCCAGTGAGCGTCGCCCATGCGGCGCCCGTGACGCCCAAACGCGGAAACGGTCCAAGGCCGAAAATGAGGCAAGGGTCGAGGAACAGATTGATGATGTTCGAGACCCAAAGCAAGCGCATGGCAATGGCGGCGTCGCCGGCGCCGCGAAAAATCGCGTTGTTAAGAAAGAGCATCAGCACAACGCCGCTGCCGCCCAGACAAATCCTGGTGTAACCGCTGCCGACGGCTACGATCTCAGATGAAGATCCCATCCACCGCAGCAGACGAGGGGCCAGCACCAGGCAAGGTGCGCCGATGACGATCGACACCATCAGACCGAGCGCGATGGCCTGAACCGCTGCAACCGCAGCGCCAGTCGAATCCTTTTCGCCGATGCGCCGCGCCACCATGGCGGTCGTGGACAGACTCAGCCCCATGGCAACGGCAAAAACCAGGCTCAACATTGACTCGGTGAGACCGACCGTAGCCACGGCATTTGCCCCCAGCCGTCCCACCCAGAAAACATCCACCACCGCAAACAGGGACTCCAAGACCATTTCCAGCACCATGGGCACGGCCAACAGAAAGATGGCCCGATTCAAACTGCCGGAGGTATAGTCCTGGGGCGAACCGCGAATCGCCTCGGCCAACGAGGTCCATAGTGTAGGCTGCGACTCGGCAGCGGAAATAGAAGCTTCCATCGAGTTTGCGATCGATGTCCTTAAAATTTAGCTCGAAAGAATCACGGGAGTCCGAAACTGTAGAGCGCACTTCCGGCTGCGATGGCTACGTACTGTTTGCCATCGACCGCGAATGCCATCGGCGAAGCGTATACCTCTCCCCCCATCTCGAAGTGCCACAGCGCCTTGCCCGACTGAGCGTCGAGCGCGATGAAGTTGCCTTCCGCGTCGCCTGTGAATACTACCCCGCCGGCGGTAGAGAGCGCTCCTGCCCACGAGGGAGAGGGATGACGGAACTCCCACTTCATCTGTCCGGTCGCCGGATCGATCGCGCGCAGGGCACCCCAATACGGTTCGGCTTCATCCGAGGGGAAATATGCGCTGCCGTAGTAAGCGTGCCCCGCTTCGTAAGGTTGAGGGGCGGTGCTGAAGATGTCGCACTGCTCACGCGCGGTCACGTAGAACAATCCAGTTTGTGGATCGTACGTAGGCGCCATCCAGTTGGTGGCGCCGATGGCTCCGGGACACACGGTGTGGCCTTCGAGCGTCGGTTTGGCTCCCTTATTCGCGAGTGGGCGCCCCTCCGCGTCCTTGCTGTCGCTCCACGTGATCTTGCCGTACGCATTCGCCGAGAGCAGCTTGCCGTTGGCGCGATCGATCACGTAGAAGAAGCCGTTGCGATTGGCCTGCGCGATGAGATGCTTGCTACCGGTGTCGATCATGATGGGCACTTGCGTAGCGTCCCAATCGTGTTCGTCGTGTTTGGTGTACTGAAAATACCAGTTCAGCTTGCCGGTATCGGCGTTGAGCGCGAGCAGCGAGTTGCTGTAGAGATTGTCGCCGGCGCGTCCCTCTCCACGATTCGAAGGCGCAGGATTTCCGGTCGGCCAGAAGAGCTGATTGGTTGACGGATCGTAAGTTCCCGTGTTCCACGCCGGCGCACCGCCAACTTTCCACGAGTCGCCCTCCCACGTGTCATGACCTGGCTCTCCCGGCCCCGGCACAGTGTAGAAGCGCCACTTGCGCTCGCCGGTTGTCGCGTCGTAGGCGTCGATGAAGCCGCGAACACCGTATTCCCCTCCCGAAACGCCAAGTACGATCAGATTCTTCACCGCCAGCGGCGCCGCGGTGAAGCTGTAGCCCAGCTTGTAGTCGACGGCGGCTACGTCCCAGATGACGCTACCGGTTTTCGCATCGAGCGCAATCAGGTGCGCATCAAGCGTGCCGAAGACAACCTTGTCGCCGAGAATCGCAAGCCCACGATTGACGCGCCCGCAGCACGGACGAATGTCCGAAGGCAACTGGCGCTGGTAGAGCCAGATGGGCCGCCCGGTGCGGCCGTCGAGGGCGAAGGCGCGGTCGTCCTGCCCAGTGGCGTAAAGGATGCCATCGACCACAAGCGGAGTGGTTTCAAACTTACCCGTTCCCGCAGTCTGGTATACCCACTTCGCAACCAGGGTGCGCGCGTTGCCTGGATTGATTTGATCGAGCGGGCTGAAGCGGCGTCCGGCGTAGTCTCCGGAGTAGGTCAGCCAGTTCTGCGGCTCCTTCGCGGAGTTGAGCAACCGTTCGAACGTGACCTGCGCCCCAGCCTGGCAGGCAAAAGCGCCGACCAGTGTGCAGGTCACCAGGAAACTCATCAGCGCCGCAAAAAGCGTGGGCCCAAAAGCTCGCCTCAGCGCTCTCTGCGGCACTTCTCGGCGATCTCCGCGATTCAGAATTTGTCGGGTTTCGGCACTGAAGAAAGCGAAGCGCAGAGGGCGCAGAGAACATCCGCAGAGCCGTGCCACGCAATGGGTCGTCCCGCTCATTTCGCACCTAGGTTGATCAAGTACGCCACAATGTCACCGAGATCTTTGTCATTCAACACCGCGGCGTCGTATTTGGGCATCATGGACTCGCGACTCTTCTGGAATGAACGCAGCTTGTCTTTTTCCAGCAGGTAAATCTGCTCGTTCGTATCCATCATCTGCACGCTGAAATGATCTTCGTTCAAGGCCACGCCCTTGATTTCTTTTCCGTTGACCGTCACGACCGTGACCGTTTCGTATTCCTGGGCGAACTCTTTGGTGGGCTCGGTCAATCCCCAGGCCAGCCGCCGGCTGGGATTGCGAACCGAATCGATGATCGCTTCCACCGTCCGGGTTCCACCGACAGAAGTGAGTTCCGGCCCCAATCGCCCGCCTTTGCCCTTGATCATGTGGCAAAGCGAACAGTTGGCATCGCCATAAAAAAGTTCTTTCCCGTGTGTGGCATCGCCGATCGGTTTGGTGGGAGCCTTCACCTCTACGCTGCGGATGTAGGTTATGAGTTCCCAGATTTCTTCGTCGGTCATCCCGACACCCTGGGCGTTGGTTCCGTTAGCCGGCATGGCCGTACCAGGAATTCCGTTATTGATAATTTGAAACATCACTGCATCCGACGTTGCATGCTTCTTCTGCGCCCGCGTCAGGTCGGGACCGCGTCCTCCGCCGCGCGCACCGAGGCCATGGCAGAGAGCGCAGTTGATGCGGAACTCGTATTCTCCGGCCTTCGCCGCCTTGGGGTCACCCGCCCGGGGGTTGTGATCGTCAGCGGCGAGAGCGACCGTGGTTGCGACCACTATCGCCAGCAGCGTGGGTGAAAACCAACGTCGAGTTGGGATCAGCGCTCGCTTGGCTGGCAGCCAATTTGCCAAACCCAAGACCGGTGAAGCTTTACCGCCTCCGACATTTTTCACGGAGTAGTCTCCGACAAAATAATATGGGATGGTATCACTGCTGGCGCCGCTTTCGGACTGTGGAAGTCTTTGCGGCAACGACCGCTAACGTCCTGCGTTTTCCAGCATAGACACCCAGCCGAGTCGTGGCCTTCGCACCTCGCGGCCAAAGCCGACTCCAATCACGCCGCCGACGCAGCACCCCAGTTTGGATCGTCGGGTTCATGGTTTCCGGTTTCGGTCTTGCGGTTTGCGGTCCATCGCCTCCTCGATCCTCGGCTTGACCCAGCCCCTTCGCAGCTGCGAGCGGGCGACAGCCCCGCCCGTACATGTCCAGCGGGTATCTGTGAGCTGCACTTCTGGCTCTCTACACTTAAGGTCTCCCCGGGAGTCGGTCGATCTTCCCCTAGGGCGAGGACTTTGTACATGTAGCCCGCTAAGTTGCTGATAAATCATCCCTTCCAGCGGAAGGCAGCAGGCTGTGGCAGGCCCACATGGGAGAGCACGCGATAGGCAAACTCGCGGGCCAGGGCATCCAAAGTTGCGGGCCGGTAATAGAAGGCTGGAATGAGCGGAAAGATGGTCGCGCCCGCATCGGCGGCCCGGTACATGTTCCGGATGTGGATTTTGTTGAGAGGCGTCTCGCGTACGCACAGGACCAGCGGACGCTTCTCTTTGAGGCAAACATCGGCGGCACGCTCGATGAGGTGCGAGGCATCGCCGTGAGCGATGCGCGCGAGAGTGCCCACGCTGCATGGGAGCACGATCATGGCGTCAGCAGGATACGAACCGCTGGCCACGTTCGCGCCGATGTCAGCGTTGGATTGTTGGTGAATTTTAGGTGACGCTCGGGCCGAGCGCGAAGGGCTGCCTCGAGTTGCAGCTGAGCTCTTCGCCAGCTTCGACCCGCCGAGGATCTGGCCGATGACATTGGAGCGGCCTTTGATGGTGAGTTCCTCGGCGAGTACGCGTAGGCCGCTGTCGGAGGCGATGAAGTTCACGGTCTGGATGCGCTTATCGCGCTCGACCGCGAGCAGAAGTTGGCGGAGAAAGATGGAGCCACTGGCGCCGGTCGTTGCAACGGTGAGGATTTGTGGCGGCTGATTGGGCAAAGCGTGCTCCGGCAAAACGGTAATGGGTTCTCGCCCCGAAGTTTGGAGCATAGGTACGCTGCGGCGCGGAAGTCAAGGCGAGACAGAACCGTAGCGCGCAGCGCAGCTGGTTGAGCTAGGAGCGAAAAGCTAAGCGCTAGAAGCTGGTCTTATGGCAAGCATGGCCAACCTACGATTCCGGCGGAGTGCGGCGCAGTTGCATGCGCTGGTGGGGGTGGAGCGCGAGATTCGCGCCCAGGACTCGCATAACCGACGCAAATATCTTCGGGAATTCAGCCAATCCTTTCGGGAGTACGATTGCGTTCTCGATCCACAGGGACTCGATCAGGCGATACAAAGAGCCGACATCGTTCTAATCGGCGACTATCACGCTCTTCCGGCGGCACAGCGCTACGCCGCCGCTGCTGTAGAACAGCGTGCGCTCGTGGGCGACCGGCCCGTCGTACTTGGGGTCGAGACCATCTTCGCGCGCGACCAACACATTCTGGACGAGTGGTGGCGGCGCGAGATTGACGAGAACGAATTGCGCCAGCGGATTCGCTTCGACATTGACTGGGGCTACGATTGGGCTCCCTTCCGTGAAGTCCTGGCGACCGCCCGGGACCACGCCGAGGCACTCTACGGTCTCGATTGCATGCCGCGAGACGACCTGCGAAGAATTGGACTGCGAGATTGCCACGCCAGCGCAAAAATAGTGGAGATGCGGAGATGCCATCCGAATGCGGTGATCTTTGTGTTGTTCGGGGAGTCGCATCTGGCTCCGGGTCATTTGCCTCAATTACTGCGTGACGAAATGCCCGAGGCGAAAATTGTCACGGTTTTACAGAATGTGGATGCGCTCTACTGGCGAGCCGCGGGCGAGCGGGCGAACAAGGTGGAAGCCGTTCGTGTGAACGACGATGTTGTCTGCGTGTTCAACGCTACTCCGCTGGAAAAATATGAGAGCTATCGGCTATGTCTCGACCAATGGAGCCGCGCAGAAAACGAGCCCGACTTCGCTCCCACGATCTACAACTTAATCGGGAGCCTTGCCAGTTTCCTCGAGATCAACCGTTATTCCCCGCACAATGGCACGCAGCCGAAATTCCTCGTGGACATGCTGCCTGAGGTGTATGGCCGTTCCTCGGACGGGATGTTGCGCCGGTTGTTGTCCCGCCATGGCGTAAGCGAGCACGAGTTCGAGGCGATGCTGCTGCGCGTGGAAGAACGCGGTGGCGCTTATTTGCCAGAGGTCAACGCGTTCTACATGTGCGAACTTCAAATGGTCAACGCGGCCGAGGATGTCGCCCGCTTTCTCCACCAGGCGTGCCGGGGTCTACCGCGGAATGTGAACAGGAATGAAACCAACGACAATACTCACCATGCCAATGGCCTGAGCGAAAAGTCAGGAGCTGCACCGCCCACGGGTGCCGCCTTCCATGCCCTTGTGGTCGAGAATGCGCTCGCGTACTTCGGATCCAAGGTGCTGCATCCCTCGACGCCAGCGCTTCGGGATGAACGAGAAACCTCGTCTTTCGCCCTGTATGACAGAGCTGCGCAGGCCGCAGCGCGCTCCGAGAATGGCAAGGTGAGAGAGACCGCCCGGGAATGGGGTCAACGCTTGGGGAGCCTGCTTTACGATGCTTACCTGGCGGGAAGATGGTCGAAGAACTCACTACGGAAACTTTTCCTCGCCCACCTGGATGAACTGGAAGTGGCCAGGAACGTCTGCGCGACGATAATCTCAAAGACTCGCCGGAGTTGCCGCAGCGTTCGGGTTTGATGAAGAAGTCAGAACTCAGCATTCCTCCCTGGTGGTTGTCAGCCGGTATCGGCGGTTCTGACAAAGTGCCGTCTATCTTTTTCCTTCATCACGTCTTATCGATATCGCGCGTTAGCATCCGCGATACACCTGAGTCGCTCAAATGCTAACCTGATTTATGCTGAGTGCTGAGTGCCGCTTTGAACGCCGAATCCATCCGCAAATTGTTCGCGCAAGTGCGCCAGGGCGGACTCTCGCCTGATGAGGCCGTGGAGCGCCTCCGTCATCTGCCGTTTGAAGATCTCGGCTTTGCCAAGGTGGATCACCATCGCGCTCTGCGCGCGGGTATGCCTGAAGTAATCTTCGGGGAGAATAAAACGCCAAAACAAGTGGCGGACATATTTTTTCGTTTGTCTCAGCATGGCGGCAATGTCTTAGCAACGCGTGTCAATGAAAAACAGTTTGCGGCAGTGAAGAAAAGAGTCCGCCCGGCGCAATACCGCAAATTGGCACGGGCAATCACATTGCAGCGCGACCCGAAGAAATATGGCAAGGGTAGGATCGCCGTCGTCTCGGCGGGAACCAGTGATATCCCCGTGGCCGAAGAAGCTGTGGCTACAGCGGAAGTTATGGGCAACGAGGTGCAGCACTTTTACGATGTGGGCGTGGCGGGAATTCACCGGCTGCTGGCGAATCGGGAGGCGCTATCAAAGGCACGCGTCGTAATCGTCTGCGCCGGCATGGAGGGCGCGCTGCCCAGCGTGGTAGGAGGCCTCGTGGGCGTGCCCGTGATTGCCGTACCTACCAGCATCGGCTACGGTGCCGCGTTCAAGGGACTGGCGGCGCTGCTGGGAATGATGAACTCCTGCGCTTCGAATGTAAGCGTGGTGAATATTGACAATGGATTTGGCGCGGGCTATGTGGCGTCACTGATCAATCGGCTTCCCTGAATCCTCACTCCCCCGGGAGTAATCAGAGACAGTATTATGCTCAACCCGCTATCGCCAGAAGCCAAGAAATTGATCGATCGTCCGAACTTCGCGCACCTTGCCACGCTCATGCCCGACGGTACTCCGCAGTCCACACCGGTTTGGCTCGGACGCGAGGGCGAGCACCTGGTTATCTGCACTTCAGATGGCTCTCTCAAAGCCAGGAACACCCGCCGTGATCCACGACTGGCGCTGTCCATTGTGGACTTCGACAATCCCTACGAGGAAGTTCAGATTCGCGGTCGGGTTATTGAGCGGCGTCCCGACCCTGAACTCAAGGTGATGGATCCGATCTCGCACAAATACGTCGGGAAGCCTTTCCCGATGCGCAGCTATGAAGGCCGCGTCGCCCTGATCATTGAGGTGGAAAAGGAACGTTACACGAAACTGCCATTCCGGCACACGCCTCCAATCGGGTAGGAGGCGGGGTCATCCCCGCCGTCCTCCCACACCACCGGACGTGCGGTTCCGCATCCGGCGGTTCCTGTCTACTGGGCAGAAACTAATCTGCGGCAGCGAGTTTGGTCTCGTGCGTGGTGTCGTCCGGCGTCCGATGGCACCCCGAAAATCAGTGGGACTTCCGGCCCCGCTGATTACTCCTAGATTTCCCGTGTCACCACGAGACTTCTGCCCAGTACGCTCGGAGAGCAAGCGTGACTATCCACTCCTGACAGCTCGGGCCCTTCGCCACCAATGAAGAAAGGCGCGGCTTACGCCGCGCCCTTTGTGCTAGCCCCAAAACCCGCTCACATCCCTGGCTGGTTCGACTTGCTCTCCACCAGCAATTGATTGTCTACGGTGAAGGCGCCGAAGACCTGGTTGGCTCTTATGCCGGCGACCTGCTTGTCCATGGTGTTATCCACGGATCCGTAGAGGGTGACGTGGCCATTGACCACGATGATGCGGATCGGATGCGCCGGGTCCGTCGCATACTTGCTCAGCACGGAGTCACGGTAAATAGCTCGAGCCGTGCGCAAACGGATGCCATCATCGAAAATTGATGTCGGCTCAAGCGAAATGTTTGAGACCACATCCTTCACTCCGGGCATGTTCGCGATGTCAGCAAGAGCCTCGTCGCGTCCGACGCCGGTTCGATCCTGACCTTCAACCGTAACAACTCCATCTTTCACTCCGATCGCGAAGTAATCGAATGTGTTGTCATAACCGACGCGCACGTAGCGCAGCTTTTTCGCCAGTTTCTGTTCTAGCTGCTCGTCGGGAACGCTGGGGCCCGCAACTGTGACCAGGTTGCGCACGCCTTGCACTCCCGAAGCCTTGCGGACGACCTTAGCCGCGTCGAGCTTACGCTGGTAGAGATCGACCGTGCCCGTGAGAGTCACGATACCGTCTTCGACGCTCGATTTCACATCAGAGAACTGCTTCTTGGCCGCAAGCCGTTGAGTGACCGCGGTTTGAATTTGATTGTCATAGCGAGCCGCGCTGGCAGGCTGGGCAACGAGGGTGGCGCTCAACAGCCCCACTGCCAGCAGCGAAGCCACCGTATTCCACAAACTATTCTTTGCAACTGTCATTGAGGTCACCTCCGACCTATTGACGAAACTTTACGATCTAACCATCTGGTTAATTAATTGGATGCGGGCTGGGTGGCACAAGATGCATCGGGACAGAGGCGGGAACGGCATGACTCTTCTAATGCAAACAGGGGGGTGCTGCACCAAGTCGCCGAGTACGGTCTCATTTGCCCGAAGAATGCGCGACATCCGTCTTGTCCGCCTCTTTCTCTTTTTCCTTTCTGTCGGCGACAGAACTCAGGCGAATCACCACCGCGGCAGCGGTATAGCGGACGCGGGCATTGCGGTCGGCAAAGGCGGGTTCGACTCTGTCCCGCAGGGATGGATCTTCGCGCTCGGCTATCGCCCCCATAGCGGCGGCGCGTACGATCCAATTCTTGTCGCGCGTCGCCTTGACCAAGGCCGCAGCGCTAGCAGGGTCGGGATCATGCGCGAGGAAACTCGCGGCCACTGCCCGCACCGGGTTGGGATCTTTTTTGTGCATAGTGCGGTAAGCGTCCCAGCAAATGCCCGCCAAGGGGACAAAACCAATGCCTTCAGAGAAGCCAATTTTTGCCAGCTCCTTGGGGTTATGGAGGGTCTCGAGTTGCTGGGCAACCAAGCCATCGTTGGACTTTCTTGCTCCTGCAAGCACGTCGTAATAAATTGCGTAGGCGGAAGTATCGTCTTTCAGGTCGCGCAGAGAAGGCGCTGCAGCCATTACCACCGGAAGCTTCCTATCGGAAAGGCGTTTCCGGAGCCACGGAATAGACTCGGTACAGCGCATCTGCCCCAAAGCCGTCGCCGCTGCGACGCGAACTTCAGGCTTGGGATCTTCGAGCGCATGCCTGGCAAGGTTGCGGGCGTGAACATCGTTGCGTAGCAAGCCGAGGGCGCGGATGCTATTTGTCCGCTCGCCGGTCTTCTGCGAAGCAGCCGCGGTATCCAGCATGTCCCAGGCTTTCCGTGTGCCGGCTTCATTATCGGTAGCCGCCCGAATACGGAGGGGCAACAAGGCAGCCAAGGCAAGACACAGAATCGTCAGGCATCGAAAAAGTCTGCTCACGGAAACTGTTCCTCCGTCCGGCCCATGCCCACGGGGCGCTCAGCACAAGACAATCGATGCCACGTAGCACGAAAACGTGAACGACAATTCCACGAAGATTAAGGTACTAACAGGCAGAAGAGACTGTAGCGGGAAGGCACCTACCGTTTAGGCTTCGCCGATCGCGCAGGGGTCTTGCGTTTTCCGCCGTTCTTGAACACCCGCGCAAATATCTTGTCGACATTCTTGAGCTGACGCCGCAGGTCGAAAGCACGCTCAATCTGTTTGGCAGGCACGCGGGTGGTTATTTCCTTATCGTTCAGCACCAACTGGTGAAAGTCGAGGTCTTCTTTCCAGGCGCGCATAGCGTGGCGCTGCACCATGCGGTACGCGTCTTCGCGGGAAACCCCGTGTTCCACCAAGTCAAGCAGCAACTGCCCGCTGAAGATGAGACCGCGGGTGCTATCGAGGTTCGCCTGCATGCGCTCCGGGTAGACAAACATGGTCTCGATGAGGTTGGTCGTTTTCTTAAGTAGGTAATCGATCAACGTCGTCGAGTCGGGCAGGATTACGCGTTCCGCTGAGGAGTGTGAGATGTCGCGCTCATGCCAGAGCGCGACATTCTCAAATCCGGCTTGCGCATTGGAGCGCACCACCCGGGCCAGACCGCTGATCTGCTCGCAGGTAATGGGATTGCGTTTATGCGGCATCGCCGACGAGCCCTTTTGCTTTTCGCTAAAAAATTCCTCAACTTCACGCACTTCGGTTCGCTGCAGGTGGCGGATCTCAGTCGCCATCATGTCGAGCGTCGACGCGATCACTGCCAGTGTCGCCAAATAGTTCGCATGGCGATCGCGCTGGATGACCTGGGAGGAAACATCCGCGGCCCTAAGACCCAGATGGGCACAAATCTTCTCTTCGATCTCAGGAGTAAGGTGCGCGAAGATGCCCACCGCACCAGACAATTTGCCCACTCGCATTTCCTCGGCCGCGGCGGCAAAGCGCGCGATGTTGCGCTGCGTTTCCGAATACCAGTTAGCCAGCTTGAATCCGAAGGTGATGGGTTCGGCATGGATGCCGTGAGTACGACCCACCATAGGAGTGTCTTTGAACTCCCAGGCCCGGCGCTCAAGCGCCTCTGCCAGACTTTGCAGATCGTCGGCGATCAGAGCCGAGGCCTGCGTGATGAGCACAGCCTGTGCGGTGTCGACCACATCGTTCGAAGTGAGGCCATAGTGGAACCAGCGAGCATTGGGACCGACAATTTCGGCCACAGCCGTGGTAAAGGCGATGACGTCGTGCCGGACTTCGGCTTCGATTTCGAGGATGCGTTCGAGGTCGAAGTTGGCGCACTCCCGGATGGCCTTCGCGGCCTGCTTGGGCACCATGCCCGCCGCAGCCAAGGTTTCGGTAGTGGCGACTTCCACCGCCAGCCAAGTGCGGAAGCGGTTTTCATCGCTCCAGATGCGACCCATCTCCGGACGGGTATAGCGCGGGATCAAGGCGTCAGCGCCTCCTGCAAAATGACGGTGGAATACGGGACTCAAGATTCTAAATGGACGGCGGAAAAGAGGCCAGCACCGAGATTCCTGGGCTTGCCGGCACGGCGAGCGAAGCAGTCTTTCTATCGTTCTATCGTTCTACGATATACTATAAGAACGAGGGTTGCACCGCGACAAGATCGGCTACATGAAGAAACTCACTTCGTCGGACTACCAGGCGCTGGCCGAATTTCGCTTCCAGATCCGCAAGTTTCTTCATTTCGGCGAGCAGGCTACACAAGAAGCCGGATTGGAGCGCGGGCAGTATCAGCTCATGCTGGCCATCAAAGGAATGCCTGCTGGGGTTCGGCCGCGCGTCGCGGAACTGGCCAGCCGAATGCAAATCCAACATCATAGCGCCGTAGAGTTGGGAAATCGTCTAGAGGCCGGAGGGTTCGTGCGCCGCGAGCGGGCACAGCAAGATCGACGAGAAGTACTGCTGGCGTTGACCGCCAAGGGAGAGCGAATCTTGGCCGAGTTGGCGCTGCATCACCATGAGCAACTACGCTCCGCAGCACCGGCGCTCGTGGCGGCGCTGCGGCGAGTGATGCACGGAGACGACGAGGCCTCACAGAAACGTCGGCGCAGCCCGCGACCGAAGCGCAAGAGTATCCACCCAGAATGAACCCAACTACGCAGCCAGCCACCCCGTCGCCGTTTCGTGGGGCGTTAGTTGTGCTTCTCTCTGTCCGCGCCGTCCCTTCGCACAAGCGATCGAATCAAATCGGCTATTGAAAACTGCTTTCTTTTTCAGTAAGCTTCGTCAATCCCACGGGACAATCATCTTCGCCCACCGGGGAAGTGCACGCAATGGCACCTACCGAGACCAAGCCGTCTTTTGCCGGTGAGGCAAGTCCTCGTGCAAGCGCGCAATCGTGGCTGTCTGCCGCGTGCTGTTGTCCGTCTTTTATAGGGCGCATCCGCCGGTAAGCAAACTCCGTTCAGTACACGGGGGGGAGTCATGTTGGATTCCAAACAGAGGTTAATTTGGGTCAGTTTTGTAGCAGTCGTCGCACTGGTTGCGCAGGGGTTTGCCCAAGGCGGCGCCACGGGTGCAATTACCGGCACAGTACAAGACGCGAGCGGCGCATTCATATCTAACGCCGAAGTCCAAATCACCAACCAGGACACCAGAGTCTTGGAGCGCACAGTGCGAACCGATGCAAGTGGTTCCTTTACTACTCCGCTGCTTCCGGTCGGAACCTATACCGTCAGAGTCAACAGTTCCGGATTCGCCGACGCCAGCTTCTCCAATATAGTAGTTCGCGTTACCGAGACCACGCGCCTGATCGCCAAGCTGACTCCCAGCGCCGTCCAACAAAAGATCGAGGTTCAAGCGCTGGTGCAGGCGATCGACACCACCGATGCCACGACGGGACAGGCAATTGAACCGTCCACGATCCGCAGCCTGCCGCTCGCCACACAGAACTTCCAACAGCTGTTGACTTTGTCCACGGGCGCGCAAAGCGAACTGAATGCGGCCGCTCAGTTGGGGCGCGGCGTGGTACACATCGAAGTAAACGGTCAGCGTGAAGACAACAACAACTATTTGATCGAAGGAATCAGCGCGAGCGACTACAACGTCGCAGAACTAACGACCACTCCCCTGCCAAACCCTGACGTCGTGCAGGAATTCAAGGTAGAGACATCTCTCTATGATGCCAGCCAGGGACGCAATGGCGGAGGAAACATCAACGCCATTCTCAAGTCTGGGACAAATAATTTCCACGGCGATGTCTATGAGTTTTTCCGTAATACGGTTCTCGATGCCAACGAGTATTTCTTGAAAGGAAGCGGATCTCCGCGCCCGGATATCAAGCAGAACATTTTCGGCGGCAGTCTTGGCGGCCCAGTCATTGCGGGCGGAAAGTTAGGATTTTTCTTTGTGAACTATCAAGGCACGCGCCAGCGCAGTGGCGAGTCTCCCGGATCGATCATTAGCACCTTCGTCCCCTACGTTCCTGCCGCCGACCGCGGAACCGACCCGGTGGCGGAAGCCAACCTGGCGAATGATCTTGGCTTGACCGCCGCCGGTGTCACGCTCGATCCCGTTGCCGCTTCACTGTTGGCCTTCAAGAGCAACCAGTTCGGTGCCCCGGCCAACGGGTATCTGTTCCCGCTACCCAACACTCCAGCGGGGACTTCTCCCGGAACTCCAGTCCAATTCACGGCGAGCAAGCCCGGCACTTTCGTGGATGATCAATTCACCGCCAACTGGGATCACGATTTTCGCAATTCAGCCGATAAGGTCTCAGCCCGCTTCTTCTTCTCTAATTCGGAGCAAGACATTCCTTTCGGTGCAGGAGGTTTGCAAGCATCCCTCGGCGCTCCTGCCAGCACCACCGACCTGAACTTTCCTTACAAGCTTCCCCTGCACGATCGCCTCTTCATCATTTCGGAAACCCACCTGTTCTCGCCAACCCTGGTCAATGACTTCCGCTTCGGCCTGGTACATATCAACAACAGCGGAATCAATGTCAACCCGGTCACTGTCAGCGACGTGGAGATTGATCGTCCGACCAGCAATCTCACCAGCAGCATCTATAAGTTCACTCTTCTGACTTCCGGATTCCAGTTCGGGCCAACTCCGCCAGCCAACCAGTTCCAGACACAGAACAATCTGAATTTCGTCGAAAATCTGAGCTGGGTACGTGACGCGCACACCTTCACATTTGGCGGGCAATTCACACGAGTCAATCTCGACAAGCTGTTTCCCCAGGTGTTCAACGGGCAGCTCTTTTTCACCAACGTGGCGACCACCAGTTTGACCGATTTTCAGAACTTCCTCTCCGGGAATGTCCAATTCAGCTTCGGCGGAGGCGGCGTCTACAACCACCAATACCGCCAGAACGATTCCGCGGTTTTTGCTCAAGACGATTGGAAAGTCAGTTCTAATCTGACCCTGAACTTCGGCCTGCGCACCGAGTTCCTAGGTGCCTGGACCGATGGTAAGTGTCACATCGGCAACATCGAATCCGACCTCACCAAATCCGGAACCTACCCATTCATCTACCCGGGCTGCGTTCATAAACTGGGCATCAGTGGACTTTCGGGGAACGCCGCCGGGTCTACATTCCGCAACAGCGTCTCCACCGGATGGGGACCGCGCTTCGGTTTCGCGTGGGATATTTTCGGCCACCACAGCACCACGCTGCGCGGCGGTTATGGCATCTACTATGTTCGTGAGGATGTGGGCGCGGTTGACCAGCTCAGTTTCCAGTCGCCGTTCATCCCGATTGTGTTCTTCCCCACGACGCCGGGCTTTACCCTCTCCAACTTTTTTACGGGAACGCCCGCCGCGAACCCCAACGGTGTACCGCCTGCCGGGAGGCTGTCACCGGCATGGATCCCCTGTCTCGCTCGCCTGGTCAGTTTTGTCCCCAGCAACAGCGCCACCGGCCAGGATGCCACCTACGCGTGCACTGGTGGCCCGGGTGTGAATTCAACGCAAAATCTTTTCGTGCTGGAAGTTCCGCGGCACTTCGTGGTGCCCAACACGCAACAGTGGAACCTCACATTGCAGCGTGATCTTGGGATGAAATGGGTATTGGAAGTGGGCTATGTCGGCACGAGAGGCACTCACCTGCGCGAAACCCGCGACGGAATTCAATCACTGCGTGCCAGCGTTGCACATCCGGTGGTGATCACTGATACCAGCGGGAACACCTTTCAGATCACGACCAATACGTTTTCGAATGCTATTGCTCGCACGCCCACCCCCGGTCTCAACGGCTACAGCGGTTATCAGATCTTTGCGAACGACGCCTATTCGATTTACCACTCGCTGCAAGCCACGGTGTCGCGGCGCTGGGGACGTGGCTATTTCCAGGGCGCCTACACCCTCTCCAAGAACATAGACGCCACCTCCACCGGCAACACCGCCTTCAACACCGCCTACAATGACCAGAGCAACATTAACGCCTCGCGCGGAATTTCCGACTTCAACCGTCCGCATGTGCTGAAGGTCAGCTACGTCTACAATCTGCCCTTCTTCGAGAACGCGGCAGGCATCAAACGCGCAACCCTAGGGGGTTGGGCGATTAGCGGCGTTAGCAGCTTTCAATCCGGACTTCCATTCTCGGTCTTCGATTCGGGCGCTGGCACGGCATTCCTGGGAGCGGGCAGTACTCCGCTGCTCGGTGGCAGCTTGGCCCCCGGCGCCTCGATCAGCAGCGGGATGACCAGCGGCAGCGTCCATCAGAGACTAAACGGCTACCTGAATCCGGCGGCATTCCAAGCAGCGCCGCTCGTTGACCCAACCGCATGCCAGGCAAACGGTGCTGACTTCTGCACCACCGATTTTGGGAATCTCGGCCGTAACATCTACCGCAGTCCTTTCCAGCAGAACTGGGACTTTTCCGTGCTGAAGTATTTCAAGGTCACGGAGCGTCAAGAACTCCGGTTCACAGCCGACTTCTTCAACCTGTGGAACCATGCCAACTTCGCTTCTCCCGCTGTGACGGACATCGAAGCTTACTTGGCCAGTCCTACAAACAATCCTTTCGGAAAGATTGTCAGCACGACCGGTAACCCCCGCCTGATCCAGTTCTCTCTACGTTGGGCGTTTTAGAGGAGAAGGAATGGACCAACGAAGCAAGCTGAGGTTCGCCAACGCGGGAGCGCGCCACCCTGCGCAATCCCTGCGGGCGTTCCACCATCCAGGCATTGGCGCTGGTGCTGCCGACGTGCAGCGCCGAATATCGGCCATCGCGCGAGGGGATCGCCCAGCCCACGATCATCTTCTGGGGGCGCCAGACTGGACGCGCATGACCCTGCAAATCAATATTCAACAATGCATTTCCTTCCTCGCCCACCGACGCAGCCCACAAGCTCTTGCTGTCAGCCGCCCAGTCGAGCGACGCCAATCCCGGCCAGCCCTTGATCACTAGCCATTTGTCCTCCGAGCCGTTCGGTGACACCAGATGGATCCGCGGCTCCTCATCGCTCCATTTCCCTCTAGCAATGGCCAGCGTTGCTTCGTCCGGTGAAAGGCTCCAGTTGTAAAGTTGCGGAAGGTCATCTTTGATTTGAAAAAACTGACTGCCTCTTCCTTTGAACGGATCGAACCTAAAGAATGTAAGCTCGCCCTCGCCTACAACGCTGTAGATGCACTCCGTGGCGGGGGCTCGCGCACATTGATGATTGCTGATCCAGCTTGCCTCCAAGACTTGTTGCGAAGCGCCTCCTGACAAAGGCATTCGCATGAGTGGAATCGCAGAAGAGTTTTATCCTGAATTGGGGTAAACCACGTATAGAATCTGGCTGCCATCGGGACTCAACCGTGGCTGAACGACCTCTTTTTTATTGCCGCCAACCAACAGTTCAGGCACCGTCTGATTGGTAGCCTGTTTGTAGATGCCGAAGGTTCCAATCCGGTCGGAGATGAAGATCACCGCCCTACCATCAGGGGTCCAGTCGAAGGGTAGATCCATGCGGTCGTCCAGAGTCAGCCGCCGCGGTTCACTGATACCGCCGCGGCGTTCGAGCGCGGCCACATATACATCTGGTTGCGGGACTCCTTTTAGGTACGCGACGCGCCTTCCATTCCCTGAAGTGCTAATGCTGAACACTTCGCCGGGGTCACTGGTCAAGCGGACCGGCGTGCCAACAGTTTGCCCCTCCCGATTCAATGCAACCGACCAAAGATTGGAATCAGGTTCCCGCGGACGCTGCTCCGATAACGTATAAATCAGCCGTCCATCTGAAGCCCAGGCCAAAGGCCCGTTCAAGCCTGCGAAGGAAAGCACGCTGCTGACCCGCAATAGCTGGTTGCTGATGTGCTGCTCGTGCACATCCAAAAGTTCGATCACGCCCCTTACACCATGATTATAGGAGAATCTTCCCCTTGTGTAGGCGATCTTCGTGCCGTCGGGCGACCATGCTACCGTCCCGAAGAAATCCCCTTCCTCTCCCACCAGCTTGCGCGGGTGTGCTCCATCTGCACCGACCAGCCAGACCTGCTCCCGCACCTTCTGGCCCGTGATGAACGCGATTTCGTTTCCGTCCGGTGATACTGCCGGAGACCTGGCATCATCGCGGAACTTACGCGCGTTCCCGCCAAACGCCGAGAGTTGCCAAAGACCAGATCCCTGACCAGGACCGGTCAAGGCCACCGTCAGATGAGCGCTATCTGGAAACCAGCTTATGGATTCCGCGATTAGACCCGGTGGCAGAGCGACGGGATGGGTTTCCCCCGTATCAATCTGGCGCAGGTAAAAACCAGTCTGGTCGCAGGAGGCCAGATAGCGACCATCGCGCGAAATGGCGGCCGCGCGGACTCGGTCATCCCCGGGATTGGCCGTCAATCGCGAGAGCCGCATCTGCGAAGGACGGCGCTGTCCCAGAAGCAATCCCAGCTTCATCCCAAAGAGGACCAGGACTACGGCTGCGCCGCCGGCGACCGGCCCCACAAACCGGTAGCCACGGCGGGCCACAGTTTCCACAAATCGGGGATTCTCCGCCGAGTCCCCCAGCGCGTCTCGAAGCCGTTTGATGGCGGCGTTGAGACTGTGGTCGAAGTCAACAAAGGTGTCGGCCGCCCACAATCGGTTGCGAAGATCATCGCGCGACACTACCTCTCCCGGACGCTCCAACAGCAAGGCCAGAACCTGCAGGGCTGCTCCTGCAGCTTCACCTTCATCCCGTTACGCCGCTTGCTCTCTTGCGCTCAGGTCAACCTCAAAGGCTCCGAAGCGGCGTCTTCGTGATGCTTGGCCACCAGCTCCATTTCCCCCAAATTTTATTTGCGCGTCACCCGCCGAGCCTTGAGGCACCTGGGTACCTGTCCCACCTTGGTCATGGCACGGAGGAGAAAGCGATGCGTTTGGGGATGCCTTTGGGATTGGTCTTGTTAACTTTCTGGAGTTCGGCATGGGCAGGCGGTTCGGACTCAAACACACCGACGATCACAATCCTTGTCTATCACCAGGAGGGGTTGTCGGCGCAGACCCTAGCGGCGGGCGAGCAACAGGCAGCTATGATTTTTCGGAAAGCGGACATAGAGACACGATGGGCGGATTGCTCGGCGGGCATCAAGAAAACCGATGATGCTTGCCGCCAGCTGATGTGCCGGCGCAGTTTGTGGTTCGCATTGTGCCCGAATCGTTCGGCCCGACCGACACAGTGTTCGCAGTGGCGTTTCTCGGTATAGATGGCACCGGCAACTACAGCGACGTGTTCTGGACCGCTGTGAGGGCATGCACCGCGATTCCGGCGTAAACGCAGCGCTGCTTCTCGGAACCGTCGCAGCGCCCGAGGTCGGGCATCTACTTCTCGGCTCCAACGCCCATTCGGCGATAGGCATCATGGCTCCGCACTGGGAGCAGGAACAGTTGCGGCACGCCGGTATGGGATCTCTGCTGTTTACCCCGGAGCAGTCAGTCCGTATGAGAACGCGTATTCGCAGCTGGCGCTCGCGGGCAGAAGAAATCCAACTTGTCAGCCGGAGTCACTCATAGCCGCTGATTTGGGCATCCTCGCCTGCGGTTGGTGGTCTAATGCGAAGCGTTAGCGCTGTTTCTGCGCTGCTTCGAGCAGCGGACGCAGAGACTCGACGGCGACCCCGAGTGTCCCGCCAGTGAATCCGTCCATGTAAGCGGAGTTGACGCCGATAACTTCGCCTTGGGAGTTAAAGACCGGGCCTCCGCTGCCACCGTGGGCCGTGGGCGCATCGTAAATAAGCTTATCGCCCACCATATCGCCGAGGTGGCCGAAGGTGGCTGAGGGACGAATCAGCGACAATGCCGCCAGTTCGCTGGCCGCGGTGATGTCATTATGGCGATAGGCAAGACGCTCATAAATGCCTGAGGGCGACTTAGCCACCATACCGGCGATTCCCATGGGATAACCAATCACTGTAACCAGCTCTCCCGGCAACGCAGGGAATTTTGCCAAAGGCAAGGGCGCAAGCCCACGGATTACCGGAGAATCCGCCGCACGCAATACCGCCAAGTCTCCCTGCGACGAAACGGCCACCGGCGACAATTCCACCGCTGTGGGCGACCCGGGGAAAAATACCACCAGGCTTTCCAGCGCGCCTGTGGCGCCACGGCGAATGAGGGCTTCCGCCTCGGCGTCCCCGTACCAAGGTTCAGCCACGTGGCGGTTGGTAGCCAGAAGACCAGTAGCCACGATGAATCCCGTACCTGACACTCGCGCCCTCACCGTTGGACGCTGGTTGGGAAAGCCCACCTGGTACACGCCGTAAATGTAGCCAATGGAATTTCTATATTTGTTCAGCACCAGCGCCGGCATGCCCCGATCCTGTTCCAGTTGCTCAACCTGCTTGGTTAGAGTGTGGACCTGCTGCTGCAAATCACTCTGCTGTGGCTCATTGGAGATCGCCGGCGCGTAATAGTGCAACATCACGCCGGCACCGGTCAGCAGAACGATGCCCAAAATGACTTGCACCAGCTGGGACCAGCTCTCACAAACATCGTTTGTGTCTTGCCAGCTTTCTTGGTCGGACATGAGACTTGTCGGAATTCCCTTCTAAGTCTTGCCTTTTCAGCCCATTGAAGGAGAACATCCAGGACCGAAGCTCGAACGTATATGTTCGCCTGTCGGGTCAGCCTTTTCTACGGTACGGAAGGCAATGAACGGGAGGGTGGGACGCGGCCTAACACGCTGCTGCGTAAAGGGATAAAGGGATTCTCGTGAGAGACGCTTCGAAATTGCGTTAGGAATCCTGAACGCCCAGCCTTGTTTTCATCTCCTCATAGAGAAATCCCTCACCGGGACGGTAGGGTTGGACCCATTCACCGTCAATGACGAACTGTGGGATAGCGCGCTTTCCAACCTGCCTGATCAACTCTTCCGCAGCACCCGGCGTGGTGGCAACGTCGATCTCTTTATAGGCGATGTTGTACTTGTCCAGGAAGCGTTTGGCTTCGCGGCAGTCTGGGCACCAGAGAGCAGAATAAACAATAAGCTCCATAACCCGATTCTAGATGCCAATAGTGACTAGCCGGGGATCGGAAATTAAGGTGGGCGGCAAAACGAGCCTTTCCGATCCCGGAAAACAACAGCCGCCAGGTTGGCGCTGGCGGCTGCTGATGAAACTTAGCTGCTATTAAATGGTTATAGTCCGGGCTCGTCCGATTTGGGCCGTCCGCTGCCCAGGGTGACGCGCACGCCACGCTGAGCATTGAACCGAGTCGTCGTGCTCCAGTCAACTTCGTCGGAGCGGATTACGCCAGTCCCGCCGCTTGCCAGACTGTAGCTAATGCGACCGTTGTGGTAGGTGTAGTTGTCCACGGCCAGTATGGTCCCGGTTTTCAGGACAAATACAGGCATGCCCGGTGCAGTGCTCAGGCGCAGCGGAGCTGCCACATCTCGCGAAACCAAGCTCGCGTACGATGCATGTGGAACACCTACGGCAGTCTGCTCCTCTGATGCCGAAGCACCCCCAGCGAGTGTTGGTCTGCCGTTGCTGAACCCAGAGTCGTGGTACAGCTGACTCTCCGGCCTGCCAAAGAAGCGCCATTCGGGTCCGTACGTGGTTGCCACCTGTGGTATCTGAACATCATCCATCAGGCGCAAGCTGAGTGTGCTCTCAGCCTTGAGCTGGGGACGAGGTCCACGCGCCGGCAGCATGATCACTTTCCACGGCCACAGCGGTGGCAACAGCCATTCGACAATATCGCGCTTGGCGTGTCCCTTTCCATCGATCTTGCCTTCGCGGTCCACGCGATAGCCGCGCGTCGCAATCACCTTCGCCTCTAGAGGCAAGTCGCCGCTAGGCAAGCCGATGCGATCGAACTGCAGCTTCAGGTAACCCTTGCCGAAGAAGTGGCCAGGTTCCTTCGAGGCTTCCAGGTGGCCAACCAGATAACTGCCCCGCGGAAAGGCTGGGCGACCAAATTCACTTACTTCGTGCAGATGACACAGAACGGGATCCCCGACATCGACCGAGGCCGAGGAGAAGTTTGGTTCATTGAGGGTGCATTGAAGAAGAGTACCGGCGGGCAGGACGACGTCTCGCGCGCTGGCGCCTAAGGTTAGACCTAACAAGGCGACTACCATGGTCCCATACAGCAAACAACGCTTCATAAACTTCACCTCGGTTGCGCGCCCCTTTCACAGGTTTGTCGATCGGAGTGGCAGGTCAAAACGCTGCAATTGCCGGAGAGTTAATCACAACTCTTGGGCCCGGGTCAATGGGTAACGATACAGAGAGACGAAACTTTTTTTCGAAGTAGGGACGAAACTTTTTCCCGAATTGCGGGTTTAACCCGCGTTGAAAAACTTCTGCTATACTTACGCTCCGAAGAAGTGAGGAGGTATGGGCATGGCGAAAGTACTGCACTGCAACGACGTGGTCCCGAATTGCGACTACGTAGCTAAGGGCGAGTCCGAACAAGAGGTTATGCAGCAAGCCGCTGAACATGCTCGCACTGCGCACAACCTGGGCGAAGTCACCCCGGAACTGGCAGACAAAGTTAGATCTGCGATTCGAGATGAAGCCGCGTAAATGTGATTTGCAACTGGAGTCGAGGCGAGCCCTGTGGCTCGCCTTTCTTTTTGGTGGCTGGGCAAAGGTTTGTCTGGGGTGGATGATGCCTTAGTCCGCGAGACGTAAACGCTGTGTGTCTCTACACCCGTTCCAGTTCCGTCAGCGTGCGGTGGTTTACGACGTTCCCGGTGTTTAACGTCGAGGTTGGCTCGAACAGCATAATCCAGCACTCTTCGTCGGCGACAGGGCGATGCTCCACACCTCGCGGCACTACAAGGAACTCGCCCTCCTTGATCCATTCGTGCCGGTCGCGAAACTCCATGCGGAAGCGGCCCTTGACCACAAGGAACATTTCATCTTCATTCTCATGATGGTGAAACACGAACTCACCGAGGACTTTGTCCAGCTTGACGTGCTGCCCGTTCAGTTCAGCTACGATATAAGGCTTCCAGTACTCCGAAATCTTCCCAAACTTCTCGGCTATGTTGACTTTGTCCATGTTGCGCTCCCCGCGTTAGTGCGTCGCATGTCCAGATTCGTCGGAAACGAATTGGTCGCAAAGAAGTTCTCTGCCCCCTCTGCGGATTTTTTC
>Ga0070707_100000876_pt1 | contig 29832 bp, 31 predicted proteins | sample KBSK5502metaG_FD_65468 | JGI IMG/M metagenome (GOLD analysis project Ga0070707, IMG submission 65468) | Corn, switchgrass and miscanthus rhizosphere microbial communities from Kellogg Biological Station, Michigan, USA - KBS K5-50-2 metaG | ecosystem: Host-associated > Plants > Roots >... | reverse complement strand
ATCGCGCTGAGAACCGCAACGAGATGCTTGTAACCGGTGCGCGTCGCAAACGAGAGCTTGACGATCGGCGCACCGAAGTTCTCGAGGTGTCGAACGCGGGCAGTCGTCCGTGCGACTTTCCCGTCTGCGGAGAGTGTCCACTTCCCCCTGAACGCGAACGTCAGCGGACGCGCTTTGGGCAAGCTCTTGAACGACACCGGCGTACGCCATGGATCCGGAGCGATCTCGACGGGTGGGCGCTTGTCGATGCCGTTCGGGATCCCCTTGAGGAAGCGATCGAACCACGCCCGCACTTCCACGGCCGCGTAGTCGAACTCGCTCGGTGGATTCGTTGCAGGCTGATGGCCGAAATCTCCGAGGTACAAGTGCTTCGGGCCCTTGAGCAGGCGGAAGGCTGCGATTGCTTGATCGGCGTCGAACGCAAAGTCGCGGCGGCCCTGGAGGATGAAGGTCGGAATCCGCACTTCCCCGAGTTGTGAGCGTGTCGAGCGTGTCGCGAGATAGGCGCGGATCGCGGGGACGTTGGTTTCCGAAGTGGCGTTGGTCAGAAGTTGCAGCTCCTCCGGCCCGTACCGGTCCCGTGCGACGTCCTGGGAAAATCCGAGCACGATCCCGGCGCGCACATGGCCCTGAGGCGCGATCGCCTCGCGGAGATCTGTCCAGGTCGCCGCAGGTGCGATCGCGGCGAGAGGGAGGCCCGCCACTGCAGCGCGCCAGACGAGCCCACCGCCGTACGAAGCGCCGTACGCGCCGACATGCTGAGGGTCGACCGGGTGCTGGGTCGTGAGCCAGCTCAACAGCTCGCGCAGGTCCTGTAGCTCGCGCGGGCCGTCGAGCGTGAACTGTCCTCCTGATTCTCCGTGCGCGCGTGCGTCGAAAGTCAGTACGGCGTAGCCGTCCGGCGCGAAGAACCTCTGCGCCATCAGGTTCGGCGACCAGTTGACGAAGTCCGACGTGTTGCGCGTTTGTCCCAGGCCGTGGAGCAAGACGACAGCCGGCCAGCCCGTCGAGGGCGCCGTACCCCGTGGCTCGAAGTAGCTGACCGCGATCTTGACGCCGTCGCTCATCGTCAGCTTCGTGTCGGTCTGGGTGAAGTCGCCTGCAGCGGCCCGACCGGCCGGAGCCAGGGCTGTCAGCGCGACCGCGAACACGACGAGAAAGCGGCGCACGAGGTGCACAGCGTATCCCGGCTATACGATCGCCGTGTGGATCCGCGGCCGGTGGGTGTCTTCGACTCGGGCGTGGGCGGCCTGACCGTCCTGCACGAGTGCCTCGTGACCATGCCGCACGAGGACTTCGTCTACCTCGGTGACCACGCACGCCTGCCGTACGGGCCTCGGCCGCTCGCCGAGGTCCGACAGTTCGCCCGCGAGATCGCGGCGTACCTGCAGAACCAGGGCGTCAAGCTCGTCGTCAACGCCTGCAACACGGCGACGTCGGCGGCGCTACCGCAGTTGCAGGAGGAGCTCGAGGTGCCCGTGGTCGGCGTTATCACTCCGGAGGCGCACACCGCGGTTCAGGCGACGCGCAACCGGCGCATCGGCCTGCTCGCGACGGAAGGCACGGTCGCCGCTGGCAGATACGCGGAGCTCGTGCACGCTCTCGACGCCGGCGCGGAGCTCGTGCCGGTCGCGTGCCCTCGCCTCGTGCCGCTGATCGAGAGCGAGGATCCGTTCGGGGCGGAGACGACCGAAGCGGTGCGCGAGTACGCCGCCGTGCTCAAGGAAGCGGAGGTCGACACGGTCATCCTCGGTTGCACGCACTATCCGCTGATCAGGCCGATCTTCCAGCGAGTGTTCGGGCGCGACGTGACGCTCGTGTTCTCCGCCGAGGAGACCGCGCGCGAGGTGGCCGAGACACTCGCGCGCAAGGGCTACGAGAACGACCCTCGGCGCGAAGGGTCGTATCGTTTCCTGACCACCGGCGACCCCGACGTGTTCCGGGAGATGGGCGTACGCTTCCTGCAGCTGCCGGTCGCGGAAGTCGAGCACGTGGAGCTCGCGGCCCTCGGTGCGCTTGCATGACGCCGAGGAACGACGGCCGCAGGACCGATGAGCTGCGCCCGCTCGAGCTGATCCCCGACTTCCTCGAACAGCCGCACGGCTCGGTCCTCTATGCGCAGGGAAAGACCAAGCTCCTGTGCACCGCGTCGATCCAGGAAGGCGTTCCACGTTGGCTGTACGGCAAGGGCCGTGGCTGGCTCACGGCCGAGTACTCGCTGCTGCCGGCGTCGACCGGAGACCGCACCGACCGTGAGGCGGCGCGGGGCAAGCAGAGCGGGCGCACAATCGAGATTCAGCGGCTGATCGGCCGCTCGATCCGCTCGGTCACCGATTTCGAGGCACTCGGCGAGCGCACGCTCTGGATCGACTGCGACGTGTTGCAGGCCGACGGTGGGACTCGGTGCGCTGCGATCACCGGTGCCTATGTCGCGGCGAGGCGCGCGCTCGATCGGTTCGGGCTCTCGAAGGCCCTCAGCGGGTCGGTCGCTGCCGTGTCCGTCGGAATCGTCGGCGGCGACGCGCTGCTCGACCTCGACTACTCCGAGGACTCGCAGGCCGAGGTGGACATGAACGTCGTCATGACGGGCGACGGCGCGCTCGTCGAGGTGCAGGCCACCGCGGAGAAGACACCGTTCACACGCGCGCGGCTGGACGAGCTGCTCGAGCTGGCTGCTGCGGGGATCGAAGAGCTGGCCATGATTCAGGACCAGGCAGTTGCTGCAGCTCGCGTCTAGCGCGCTGCCGACCCTGAACTGGGACGAGTCGCTCCTGCGGCTTGCGCTCGCCGCGCTGCTCGGTGGGCTGATCGGCTTCGAGCGCGAGATGCGCGAGCGCGAGGCCGGCCTGCGCACGCACTTGCTCGTCTCGCTCGGCTCCGCCCTCTTCACGATCGTCGGCGCGTACGGATTCCACGCCTTCCTCGATTCCGGAGCGTCAGTCGTCCGGGCGGACCCGACGCGGATCGCAGCGCAGATCGTCACCGGCATCGGCTTTCTCGGGGCGGGCGCGATCATCCGGCAGGGGTTGTCGGTGCGAGGCCTGACCACGGCCGCGACGCTCTGGGTCGTCGCAGCAGTCGGCCTCGCGTCGGGTGCCGGCTACTACAGCGTCGCGGTGATCACCACGGGGCTCGTGCTGCTGGCCCTCTGGCCGCTGCGGATCATCGCGTACCGAATCCTCAGTCGTTTCCGCGCAGAAGACGGACGGCTGCTCGTCGCGTTGCCGGCGGGACAGGCCCCTGGCGCAGTGATCGACGAGGTGGAGAGGACGGGAGCACGGATCGCCTCGCTCGAGGTCAGCCAGGAAGGAGAGCGCCGGCGACTCGAGCTCGACGTCGTGTTGCCGCGCGACGTTCCACCGGCGCGGATCGTCGCGCGAATCGCCGACCTCGACGACGTCGTCGAGGTGAGGTGGACGGACTGAAGGCGCGGCTCGCGTCGCGCAACGCGAACAAGGCCCGCGAGCTCGAGCACTTGCTGCCCAACTGGAGCATCGAGCCGATCGAAGCAAACGACTATCCGGCCGAGGAAGGCACCACGTATTACGACAACGCGCGTGGGAAGGCGCTGTTCGGGCGGCCGCGCGCGGAGCCCGACGAATGGGTGCTCGGCGAAGACTCCGGCATCGAGGTTGCTGCGCTCGGAGGAGGGCCGGGCGTCCAGTCAGCGCGCTCGGGCGGGGACGACCCGGTGGGCTGGCTGCTCGACGCGCTGGGCGACGCCGAGGACCGCCGCGCGCGGTATGTCAGCGAGCTCGTCATCGTCTCCCCGGCCGGGGACGAGCTCCGCGGGACGGGCATGCTCGAAGGACGCATCGCCTTCAACCCGAGTGGAACGGAGGGCTTCGGCTTCGACCCTATCTTCGTCCCTCTCGGCGAGGAGCAGACCGTTGCCGCTCTAGGCAACGATTGGAAGCGAGAGAACTCCCATCGCGCCAGAGCGGCACGTGCGCTCCTCGCGCGCCTAGGCGAGGCCCGCTAGCTCCTCGTCCTGCCGCTGCTCGGCCCGCCGCTCGACCCACCAGTTCAACTCGGCGCCGAACACGATCACGTTCGCCATCACGTAGAGCCAGACGAGCAGGATCGCCGGAGCGCCAAACGCACGCAACGCAGGGTTGAGGTCCGCGTAACGCTGGTAGAGCGGGAGCACCTGAAAGGTCGCCTCAAGGAGGACTGCAGCAACGATCGCGCCTGGGAGGACCTCCCGCAGCGACAGGTCGTCCTCGTTCGTCAGCACGTAGTAACAAGAGACGAGGAAGAGGAAGACTCCGAGGAGCGAAACGCCGATCGAGAGCGCGTACGCCGTCGCCGCGTTCGAAACGATTCCCGGTAGGTAGTCCTGCAAGGCGGTGACGCCGAGCGAGCCGGCGAGGAGCGCGACGAACAGCGTCACCAGGGAGCCGACCATCAGGAGGAAGGCAAGCCCTTTGCCCTGGAGGAACGATCGGTTCGGGCGTCCATACACGATGTTCAGCGCCGACTCGAGCACGCTGAACAGCGAAAGCGAGGTCCACAACAGCGCGAGGCCACCGATGATGCCGAGTGTCGCCGCATTGTCCTGGACGGCGTGCACGAGGTTGACGATCTGGTCGATCGGCGTCCCCGGCAGGGTCTTCTTGATCTCTCGGACGAGGAACGAGGACTCGTCCGCCCGCCCCGTCAAACCCAGCAGGGCGAGCGAGATGAAGGTCAGCGGGACGAAGGACAGCAGCGCGAAGTACGCGATCATCGCGGCAAGATGCGGGCCTCGGTCGGCATAGAACTTCTGCACCAGGTCCCGTCGGCGGACTCGCACGCCGCGGAAGTATCTCGTCCACGGCCGCAGCCGTCGGGGCCACGGCCTCCTTCGAGGCCGCCGTCGCGAGCGACGCCTCTATGCTTTGGCCCACGATGGATGCCCAGCAGGGACTCGCCGACCTGACCGAGATCTCCTCGCAGATCCAGGCAGCAGTCGTGTTCGACGACACGGGGAAGGTCGCCGCGGCCACGCTCGCCGACCCCGCGCGCGCGGAAGAACTGGCCCAGGCAGCGGGCGGGCTCCTCGCCGCCGCCGACGCGGTCAAGACCGGGGAAAGCGCGTTGACGCAGCTCGAGGTTGCGACCGGCGAAGGGAATGTCTTCGTGGTCCGTGACGGCAAGACCGTCATCGCCGCCACGACGGGCAGCAAACCAACTGCAGGGCTCGTCTTCTACGACCTCAAGTCGGCCTTGCGCAACGTGAAGCCCAAGCCCGCGAGGAAGCCGGCCGCCCCGCGGAGGCCGACCGCAGCGAAGAAGACCGCGACCGCTGCGAAGAAGAAGACCGCGTCGAGCAAACCGGTCAGGAAAGAGAAGCCCGATGCGTCGTAGCATCGCCGCCCTTCTCGGCGTGGCCGGCGGGATGCTCGCCGGCGCCGCGTTCATTCGTCGCCAGTCCGCGCATCGTGAGCGGGCCGACCTCTATTTCGAAGACGGCTCCATGCTTTCACTCACAAACGGCTCGCCGGGAGCCGAACGGCTCTTGCCGCTTGCGCGGGACGTCATCCGCAAGACGCGCGGTACTTGACCGACGACGAGCTGAAGCTCGCCCTCCGCGAGCATGCCTATCTCGAAGGGGACTTCCTGCTGCGGTCCGGGAAGCGCTCGCGCTACTACCTGGACAAGTACCGCTTCGAGACGCGGCCCGACATCCTGGCGCAGCTCGGGGACCGGATCGCGCGCGCCGTGCACGACTTCGAGCCGGAGGCGACGCGTCTCGCCGGGCCCGAGCTCGGGGCCGTCGCGCTGGCGGCTGCTGGCTCGCTCTCGTCCGGGCTCCCATTCCTCATCGTTCGCAAGGCCGCGAAGGAGTACGGCACGTCGAACAGGCTCGAGGGGGTGTTCGTCGAGGGGGAAACCGTTTGTCTCGTCGAGGACGTCGTCACGTCCGGCGGCGCCCTGCTCGAAGCGGTGGAGGCACTGCGGGTCGCCGGTCTGACCGTGCGGACGGCGGTCTGCGTCGTCGATCGCGAGGAAGGCGGCGCCGATGCGCTCGCGCGCCAGGCCGTCCGCCTGCGCCCGATTTTTCGCGCGAGCGAGATCGTCCAGGCGGTCTGATGACTGCGTTTTCCGCGAAAACGGGGTCGGGGATCGGCTGATTGGCCCCAAAAGACCCGCAAAACCGCATGGTTGAGCCAGTCCGGCGCTGCTGTTAGGGTCTTTGCCCGGTTCGATATGTCGACAGGAGGAGTGGGACTTGACGAAACAGGAGTTCGTTAACGAGGTCGCGAGGCGCGCTGACCTCTCGAGTCGCGATGCGGCCAAGGCCGTAGACGCCTTCCTCGACGCGATCACCGACACGCTGCAGGGTGGCGGGGAAGTGGCCTTCACGGGCTTCGGAAAATTCGTGACCCAGCGGCGCGCAGAGCGCCAGGGCGTGAATCCCCGCAATCCGTCGCAGAAAGTGACGATCCCGGCAGCCACGGTGCCGAAGTTCACCGCGGGAAGTCAGCTCAAGGCGGCCGTGAAGAGCGGCGGGGCCGGCGGCTAGTCCCGGAGCCCTCTCGAGAACTGACGAAGGCCGCGCCTACTGCGCGGCCTTCGTCGTCTTTGGCGCGAAGTAGTCTCACGGCATGGCCGCCGTCGCGACGACGAACTTCGCCGACCGCCTGGCCGAGGCAGTCGAGCGGAAGCGTTCGCAGCTTGTCGTCGGGCTCGACCCGCGGCCGGATCTGCTGCCCGTCGAGCTGAAGGGCGAGGCCCATCTGGGCCGCGGGCAAGCGGCGGATGCGTGCGCACGCTTCTGTCGTGGCCTCGTCGACGCAGTGGCTCCGTACGTCGTGGCCGTCAAGCCACAGGTCGCCTTCTTCGAAGCGCTCGGCGCCGACGGGATCCGTGCGCTCGAGGACGTCTGTGCGTATTCCCGTGCCGCGGGATTGCAGGTGATCGCCGATGCGAAACGCGGCGACATCGGGTCGACCGCGCGCGCGTACGCAACGGCGTATCTGGAGTCACCGAACGGCAAGCCCCCACTCGCGGACGCGGTGACCGTGAATCCGTATCTGGGCCGTGACTCGCTCGATCCGTTCCTCGCCGCGTGCCGCCGCGACGGCGCGGGGATCTTCTGCGTCGTCAAGACGTCCAACGCCGGCGGTGCCGAGGTGCAGGATCTCGTCCTCTCCGACGGCCGGCAGGTCTGGCACCAGGTCTCAGAGCTCGTTGCCGAGTGGGGAGCCGATCTGGTCGGTGAGCACGGCTTGTCGTCGGTCGGCGCCGTCATCGGTGCCACGCATCCCCGCGCTGTCGGCGAGGCCCGCAGGCTCCTCCCACGCGCGATTCTGCTGCTCCCGGGCGTCGGCGCCCAGGGTGCGACCCCTGCGGACGTGGCGCGTGCCTTCACCAGCGGCCCGGCCAGCGCGCTCGTGAATGTCTCGCGCGACGTGATCTACGCCTTTCGCGTCTCCGGTATGGACTGGCGCAGCGCCGCTGCGGCGGAGGCGTCGAAGTACGCGCGCGAAGTGTGGGCAGTCTCCGGCTGGTAACGAGCAAGCCATGGATCAGCGCAGGCGTCAGGAGCTGACGCGGTACGGCGCCCCGGCGGCGTTTCTCGCGGCCGTGACGATCGCCGTCCTCCTGATCAAGGCCGGCTTGAACGGGGGCTCCGGTCCGGCGACGACCGTCGGCCTGTTGCCGACAACGGCGGCCACGACCACGACGCCGCCAACCACGACCAAGCTCGTTCTCACGGCCCCACAGTCGACGACAGCGACGACGACGGAAACGACGACGCCGGGAGCCCAGTACTACGTCGTGCAGAGCGGCGACACGCTCGGCTCCATCGCCCAGAAGTACGGCGCCACCGTGAACGAGCTCATGACGCTGAACCCGGGGGTCGACCCAACGGCCCTCCATATCGGCCAGCGCATTCGAGTCAAGTAGCGCCCCTACCGGCAATACACGCCGGCCGCTGGCCCGCGATCACGCGGCGCCAGACGCCACCCTCGCCCTTAGCAAGGCAGACCAGCCTTGCTGCGGTCGAGTGCGGCCTCTGGCTTGGTGCTCGCGACCCAGCGACACGGCTGCATCACCGGCAGGGGCGCTAACCTCCCGCTCGTGATCCTCCGGATCTGGGTCGCCGTCTTCCTCGCGGCGCTCGCCTTCGTCACCGCAGCACACGCGGCAGCAACGCCGCCGCCGCCGGTTCTCGCGCGAGCGTTCATCGTCGAGAACCCCGCCACAGGCGAGGTGCTCGCACAGCACGAGGCGTGGATGCGCGCGCCGATCGCAAGCATCACGAAACTGATGACGGTGATCGTCGCGCTCGACCACGCGCGCTGGGACGACGTCGTGCGGGTCCGCTCGGATGCGACCGCCGTCGGTGAGTCGACCGTGCACCTTCGCGCCGGCGAGCGCATACGCGTGGGCGACCTCGTCAAGGCCGCCTTGATTCAAAGCGCGAACGACGCCGCCGTGGCGCTTGCCGATTACGTCGGACACGGTGACCGCGAGGCGTTCGTCTCGATGATGAACGAGAAGGCGCAGGAGCTGGGGCTCGAGCGCACCCACTTCATCCGCCCGGACGGACTCGACGTGCGGGGTCATTACTCCACGGCCAAAGACGTCACGACTCTGGCGGAGTTCGCGATGCGCAACCCGCGGATCCGCGCCACCGTGCACATCCGGAACGACACGATCCTCGGCGGCCGGCACCTCCACACCTGGAACGACCTGCTCGGCGTCTTCAAGGGCCTGTACGGCGTCAAGACCGGGCACACCGGCACGGCCGGCTGGTGCGAGGTCGCCGCCGTCCGCCGCAACGGTGTCACGCTGTACACGACCGTGCTCGGAAGTCCCACGCGCTCGCAGCGAAACCAGGACCTGGCAGCGCTCCTTCGTTGGGGCATCTCGCGCTACCGGCCCGTGTGGCTCGTGCCGCCCGGGCGTGTGTATCTGCAGGCGAGCGTCGGGTATGGGAAGGGCCTGATTCCGATCTTGGCCGCACGCCAGGTTGCCCGAGCCGTCCGCATCGACAGGCCGCTCGTCGAGCGCGTCGTCGCACCGGTTGCGCTCGAGCTGCCGGTCAAGCTAGGCCAGCATGTCGGCCAGCTGCGCGTGTACTCCGGTCGCAGGCTCGTGGCTCGAGCCCCGCTGATCGCGGGCCGATCGGTGGCGAAGCCGGGACTCGGGGGACGGGCGGGCTTCTACGCGGGCCGAACCTTCACGCACGTGAAGGACTGGTTCTCGTGATCGTCACGGTGACCCTCAACGCGGCGATCGACCGGACGCTGACGGTCCCGAACTTCCAGCTGGGCCATCGCCACCGCGCGAGCCAGGGTCTCACCCTCGCCGGCGGCAAGGGGATCAACGTCGCGCGTGCTCTCAAGCGGTTGGACGTGCCGGTCGTGGCGACCGGCCTCGCGGGCGGGCGCACGGGAACGCGCATCGTCGAGGAGCTGACATCCGAGGCTGTGCTGAACGACTTCGTGCGCATCGCCGACGAGTCGCGCACCTCGACAGCCGTAGTCGACCCGACGGCGGCCACGTATACGGAGATCAACGAGTGGGGGCCACATGTGGAGCCGGAGGAGCTTGCGATGCTCCTCGACAAGATCAGCTATCTCGCGCGCGGTGCCGACATGGTCGTGTTCGCGGGGACGCTTCCTCGCGGCGTCGACGACGGGTTCTATGCGGAGGCGATCCGCGATCTCAACCGGCGCAACGTGCCTGCAGTCCTGGACTCCGAAGGGCCGCCCTTGCGGCTGGGCGTCGAGGCGGAGGCGTTCCTCGTCACACCGAACCAGCGCGAGGCCGAGGGCCTCGTGGGCCAGGAGTTCGGAGACGACGAGGACTACATGATGGCCCTCGACCGGATCGCGGACATGGGCGCCCGCAACGTGCTGATCACCGCCGAGACGCGGAGCTTCGGGCTCTTCCGGGCCGACCGGAAGCGAACGTTGTTCCGTGCCGACGCGCCGCTGGTGGAGCCGGTCTCGGCTGTCGGCTCCGGAGACGTGCTCCTCGCCGCCTTCCTCGCTGCCCGCGTCGCCGACAAGCCGTTCGAGACCTCCTTGAAGATCGCCGTGGCCGCGGGAGCGGCCTCGACGCTCGAGGTCGGGGCCGGGCGGTTCGAGCCCAGGGAGGCCACGCGGCTGCAAAGCTCGGTTCACGTTCAGGTGCTCGAGCCGGTCGCGAGCTGATGTCTTGGCGGGGTGCTAGCGTGACCCGATGGGAGTCGAGCTAGCGCCCGGACAGGTCGAGCGGCTCCTCGAGCTCGACCGCAAGTTCGGCAGAGAAGGACTGACGTTCGACGACGTCCTGCTCGTCCCGGCCGAGTCGCAAGTGCTACCGAACGAGGTCTCCACGGCGACGCGGCTGACGCGCGGCATCACGATCCAGATCCCGATCGTCTCGGCGGCGATGGACACGGTCACCGAAGCGCGGCTCGCGATTGCGCTGGCGCGGGAAGGCGGCATGGGCATCCTCCATCGCAACCTGTCGATCGATGCGCAGATGGCAGAGGTCGACAAGGTGAAGCGCTCGGAGTCCGGGATGATCGTCGAGCCGCTGACCCTGCCGCGCGAGGCGGTCGTCTCCGATGCGCTCGAGCTGATGGCCACGTATCACATCTCGGGCGTGCCGATCACCGACGAGACGGGCCTGCTCGTCGGGATCCTGACGAATCGCGATCTCCGCTTCGCGCCCGACGCATCTCAGCCGGTCTCCGCGTTGATGACGTCGCGCGACCTGGTCACGGCACCTGTCGGGACGACGCTCGCTGAGGCGGAGGCGATCCTCCATCGCCACAAGATCGAGAAGCTCCCGGTCGTCGACTCCGAGGGACGGCTGAAGGGACTGATCACCGTCAAGGACATCCAGAAGCGCATCGAGTTCCCGAAGGCGACGAAGGACGAGCAGGGACGCCTGCGTGTCGGCGCCGCGGTCGGTGTCGGCCCGGATGCATGGGAGCGCGCAGGGGCGCTCGTCGACGCGGGCGTCGACGTGCTGGTCGTCGACACCGCACACGGCCACTCGTCGTCCGTGTCGGAGATGGTCCGGCGGATCAAGTCCGAGCTCGACGTCGAGGTCGTCGCCGGCAACGTCGCGACGGCCGAAGGGACGGAAGCCTTGATCGACGCAGGAGCGGACGCAGTGAAGATCGGAGTCGGGCCGGGTGCGAGCTGTACGACCCGGGTCGTGGCCGGGGTCGGCGTCCCGCAGGTCACGGCGATCTACGAATCCGCGCAAGCTGCCGCGCAACACGGTGTCCCGATCATCGCGGACGGAGGGCTGTCTTCTTCCGGTGACATCGCGAAGGCGCTCGCGGCCGGGGCAGACTCCGTCATGACGGGATCGATTCTCGCGGGAACGGACGAGGCGCCGGGCGACGTGATCTTTCAGCAGGGCGAGCGGTTCAAGGAGTACCGCGGCATGGGCTCGCTCGGCGCGATGCGCGCCCGCGGCTCGTCGCGCGATCGTTATTTCCAGGGGGACGTCGAGGACGTCGAGAAGCTCGTGCCGGAGGGAATCGAGGGGCGTGTCCCCTACAAGGGTCCCGTTACGGCGATCCTGCACCAACTAGTCGGCGGGCTCCGCCAGGCGATGGGTTATTGCGGCGCCGCGACGATCGAGGAGATGAAGGGCGCGCAGTTCGTCCGCATCACGGCCGCGGGGCTCCGCGAAAGCCATCCGCACGACGTGACGATGACGAAGGAGGCACCGAACTATCGGCGCTGAAATCCTGCCGCTGCCGGAACGTCCGCCCGAGGAGCGGCCGGTGCTGGTGGTGGATCTCGGCGGCCAGTACGCGCAGTTGATCGCGCGGCGCGTGCGCGAATGCCGCGTTTACTCCGAGCTCGTCGGCCACGGCGTGACGCCGGCGCAGGTGCGCGCGCGGAACCCGCACGCCCTCATCCTCAGCGGCGGGCCTGCATCGGTCTACGCAGAAGGCGCTCCGCATGTCGATCCGGACGTGTTCGAGCTCGGGATTCCGACGCTTGGCATCTGTTACGGCGCGCAGCTGCTGGCGCTAGATCTCGGTGGCACCGTCGAACGGACGGGAGCGTCCGAGTTCGGCAAGACGGATCTGACTGCCGTCGAGTCCGAGTTGTTCGCAGGCCTGCCCGAGGACGAGACGGTCTGGATGTCGCATCGCGACACCGTCACGGCGCCTCCCTCGGGAGCTCGAGTCGTCGCTTCGTCGCGGTCGACTCCCGTTGCGGCGTTCGAGGATGCGACGCGACGTCTGTATGGCGTGCAGTTCCATCCGGAGGTCGTGCACACGCCGCACGGCACCGAACTGCTGAAGAACTTCCTCTACAACGTCGCAGGCGCGCCTCCCGCGTGGACACCCGCCGCAGTGATCGAGGAACAGGTTGAGCGGATCCGTGCGGCCGTCGGACGCGAGCGTGTGCTCTGCGCGCTGTCCGGCGGTGTCGACTCCGCAGTTGCCGCCCTGCTCGTGCACAAGGCCGTTGGCGATCAGCTTACGTGCGTGTTCGTCGACCACGGCCTCCTGCGGGAGAACGAGGCCGAGCAGGTGGTGGAGACGTTCGCCGGACACTTCCGTGTTCCGCTGGTGCACGTGCAGGCGCAGGAGCGGTTCCTGTCCCGGCTCGAGGGCGTCGACGATCCGGAGCAGAAGCGGAAGATCGTCGGCGAGGAGTTCATCCGCGTCTTCGAAGAAGAGGCGGGAAAGCTCGGGAACATTCGCTTCCTCGTCCAGGGCACCCTGTATTCGGACGTGATCGAGTCGGGCGGCGGCGAAGACGGAGTGGCTGCGATGATCAAGTCGCACCACAACGTGGGCGGGTTGCCCGCCGACATGCGGATGGAGCTGGTGGAGCCTCTGCGGTTGCTCTTCAAGGACGAGGTACGTCGCGTCGGCGAGGAGCTCGGCATGCCGGAACGGATGGTGTGGCGCCAGCCGTTCCCCGGCCCCGGGCTCGCGATCCGAATCATCGGCGACGTCACCGAGGAGCGGCTCGCGATCCTCCGGTCGGCGGATTCGATCCTGCAGGAGGAGATCCGGCGTGCGGGGTTGTATCGTGAGCTCTGGCAGTCGTTCGCGGTGTTGCCCGCCATCCGGTCGGTCGGCGTCCAGGGAGACGAGCGCACCTACGCCTATCCGATCGTCATCCGCGCGGTCACCTCGGACGATGCGATGACGGCGGACTGGGCGCGTCTGCCGTACGACCTGCTGGAGACGATCTCGAGCCGGATCATCAACGAGATCCCGGGCGTGAACCGCGTCGCCCTCGACCTGAGCTCGAAACCCCCGGCCACGATCGAGTGGGAGTAACGAGCTCCGCAGCCGCCTGACTCCTCCGGACACGTACCGGTGCCAGGCACGGGTACGAAACTGTGACGTCGCTGCGCCGGCTTAGCGTACGGCGAAGCCGAGGAGTCCCTCCGGTTCCTCGTCCGTCACCTCGACCGCGTCGACTCGCGCGCCACGCGGGCCTTCGCGACTGAAGGCGACGAGTCGCTCGACCGCATCCGGTTCGCCTTCGAAGACCGCCTCGACGGCGCCGTCCCAGCGATTCGCGACCCAGCCGGCCACCCCGTGGCGATGTGCCAGCCGGCTCGTCGAGTCGCGGAAGAACACGCCTTGCACGAATCCGCGGACGATCACGCGCCTTCTGATCACGAACCGGATTCTCGCTGCTACGGCGTCCGGATCTTCGACACCAGTTGCTGCTGGTGGTAGCCGGGGTTCTCGCCCGCAGCGTTGAACGTCTCGACCGACGCCGTGTAGGTGTAGCCGCCGCGGGAGTCGACGCCGAAGTAGTCGCCGATGAAGCTCGCCGGATTGCAGATGCAATCGAAGCGCGGCGAGGACAGTTGTGGATCCCAGGTGTGCTGCGAGAGCCGGATGTTGTGACCGATCGGCCGGAGCCTCGGGCGGTAGAACTGGATCGCCGTGTTGATGCAATAGTTCTCCCGCCCTTGAGGCGCGCGTGGGTCGAAGAGCAGTCCCGCGACGGTCGCCTCGGGTGTGCCGGACTCCGGACAGGCGAGCCGTCGATCGTAGAACGCCACCGCGACGGTTCCGTTGAGAGCGACCGCGAGATTCGGCTGGAGCGCGTCGCCCCGGCCGGACCCGTCGTTCACCTGCGTCGCGCGGGACCAGTGCTTGCCGCCGTCGAACGAACCCCGGATGAACAGAGTCGTGTCGCCGCCGGCAGACTGCTCGTACGCGGCGTACAACGGGTAGAACCGGCCGACCTTGCGCGGGCCGACGACGAACGCCTCTCCGAAAGCGGCGCGGAATGTCGTGTTCGCGTAGCCGTCCACGAAGTGCCGGACGATCACGCGGCGGCGCGCCCAGGACCTGCCGCCGTTCCGCGACCAGGTGAAGGACATCGTGTACGGCTCGTTCGAGCTCCCGAAGCTCGATGTCGCCAGCCAGACAGTCCCGTCGGGGGCGACGCGCGGCAATGAGCCGTTGTCTCCGATCCGCAGGGCCTGCGGCAGCACGAGCCGGGGCTGCGACCAGTTCGTGTGCGTCCCGTCCTTGTGCGCGTCCGCGTACGCACCGTAGATGCGCAGGTCGCTGTCCTGGTTCCCGACCGCCCACGTGACGTAGATCCGACCGAAATGAGGGCTGTGGCGATTCGTGTCGATTGCCAGCCATTGCTTGTCGAAGATCTGTTTCCCCTCGAACGGCGTCTGCTCGATCAGATCCAGCTCCCCGCCACGCGTCGTGTTCCAGGCCGTCGCCGTGGTGGCACCGTGACGGCGAACGGCGATCCCGAGTCCCGAGCGGACAATGGAGGGATTCACGTCCGGGGACAGGAAGAAGTGCTGGCCGCTCGGCATGTACGAGAACTGGTACGGGAACACGAGGGCGTAGAAGTTCCCCCACGGATCGAATGCTCCGACGGGATCCGAGTTGTCCGTCCAGCCTTCGTAGCCGGGAATGTGACCTTGCTGCGGCCAGTTGGCGCCGCCGTCGAATGACTCGAAGAAGCCGGCGAGGTGGTTGTAGCCCTCGCTGTTCACGATCCACTTGCTGATGCCGATCAGGTGGCGGGGATTCGTCGGATCCACGTGCAGATCGGACTCGGAGAAGTCCTTCGCGCGGAGCGGCGGGTTGGAGACGTCCTGCGTCGCGTACGGGCCGATGTCCTCGCCCGTGGTCGCGGTGCCGTTACACAACGTCGGGCCGCCGTCCGGATATCCCTGCGCAGGCGCGAGGCTCCCCTGGTAGTAGACCTCCGGCGTGTAGCAGCTGACGCGTTGAGTGGTGGCGGCCACGCTGGTCACCCCGCGTTGCACGTAGCTGGCGGCAAACGCCGCATCCGTCTGGATGCCTTGAGGCGGAGCCGCGGCCGCGGCGGGTACGCAGACCCCCGCGCAGGCCGCAACCAGCGCGGCGGTGCGTCCTCTCACCCGCATGAGCATAATGACGCGCCCTGGCCGCCAGTGGGGCAGCGAGATCGTCCGGTCCGGGCCGGCCGGATTCGGCCCACGGCTGCTACAGTTTTGCGCCGGCGGACACCGTTTGTCCGCCGTTTCAATGAAGACCTACAACGCCAAACCAGGAGAAATCGACCGCCACTGGTACGTGGTGGACGCCGACGGGCAGACGCTCGGCCGGCTCGCCACCCGCATCGCGGAGCAGCTGCGCGGCAAAGGGAAGCCCGAGTACACGCCGCATGTCGACACCGGCGATTTCGTGATCGTCGTCAACGCCGAGAAGATCCAGGTGACGGGCAACAAGCTCGATCAGAAGCGCTATTTCCGCCACTCCGGCTATCCGGGCGGGATCCGCAGCAGAACGCTGCGCGAGCAGCTCGAGCGCCGGCCCGAAGAGGTTCTGCGCGCTGCGGTGAAGGGCATGCTTCCGAAGAACCGGCTGGCTAGGCAGCAGATCACGAAGCTCAAGATCTACGCGGGGCCCGAGCATCCGCACGGGCCGCAGGCGCCGCAGCCGCTGACATGGGAGGACAGATGAGTCAGATCGCGCAGTACCGCGGGACGGGAAAGCGGAAGACCTCCGTGGCCCGCGTGATCCTGCGACCCGGCGACGGGAACACGTGGTTCAACGGTCGCACGATCGAGGAGTACTTCCCGCGCGCCGCGCATCGCACGTCGGCGCTGGCGCCGTTGCAGACCGCAGGGGTGGAGGGAACGTTCGATATCCGGGTCCGCGTCCACGGCGGCGGCCCGAGTGGACAGGCAGGTGCAGTTCGCCACGGCATCGCCCGCGCGCTCGTGGAAGCCGATCCTGAGTTGCGTGTCCCGCTCAAGCGCGCCGGCTTCCTGACGCGCGACGCTCGGATCGTCGAGCGCAAGAAGGCGGGCCTGCACAAGGCGCGCAAGGCGCCCCAGTTCAGCAAGCGATAGGTTGGCGCGAAAGTACTTCGGCACGGACGGGGTCCGTGGCGTTGTCGGCAAGGACCTCACTCCGGAGCTCGTCGAGCGTCTCGGCCGCGCCGCAACGCTGTGGTCGGGCCGCGGCCGCATCTTCGTCGGCCGCGACACACGCGAGTCCGGGCCCGAGCTCGAGCAGGCGCTTGCGCGAGGGATAGCGTCTGCCGGCGGTAACGCGGTCGTCGCAGGCGTGTTGCCGACACCGGCTGTCGCGCTGCTGACGCTCGATCTCGGGTGCGTCATCACCGCGTCCCACAACCCGCCCGAGTACAACGGCGTCAAGTTCTTCGATCGTGACGGCCAGAAGCTGTCCGACACCGAGGAGGAGGAGATCGAGGCGCTACTCGACGCTGCGGCGATCGGGGGCGGCGACATCGACGAGGTCGGTGTCGCTACGGACAGCTACCTGGAGCATGTCGTCGAGCGATTCGGCTCCGACCTCACCGGCCTGAGAATCGGTGTCGATTGCGCGAACGGCGCCTACTCTGGGCTCGCGCCGCAGGCCTTCACGGAGCTCGGCGCGGAAGTCACTGCAATCGGCGACGAGCCGGATGGGACGAACATCAACGTCGGCTGCGGCGCCACCGACCTGCGTGCGCTGCAGCGCGCCGTGACCGCGCGCGAGCTCGACCTCGGCGTCGCCTTCGACGGCGACGGCGACCGTATGCTGGCCGTCGACGCCAACGGTGACGTCGTCGACGGCGATCAGATCGTCTCCGTGCTCGCCCTCGACCGTGAGGTCGACCTGGTCGCGGTGACGGTGATGGCAAACATGGGCTTGCATCGCCTGATGGCCGAGCACGGGGTGCGCGTCGTCACCACCGACGTGGGCGATCGTTACGTACTCGAGGCGCTCCGGCGCGAAGGAGGCCTCCTCGGCGGGGAGCAATCGGGGCACCTGATCTGGCTCGACGGGCACGTGACGGGCGACGGTCTTGTCGCCGCCCTCCTCCTGTGCAGTGCACTGCACGGCCGTCCACTCGCCGAGGCAGCTGCCGTGATGCCGCGCTACCCGCAGGCGAAGGAGAACGTCTCGTTCGAGCCGCATGGACACCTCACTCCTGCGATCGAGGAGGAGGTCGCACGCCTCAACACCGAGCTCGGCGACCGCGGCCGGGTGCTGGTCAGAGCCTCGGGGACGGAGCCCGTCATCAGGGTGCTCGCCGAGGCGGAAACCGGCCTGGAGGCCGAAAACCTCTGTGGTAGGATCGCAGCTCTCGTGCGACGAGAGCTCGGCTGACCGTCTCGGCGAAGGGGCGGATCGCGCAGCCGGGCTTTTGGCGTTTTCGGGAGCCCGTTTTTGGAAAAAACCGCGAAGCTGCAGCATTTCGATCCACCTCTGAAGCACGGGGCGGCAACTGAGAGGAGTTTCGGATGTGCGGGATCATCGGGTACGTCGGTAACCGCGCCGCGAAGGAGCTGTTGCTTCACGGTCTCGAACGCCTCGAGTACCGTGGCTACGACTCGGCGGGCATCGCGCTGCGCGAGAACGGCAGCCTCGAGTACGTGCGCGCAGTCGGCAACCTCCAGTTCCTGAAGGACGCAGCCGGCCCGAACGGCTCGGAGTCGAATCACGGTCTCGGCCACACGCGCTGGGCGACGCACGGTGCCGTCAACGAGCGGAACGCGCACCCGCTGACGGGTTGCGAGGACGGCCGGCTCGCGATCGTGCTCAACGGAATCGTCGAGAACTATCGTGAGTTGAAGGAAGCACTCGAAGCAGACGGCCATCGCTTCAGCTCCGAGACCGATGCGGAAGTCGTCGTGCATCTCGTCGAACACAACTACGACGGTGATCTCGTGGAAGCCGTCCAAGCCACGTCTCGCCAGCTCGAGGGCCACTTCGCCTTCGTCGTGATCCACTACGACCAGCCCGACCTTCTTGTCGGCACCCGCCGCCAATGCCCACTCGTGGTCGGAGTCGGGGACGGCGAGATGTTCCTGGCCTCGTCGATTGCAGCGTTCCTCCGTGAGACACGCAAGGTGCAGCTGATCGAGGACGGTGAGGTCGTCGCCATCAGCCCCGAGGGCTCGCGCTTCTTCACCGACGAGGGCGAGGTCGAGCACAAGGAGGTCGAGCCAATCGACTGGGACGACGAGAGCGCCGTGAAGGGTGGTTACGAGACGTTCATGCTCAAGGAGATCTACGAGCAGCCCGAGGCGGTGCGGGAGACGATCGGCGACCGCGCACGCCGCGGCAAGCTCGTGCTCGAGGGCATCGGCCTCAACGAGCTCGAGATCCAGAACCTGCGCCGCATCGTGATCGTCGCCTGCGGTACGGCCTACCACGCCGCCGTGACCGGGCGCTACATCATCGAGGAATGGGCGCGCGTCCCGGTCGAGCCGGACATTGCGAGCGAGTGGCGCTACCGCAACCCGGTGCTCTCGAAGGACACGCTCGTGATCGGGATCACGCAGTCGGGTGAGACGGCCGACACGATCGCAGCGATGCGCCTCGCACGCGAGCAGGGCGCGCGCACACTTGCGATCACCAACCAGCTCGGGACGCAGATCACGCGGGAGGTCGACGCGGTGCTCTACACCCGAGCCGGGCTCGAGATCAGCGTGGCGGCGACGAAGACGTTCACGGCGCAGGTTGCCCTGCTGTCCTTGATCGCGCTAAAGCTTGCGCAGATCCGACGGACGCTGCCGCCGGAAGAGATCGAATTCATCCTCGAGGAGCTCTTCGACCTACCCGAGAAGATGGAGCAGTTCCTCGACGCCGACCATCCCATCGAGGAGATCGCGCAACGGCACTACAACAAGCCGTTCTTCCTCTATCTGGGCCGCCACATCGGCCTGCCGATCGCCCTCGAGGGCGCGCTGAAGCTGAAGGAGATCTCCTACATCCCCACCGAGGCTTACTCGGCGGGCGAGATGAAGCACGGGCCGATCGCCCTCCTGGACTCCGACACGCCGGTCGTCTGCATCGCCATCGACCAGAAGGTGGTCTACGACAAGGTCGTCTCGAACATCCAGGAAGTGAGGGCGCGCGGCGCGCAGGTGATCGCGATCGCGACGGACGGGAACGAGGGGATCCAGCATCACGCCGACGACGTCATCTACATCCCGCGCACGCCGTCATTTCTCCAGGCGGTCCTCGCGGTGCTCCCGCTCCAGCTGCTCGCCTACCGAATCGCGCGCCTGCGTGGACTGAACGTCGACCAGCCGCGCAACCTGGCGAAGACGGTCACCGTCGAGTAGGGCGTCTAGGAGACTGCTGCGTCGCCGGGGCGTGGCTCGGCCACGCCGGTCTCGGGTGGACCGACCGGAACCGGGCGAGGAGGTCGGAGGTAGAGGTATTCGTACGCGAGCGCAGCCAGCGCGCCGCCGAGGAACGGGCCGACGTACCAGACCCACGCGTCGCTCCAGTGGCGTGACAGCAATTCCGGGCCGAACGCTCGAGCCGGATTCAGCGCGGCACCTGTCAGCGGACCGCCCATCAAGACGCCCATGGTGATCGTGAGTCCGATTGCCAGCCCGGCGATCGACTTGAACGAGCCGCCGGGATCGGCAGCGGACGCGAAGATCACCCAGACGAGGAAGAAGGTCAGCACCATCTCGATCGCGACCCCTTGCCACACTGTGATCCCGCTCGAGAGCCCGGGAGCACCGAGATTCGTAAGTCGCCGTGTGGCTTCGGGATAGAACCAGCGCAGCAGCGCCGCGGCTGCCGCGGCGCCGGCGAACTGCATGCTCCAGTAGACGACCGCGAGCGACGGCGCGATTCGGCGAGTGATGAAAAACCCGAGCGTGACTGCGGGGTTGAAGTGCGCCCCTGAGATGTGCCCGACAGCGGAGGCCATGACGGCGATCGCGAGCCCGTGCGCCAACGCGACGCCGACGAGAGTGAGACCGCCGTACACGTCGACAGCCGGCGCAGTCGTCAGTGCCGGCGCGAGCGCCTTGGCGATCGTGAGGATCGACCCCGCCCCGACGAAGATGAGCGCGAAGGTGCCGACGAACTCGGCGGCGCCACGCCGGAGCGGGTCGTGATCCATCGCGGACGGAAGCTACGGGGACGGTCGGACGGCGTGCTAGGCGGCGCGAACGGGACGGCCGGCGGTGCGGCCCGCCCGAACGGCGGTGAGCGCATCGCCGAGGTTCCCGAGGATCGCGAAGGTCGGGCCGAGGCCGGTCAGATCGAGGATGTGATGAGCCTGCGTGTACGTCCGATCGGGCAGGAGCAGCGCGAAGCCGAGCGACGATTGCTCGGCGCGGTGCCTCGCGACCAGGAGAACGCCCAACGTGGTCGAGTCGATGAACTCGGTCTCGCGGAGGTCGACCACGATCCGACGGCCCTCCTCGAGCAGGACGTCGAGCTCGTTCTCGAGCCGCTGAGCGGAGTAGGCGTCGTGCTCCCCGACGAGGGCGACCACGGCAGCCGGTGGATCCCGCCTAGCTAGGGTGACGGAGATCGGCGCCATTGTTTTCAACCCGTAAACGCCGAAGCGCTCCGGGTGGATACGGGTGGCGCTCAGTCGTCCAGCTCGCGCCGCAGCCGCTTCGTCCGGGAACGCCGCTGCTTCTCCTCCAGCCGGCGCCGGCGGGAGGCCTCGGTGGGCTTCGTCGGCACCCGGTTGCGCTCGACGCGGAGCGCCCGGCGAAGCTGCTCGGTCAGCCGCTCGATCGCCAGCTCGCGGTTTCGAAGCTGGCTCCGCTCGTCCTGGGCCACCGCACGTAGCACCGGCCCCGCGCGTGAGACGACTCGCCGCTTCTGGTTGTCGGTGAGGGCGTCGGAGGCCTCGACGTCGAACAGTGCCTCGACTCGCGTCTCCGACTTCTGTGCATGCTGTCCGCCGGGCCCGCTCGAGCGCGAGAATCGCAGCTGCACCTCCGCGAGCGGAAGAACGACGGAACGGGTCACGCGAATAGACTCGCCGTCCATGGCCGCAATTCTGCTGGACGTCGACGGTGTCTTCCACGTTTCGGGCGAGCCCATCGCCGGTGGGGCGGAGGCCGTCCGGCGGCTTCGTGCCAACGGGCACAGGATCCGCTTCGTCACGAACAACACGACGCGCGCACGGGCGACCCTGGCCGAGGAGTTGCGGGCCATGGGGATCGAGCTCGACGACGACGAGCTCCAGACCACGCCCAGGGCGGCCGCAGAGACACTCGCAGGCCGGCGCGTCCTCGCGCTGACGATGCACGCGATCGTCGGCGAGCTCGAAGGGATCGAGCTGGTGGGCGAGGACGCGGAGGCGGTCCTCATCGGCGGCGCCGACGAGACCCCTGAGACGAATCTCGTGTTCAGCTACATGAACCTGGCGCGCGCGTTCCACGAGCTCGAGGCCGGCGCGCAGCTCTATTCGCTGCACAAGAACCGGTGGTGGCAGACCAGAAACGGGCCACTCCTCGATGCGGGAGTGTTCGTCGCCGGTCTCGAGTACGCGGCGGACACGGAGGCGATCGTCCTCGGAAAACCCTCGACCCCCTACTTCGAAACCGCCTTGAAGGCGCTCGACGCGGAACCGAGCCTCACGTGGATGGTCGGCGACGACATCGAGGCCGACATCGGCGGCGCCGCGGCCCACGGCATGAAGACCGTCCTCGTGCGCACGGGGAAGTTCAGGCCCGACGCGGTCGAGGCGACCAGCACCCGCCCGGACGGGATCATCTCGTCGATCGCGCAGCTACCTGACTGGCTGGAGGAGCATCTGTGACGTCCGTCGGCGTAGATCTGATCGAGATCGAGCGCGTTCGTCGGGCGCTGGCGCGCTACCCCCGCTTCCGGGAGCGCTGCTTCACGGAGGCCGAGCGCGCGTACTGCGACTCGCGGCCGAATCCGGCCGAGAGCTACGCAGGAAGGTTCGCCGGCAAGGAGGCAGTCGGGAAGGCGCTGGGGTTCGGCGTCGCCCGGGCATTCGCGTGGCGCGAGATCGAGATCGCGGGGCGGCCCAAGCCGTCGGTGCGCCTCAGCGGCCGGATCGCGGCGCGGGCCGAGCGCACGGGCGCCGGCTCGATCGACCTGTCGATGACGCACTCGCGCGACCTGGCGAACGCGGTGGCCGTCGTCGACGGAACGTAGTGCCCGTGCCCCTGATGTTCGAGCCGCTCTACACGGCGGAGGAGATGAGAGCCGCCGAGCGGGGTCACGACGTCGAGGGGTTGATGGAGCGGGCGGGGCGGGCAGTTGCAGACGCCGTCGTTCGCGGGTACCCCGAGGCGCGTCGAGTCGCAGCCGTCTGCGGTCATGGAGCGAACGGGGGCGACGGCAGGATCGCACTCCGCGTGCTCGCGGAGTCGGGACGTGAGACGAGCGAGGAGCTCGACGGTACCCCGGACGTCATCATCGATGCGTTGTTCGGCACGGGCTTCCGCGGTGAACCGCGCCCCGATGCGGCCGCGCTGATCGAGCGCGTGAACGGCTCAGGCGTTCCCGTCGTTTCGGTCGACGTCCCATCCGGCGTCGACGCATCGACCGGAGAGGTTCCCGGCGCTGCAGTCCGCGCCGATGCGACCGTGACGATGCACGGCCGGAAGGTCGGGCTCGTCGTCGCTCCGGGTCGGTTCCACGCCGGCGAGCTCGAGGTCGCGGAGATCGGGCTCCAGCCTGCGGAAACCGAGCATCGCCTCGTTACGGACGCCGTCCTATCGCTCGTCCCGCGCCGGAGCGAGGGAGACACGAAGTACACGGCAGGCTCCGTGCTCGTCGTCGGTGGCTCGCGCGGGATGACCGGTGCGGTCTGCCTTGCCGCCGAGGCCGCATTCCGCGCGGATGCCGGTTACGTCGCCGTCGCCGTGCCCGAGGAGACGCTGCCGGTCATCGAGACCTTGCTCGTCGAGGCGGTGAAAGCTCCGCGCGAGCGAGTGGACGAGCTCGCAAAACGTGCCTCGGCCCTGGCTGTCGGGCCGGGGCTCGGTCGCGGCCACGAGGGGCGCGCGCTGGTCCGCCGGTTGCTCGCGGACCTGGAACTGCCGGCCGTTGTCGACGCGGACGCCCTGTTCGAGCTCGAAGCTGCCGACTGGCCCGCTGCGCGTGTGCTCACCCCGCATGCAGGCGAGCTCGGGCGTCTGCTCGGCGAGGAGTCGAGCTGGGTGGATGCACACCGGCTCGAAGCCGCGCGCCGCGCGGTCGACCGCTACCGCTGCGTCGTCCTCCTCAAGGGCCCGGGCACGCTCGTGGCCGCACCCGGGGAAGGCGTCTTGGTGTGCGACGCCGGAACGCCTGCGCTGGCGACGGCCGGAACGGGCGACGTGCTGACCGGGGTGATCGCGTCGTTCCTCGCGAAAGGGATGGACGCGCGCCTTGCCGCCGCCGCCGGCGCGGTTGCGCACGGCCGGGCCGCCGAGCTCGCGCCGCACCAGGTCGGCCTCGTCGCGTCCGATGTGATCGACTCGCTTCCACTGGCGCTGGGTTAGGGCTCTGATGCACCGATCGGAGATCACGATCGACCTCGGGGCACTGCGACGCAACGTACGAACGCTTCTGCGCACGCTCGACGGGTCCCGGCTGTGGGCGGTCGTGAAGGCCGACGGCTACGGGCACGGCGCGATCGACGTCGCGGGCGCCGCGCTCGGCGCCGGCGCGACCGCGTTATGCGTCGCGACGATCCCTGAAGGTCTCGCGTTGCGGAACGAGTACCGCACCGAGCGCATCGTCGTGCTGGGACCGGCCGGGTCGAACCGCGAGGTCGCGCAGGCGCGCGCCGCCGGTCTCGAGCTCGCGATCGCCGACGGCGAGATCCCGGAGGGGGTGCGCGTCCACCTGAAGCTCGACACGGGCATGGGCCGCTACGGCCTCGCGGAGCTGCCTCCGCCTCCGGCCGAGGTCGTCGGGCTGATGACGCATCTCGCCACCGCAGACAACGATCCGGCATTCGCGCGCGAACAGATCGAGCGCTTCCAGGCGGCGACGCACGAATTCCGGCACCTCACGCGCCATGCCGCGAACAGCGCGGCGGCACTCCGGCTGCCCGAGTCTCGATTCGATGCGGCTCGCTGCGGGGTCGCCCTGTACGGCCTGTCGCCGTTCAACACCGACCCGGTCGAGGACGGGCTCGAACCGGTGCTGTCGTGGCAAACGTCGCTCGCACAGGTGAAGAGGCTGGAGCGCGGACAGAGCACCGGTTACGGCCGTCGTTTCGTCGCCGAAAGCGCGACCTGGATCGGAATCGTGCCGGTCGGCTACGGCGACGGCTTCCGGCGCGACCTCACCGGCACCGAGGTGCGGGTCGCCGGCGAGTCGCGCCGAGTCGTCGGCACCGTCTCGATGGATTCCTTCGCGGTCGAGCTCGACCGGGAGTTGCCCGTCGGGACACCGGTCGTGCTGCTCGGCCACGGCGTGCTGGCGGAGGCTCATGCGCGCGTGGCGGACACGATCAACTACGAGCTCGTGTGCGGGATCGAGAGCGGGCCACTCCGCGCTCGGAGGACGGTGATCGATGCCTGAGTCGAACGTCGACGACGTGCGCGAGCGCTTCGGCGCAACGGCCGAGCGGGTCGCGGATCATTCCCGGCAGCAGATCGAAACCGTGCGCGAGCAGCTCCGCACCTTCGTCGCTCCGAAGGGAGACGAGCGCGCGCTCGACAGCGGGACCGGTGCGGGCACGCTCGCGCTCGCGCTGGCGCCGCTCGTCCGTGAGGTCGTAGGCGTGGACGTCGTTCCCGAACTGCTCGACCGGGCCCGCAAGGGCGCGCCGGCGAACGTCACGTTCGTCGAGGGAGACGCCACGAACCTTCCGTTCGAGACGGGCTCGTTCGATCTCTCCTGCACGCGGCGCACGCTGCATCACATTGCGCACCCGGAGCCGGCCATCGCGGAGCTTGCTCGTGTCACCGTGCCGGGTGGGCGTGTCTTCGTCGACGATCAGATCGCGCCGGTGGATCCGCTTGCCGCGTTGGACCTCGACCGCTTCGAGCGGGCGCGTGATCCTTCGCACACTCGGACGCTGCCCGACGTCGACTTCCGCCAGCTGTTCGAGGCCAACGACCTCGTCTTGATTCGCGCGCACTTTCAGACCCATCGCCGCGAGCTCGACTACTACCTCGACCTCGCCGGCTGCGAGGGCGACGCACGGGCGCGGGCGCGGCAGCTCTCGCCCGGTGGCCCCGAGGCCTATGTGGCCGAGAGCGGCTGGTACCTGCTGCGCAAGCCCTAGGAGCCGCCGCGGAAACCGCCGCGCGAGGAGAGTCGCGCGATCAGGCCGGGCGCGAGTGCCTGCGCGACCGCGGCCGCACGGTACCACCGCGGCACGAACGTCTCCCTCGTGTCGCGCTCGAGCACCTCGAGGACACGCTGCGCCACTTGCTCCGGGCCCACAACGAGTCGCCGGAGGAGCGCGCTGCGCAGCGTTGACGCCTGCGGGAACCCTTCCGTCTCCACGAAACCCGGATTGACGGTATGGACGTGGATGCCGCGCCCGCGGAGCTCGGCGGCTGTAGAGCGAGAGAAAGCCAGCTCAGCGTGCTTGGAGGCCGAGTACGGGCCCGACGGCGCGAACGCGACCGTGCCCGCGACCGAGACGATGTTCACGACGTCCGAGCGTCGCGCCGCCTCGAGCCCGGGCAGGAATGCGCGCAGGCACCACACACCCCCTAGATAGTTGACGCGGAGAACTTCTTCGAGCTGGTCCAGGTCGATCGTGGCGAAGCCGGCGCGCCCGGGGATTCCTGCGTTGTTCACGAGCAGGTGAATCTGGGGCTGACGTGACAGCACCGCCGCCGCGATCCGCTCGACGTCCGTGCGCCGACCGACGTCGCACACCTCGTACTCGCAAGAGAGCTCCTCGGAGAGCCGGCGCAGGCGGTCCTCGCGACGGGCGAGCAGCACCAGTCGCCAGCCTTCGCCGGCGAGCGCGCGGGCGATTGCCTCGCCGATTCCACTCGACGCGCCGGTGACGACGGCTACGCGGTCGTGGTCTACCGGCAGACCTTCACGTGACGCGTCGCGGCGAAGGTGCGCCCGCCGGCGTCGGTCGCGACGGCGCGCAGATCGTGTCTTCCCGCCAGTACGAGGCCCGTGGCCCACGAGCCCGAGAAGACGTCGGCCGCGCCCTGCCGGACGATCTCGATCTGCTTCCCGTCCACGAGGAAGCGCACCGACCGCACTCGCTTCGTCGAGCTCGCGACAACCACCAGGGCGGCCGTCTTCGCCACGCAGCGGTTCGCGGCCGGGGTGACCCAGGTGAGCGCCGGGCCCGGCACGGCGGTGATTCCGACCGTGCTGAAGGCCGTGTTCGGAAGAATGTCGGAGCCGACCGAATTGACGTTCTTGGACTCCTGGTAGTCGGCTGCGGTGATGACCGCGCGCGTTCGGCCCTTCGGGATCCTGGCTGCTTGCTGTGGCAACGGGAAGGCCGCTACTCCGTTGGTCGGGTCGTACAGCGCCGCGCCGACGAGCACGCCGCGGTACCCGAGCACGAGGGAGAACGGATCGACGCCGGCGCCTTTGTCGGTGACGCGGGCGACGATGGTCGGACGTCCGGCTGCGACGCGTTTCGTCAACAACCGGATTCGCGGCGGCCGCACGTCGTTGACCCACGAGCGGAGCAGGTAGCTGCCCGGAAGGGAGCGATGCGTGAATTTGTCCGAGCCGGAGTCGACCGAGACATAGAAGCGCTGCACCTTCGGAAACGACGCTCCCGCTGCAGCGACGTCGACACCGAAGTCGGACATCAGTTCGTTGACGTTGACCGGCGTGCCCGCGTATCCCTGCACCGCACGTTCGTTGGGGGAGCCCAGGAACCACGGATCGACCCTCGACCCTGCGCTGGCGGCTTCGATCGCGACGCCGATGTTGGCGACAGGCTGATTGATGCTCGTGACGTAGAGCGTCTCCGTTCCCGTCTCGTTCATCGGCGGGCCGACATAGTCCGGCGGGGGACCGAACGGCTCGGACGGGCAGCAGTAGGCGGAGACGCGGTTCGGTCCGTTCACCGTGTCGCCGAGCTGCAGGCGCTCGAGCCGCTTCGGCTGCAGCAGTTCGAGCTGCGGTCTCCCGACGAAGAACTCGTAGGGAATCTTCCGCGTCACTTCGCCGCGGCGCAACAGGATGAAGCCGTAATCCTCGCCGGCCGTCGCCTCGGTGCCGGCGCGCGCCACCGCAGCGAGGTCTGCCTCACCTCCCGGCGGGACGACGAGGGCCGGTGGCACGTCGAGCGAGGCGCCGCTCGAGGTCGCTTGCGGCACGAGTTGCACGTTCCAGGTTCCCGCGCCGTCGCCGGCGTCCGTCACGCGAACGAGCAGCGCTCGGCTGTCGCTCCGGTGGTTGACGTCGAGATCCTGGAACGAGAGCGAGGCCGGCTCGGTCAGCACGAGGGGCCGTGCTGCGCGCGGCAGGTTGACGAGGCCTCCGCCCTCGAGGGTGACGGCGGCCTCCTGGGTGCGCGCAGTGTCGCCCCAGGCTGGACCGGCGGTCGAGATCAGCGCGGACTTGATCTGTTGCGGCGACCAGCCCGGGTGAAGCTGCAGGAGGAGCGCCGCGGCGCCCGACACGTGCGGCGCGGCCATGCTGGTGCCGTCGAAGACGGCGAACGGCGAGCCACCGGTGAATTCCGGGAGGGTGGAGGAAAGGATCTGGCCTCCCGGTGCCGACACATCGGGCTTGAGCAGATGCGCGAAGGCGGTCGGTCCGCCGGAGGAGAAGCTCGTGACGATGCCGCTGCGGCCCGTTTCGACTCGCTCGACGGCGTTGCCGATCGTCACGACGGCGGCGCCTCCCGTTGCGTTGAGATAGGCCCGGAGCTGGGCGCCGTCGAGGTCGGAGATCATTCCCGCCGGCAGAGGCAGCTCGATCGGAATGTCGTCGGGGCCCCCGGCGCGGTTGTCGACGACCACGAGGCCGATCGCTCCTGCCCGTGCGGCGCGAATGGCCTTGGAGATGAACGTGCAGTGCCCGCGAGAGGCAAGCGCGATGTCGCCGTCGAGCGATCCGGCCCGGAGTTGCGACTTGTCGGGATTGTTCGTGTCCTCCTCGGGACCACAGAGGCGGCGGTCGATCGCATTTCCGTTTGCCGCGATTAGCGCGCCGACGTCGACCAGCCGGTGGCCGGTGAACGCGAAGAAGTTGGGGAACCGGCTTCCGCCGGCGCCGGCGATCGCAATGCTGCGCAGGGCGCCGGGCGCGTCGGCCGCGCGGACCGAGAGGGTGGGGGCGAAGACGTGTGTGTTCGAGACGGCCGCGACGCTGATCGCGTCGGGGGCGGACCCAGGCGAGCCGACCGAGCCCATGCCGAACTGGTCGCGATCGTTTCCGGCCGAGATGACCGGCACGACTCCGGCAGCCGTCACGTTGCGGATCACGTCGATCATGGCGTCGTTGGCAGGTTCCGTCTCTGCGCCGCCGCCGGAGAAGTTGATCACGTCCATGCCGTCGCGGACTGCGAACTCGAACGCCGCCGCGATTTCCGGTGTGTTGGCGATGTGCCCGATCGGTGTCGGCACGTTGAACACCCGGTAGTTGCCGATCCAGGCGCGCGGCGCGACACCGGAAAGCCCGCAGGTCGGCGGGTGGTCGCGGCCGCCGGGAGAGCAGGTTCCGGCGTCACCGGCGGCGATGCCGGCGACGTGAGTCGCGTGGAACGAAGCCGCGCGGTCGATCGGCAGCCGGCCCTCACGGCCCGACTTCGGCCCGGGAAACGCCCGCGCAACGATGACCTTCGGCGTGGTCCATTTCCGTCCGCCCTTCGGGAAACCGGGTGGATAGGAATAGCCGGTTGGGTTCAAGAAGGGGTTCGTACTGTCGACGCCGTCGTCGACGATGCCGATCTTGATCCCGTCTCCCTTCACGCCGGTGAGCGTCTGCAGGTCGGTGGCTCCGATCACGGACGGGCTCGTGTCGGTGGCGAGGTGGTAGCGGACGCTTGGGTAGATTTTGCGCACGAAGGCGAGCCGGGCCAGGCGGGGCAGTTTCGTCACCGGCAGCGACACGACGAATCCGTCGAGCACCACCTGGTAGTGCCTGCCGATCTGTGCTTGCGGGATCGCGCGCAGGAGCCGTGTCGCAGCAACGCGCTGCGCCGCTGCGACCCGCGCGAGATAGCGGCGCGACGCGGAGCTCGCGACGTTCAGCCTGCGACTGCCGCCCTGCGCGGAGAGCTCTCGTCCGCGCTCGGAGGCGAGTGCCGGGAGTGGGAGGCCGACGATCACGCGCACACGGCCCGAGGCGTGGCCGGGTGGGATGGTCAACGTGCCGGCGCGTACGCGAGGGACGGTCACCTCTCCGAAGCTCCGCTCGATGTGAACGAAGGAGGCCCCGGCCGTGCCTGTCGACGCGAGCGCCGCCGCTACCGCAAGGAGACCCACAGAACGGCGCAAGGGGTCCGCAATCTAGCCGAATCACTAAGGCGCCGTCTCGCGGCGCCGCAAGAGGCTGCGCGAGCTTCGCTCGCGCGGCCGTCTAACCCACCGTCTTGGAGGCAGCTCGAACCGCCGCTTCCAACGCCGGAGCAATTTATGCTCGCTAAATGAGCGGGGCCTACGAAGGCAAGAGGGGTTTGGTGCTCGGCTGTGCGAACAAGAGGTCGATCGCGTGGGCGATCGCGAAGCGGCTCGCGGACG
>Ga0070707_100000875_pt1 | contig 29873 bp, 19 predicted proteins | sample KBSK5502metaG_FD_65468 | JGI IMG/M metagenome (GOLD analysis project Ga0070707, IMG submission 65468) | Corn, switchgrass and miscanthus rhizosphere microbial communities from Kellogg Biological Station, Michigan, USA - KBS K5-50-2 metaG | ecosystem: Host-associated > Plants > Roots >... | reverse complement strand
CGAGGACTACCGCTCCGACCGGCTGAGCGAAGCTAGGACGCAGTCCGTTGCCGGTCGGAATAAGAGCGAGGACTACCTGGATAGTGCCAGGCCTCGCCCCCTCAGTCCATTACCTGTAGATGGATCAATCGCTATTCTTCCGCCTGATGGTATGCCCTCGGACGCGCTCTTGAAGTCTTTGCAATCCGTCGTCCCACGCCCCTTGCCCTTTTTGCGCTTCGCCATCTGCCTGCTGAAGTTGGCCGGTATCATCTTTGTTGATGATGGCGGAACATCCAGCCTGCGAGTCTTGCCCAATGCTGCCGAGTTACTGCTTGGCCCGACCCACACGGAAGTCGCGCATGAATTATATACTCACTGGCTGAACCAGCCTGCTTATGAAGAATTGTTTGAACTGCAAGAGCAGGATTTGCGCCTGTGCTGCCGCGCGACGCCGTTGAACCTGCCCGCGCTGCGACCGGGCGAATTGGAGGCCGAAAACAGGGAGGCCCGGCAGACACTGATCGCATTGCTGGCGCAGGCTCCTGCCGGTCAATGGATCAATTTTACCGCGCTTGCGCGTTTCGTCTATCGTTTGAATCCCATATTCTTGCAGAAGCGGCAGCGCCAGTTTCCTGCACCGCATTGGTGGATAGAGTATGAAGGACGGCCTCTGCGCCCGACCCAGTTAAACGACTGGATGCGTGCGGAGGGTCGCTATCTCACTAACCTCTTGCAGGGGCCATTGCACTGGTGGGGTATCAGCGACGTGGCGCTGGCTGCTGACGGACGACTGCTGGCATTCCGGCTCACCCCCCTGGCAGATTCATTCTTACACCAGGCACCCGTAGGGGCGCAATTCATTGCGCCCGGTGTTGCGCCTGCTACCTCACCGGCCATCGATGTCTCAGAAAATGGCGACCTGTTAATCCCCTGTACCTTCGCCAACTGGCCTTTGATTGAACTGATCGAGCGCTATGCTGAAGTGCAGGGCATCCATGCGGGGCAACTCTGCTACCGGCTGACCCCGGGCTCACTCAGCGAGGCTTTCAGTCAAGGAGAGTCTCCTGCCGCTTTGCTTGATCTCTTGCACCGCGCCGCCGAAAACCGGCAGGCGCTTGCACCCGGTAGCCCCCTCGTCAGCCTGCTGGCGCAGCTTGAACGGCGTATAGCAAGCTATGGGCGTGTGCGCCTGTATACTGATGTCTCATTACTGGAAGCTGCCGATCAACCGGTTTTGCGCGAACTAAACGCCACCACTTCACTACAGGAGCAAATTGTGCGCCCTATTCATCCCACGTTACTGCTACTCAAGAAACAGGCTGTCGAACGTCTTATAGATGAACTGAAACGACGTGGACAGGTTCCGCTCCTGCATGAATCTGGATTCGCTGCGTCCGGGCCAGAGGAGTGATATGGAGCAAAGTGACCTTTACCTGCTGCAGAATGTGCCACCCTATCACCTGCAGGCGTTGGTAAAAGCGCGGCGTTTACCATATTCATTCAAGGGACAGAATATCAACGCCCCTGGCGATCCTTCAAAGACCACGGCAGAGATTGCGCGGCTGCTTTTCGATGCTGTTTCCTGCCGTGAGGCTATAGGCAGCCTGGGTGAAATGGAAAAGCTTATCCTGCGCGAACTGGTAGCATGCGGCGGGCGCGCAAATAGCCGTGATCTCGCTCTCTATCTCAGCCTTGCAGATACACCTCTCAACTCTGACAAACAGGATGCATCTCCCTCGACAAATAATCCTGAAGGCATATCCTCCCGCACCCACCAGGGCGTACCGCCGCAGTATCCTGCATCACATCCACATGGTGTTTTTGAACAGGCAGTACATCGTCTCCTGCTCGTGGGCCTGCTTTTCTGGAGCAAACAAACCAGCTTTGTTGGCCGAGACTACGCCAGCGGCGTCTATGATGGCGTGCTGATTGTGCCTCAAGGTGTTATGGAAGCTGCAAACGAGGTCTGGCGTGCGGATCAGGAGGCCGGCGCGCATGCGTCACCCGCTGAGCAAGAGAGCGGCGAGAACAAAGTAGTCGAAAATGCAGCAGCAGGCGTAAGCGAGGGGATACGCGCGTTGCAACGCAACCTCTACCTCTATTGGTCACTTGTAGCAGCGATGCGTGAGGGGTTATCACTGGTCAATAACCGCTTGCTTTCCCGCTCCGCCTTGCGCCAGGTCGTGGATCAATTGAGCCCGGCAGGAAGCTCGCTGCCAGAGCAAATACGGACTGAAACAGACCTTCCCCGGCTCTTATTCACCAGGTTGCTCCTCATGAAATTGGGCCTGCTCGTTGAACGGAGCGGTACGGTCTGTGCTATGCCGGCCGATGCTTTTTTTTCATTGCCATTGTTTGAGCGAGCGCGCCGCTGTTATCACGTGTGGCTGGATAGCGCGTTCTGGAACGAACTGGCTTATCTACCGGACGTGGTCGTGCGCCCGGGTCCCGCTGCCCTCGACCCTGCTCATGAAGAGGTCGTGCGTTCGCGTAAGCTGGTGCTAGAACGGCTGCTACAGGAACAGGTGGGCGCATGGCATGATTACTCAAAGTTCATTGCGCACGCCAAGTTATATATCCCCTACCTGCTGTTTCCGCGCCAGTATGGTTCGCGTGCGGAGCGTTATTCAACAGGCAGCAACCTGTATGGCTGGGATTTTCGTCTTAAGCATGGCTGGTTAACGCCGCGCGAAGGCTGGCATCTCGTAGAAGGCGGATTCATTCGCGCGATCATCTCCGGCCCATTGCACTGGTTGGGGCTTGTTGAAGTGGGTAATGAAGAGCACCCCGGTGCTTTTCGTATAGTCGAAGATGCAGCGCTCGTTACCAGCGAGACACCTCCAAGCACGCAGGAACCTGCCTGGGGACGCCTGGTCGTGCAGCCAAATTTTGAATTAATAGCCCTCGCGCCCGTTTCTGAGGCGCTGCTTATCCAGCTGGATCGTTTCGCAGAACGTACCGGGCTCGAGTATATTGCGCAATACCGTTTGACAAGGGCCAGTGCCACGCGCGCCATTCAAATGGGCCTGCACGCCGATGCTATCCAGCAGGTATTGGAGCAGGCCGCGGGAGGGCCTATTCCGCAGAATGTGCAGTATTCACTGGTGGAGTGGGAGCGCCAGGCGCGGCGTATCGAACTCTGGCGGGGCGTTACACTGCTCGAGGTAGATGATGCCGCTTTGCTCGACGCGCTCTTTAGCGATGAACAAACGCGCCCATTGTTTGGTCGCCGCCTGGCACCCTTGCTTGCAGAAGTCGTTACCGCTCAACTGCCAGCGGTACAGGCAATCCTCTGGCAACGAGACTACCTGCCCTCGCTCGTATCTGCTCCTGTGCAAGATGGCCTGTTGGAGAGCGGACGTTTCCCAACCCGCGAACCTCAATGGCGGCTGCAGCAGAATGGCCTGTTGCAGCCCTGCCATGCCGTGGTGGATCTCTATTTAGCCGCGGAGGTTGAACGAATCACGGAGCTAGACGAGGCAACAGGCTGGAGGAAGATCACACCGGCGGCGCTTCAGCAGGCACGCAGCGCCGGGCTATCATTGGAACATACTATGCGCTTCTTGCAGCATTACTGCGAAGGTGGAGTGCCTGCATCATTCTTGATTCGCCTCAAGTTGTGGGGTGGTGGCTATGAGCAGCAAAGTAGCGTTGGAGTCGAACATGCGCCGCTGTTACGTCTCTCCGCCCAGGCATTGCAAGACATCCAGGCCGATGCAGAGTTGGGTCCGCTGCTCGGGACAGAGGTTCCTCTTGATAATCGCCTGGTACGTGTGGACCCCGAATCGCTGGAGCGCGTGATAGAGCTGTTGAGAGAGCGTGGCTTTGATGTTGAGTAGTATGCTCAAGATGCTACCGGAGGACTCAGCAGCCAGCGAACTGCGTCCTCGTCGGGCGCTGTGACGACTTTTTGAGCCAGGATATTTAGCGCAGCAGGATTGTCAATCTGTGCAGCCTGCTGTTTAGCCAGTTCGGTCAGGCCGGGGTATCGAGCACTGACAATGTTCACAAACATCGTCTGTGCTGCTCGTAACTCCCCTTCGGCTCTACTTTTGGCCCTCTCTTGTCGTATGCGCGGGCTTTCTTCCCAGAGTTGGTCGTACAGTTGTTCGCTTTTATGATATTTGACCTCATTTGACGCAACTTTTAAATAGCCCTGGCTAAAAACTGCTCAAGTTGTTCCCTCTTAGTCGGCAGACCATACATCTTCAGAAAATCGCTCTCGACCTGCCATAATTGCTCGCACCACAACACAGCCTCGACGGCTTGCCTTTGAGTATCTGATAGAGTCTGAGAACCCTCCCGTTCAAAGCGGCGCTGCAGTTGCTCAGCCTCATACTCATCGTATCCAAAACACTCTATCAATGCATCACCGCTACCACGGTAGAAGCGAGGCCCGCCTTCGCGGTAGAAGCTCTGTGCATAGTTGTAGTACGATTCACCAAACCTGTTTAAGCTAGCCCATCTCTCTGATCTATCTTTTTCTTTGATCGCAATGCTCCAGTAACGCTCATGAACCCAATCGCCGAAAAATGCGATATCTAGCAAAGCTTCGGCCACACGAAGAGCATCAAGGAAATGCCATTGTGATGCTCCTCGTTCCAGGGCCATTACCAACCCTTGCACGCCAAGAGGAACACCAAGGCCACTAATAGCCGCGCATACTCCGCTATGTACACGGATGTCCCAGGGCAGTTCACATAACAGCCCCCTTTCCAGGTGATCTGGATTCAGCATCTCATCAACTAGTACGTCTACCACCTCCAATGAGGCAAGCGCGGCGTGGTATTTAGCAAGGGAAAATGCAGAGGCAAAGCGTACCAGTGAATGAACCTGCTCCGAGTCAGCTATCGCTACAGTAAAATAACGCTGCCAGACTGGGGAGTTTTCATCGAGCAGAGTGCTAAGACAAAAAAGGATAGCCGCCTGAAGAAGCGGATCAGCCGTAGTAGAATACAAAGGCTCAATGGTGGGTACAAGGAGTTCATTCAACTCACGAAATCCTGAAATCAGATAGAGAACCGCAATAAGTAACTTTTGGTTCGTCATTTGCAAGCATTTGAGATAGATGGGCATGCCCTCACCTACCAGGCGGTGCGCCAATACCATCCACTGTGGCTCATGAAACTCATTTCCTTCTTGCAAAAACTCGCCAATTGACCACCATTGATGCCGATTCCTTGTGGCAGACTCGAAATCGTGATCCACACGGAGAATTTGCTGATCCCTGTTAGCATACCAGTCACGGTGGGCAAGATCAGTAAGAAAAGAGAGGATATTCAGTTTCTGGTCTTCTGAAACCTGTTCAAACAAGTGAATGAAAAAAGGAATTGCAGCGCACGAGGCTTCGTAGACACTCCCTTGATGACAGATAGAAGCATACAGGTGAAACCAGGCGCGCTGCCGTTCTTCCTCATCCGTAGATAATAAGCCGAGGAGGTGAAAAGGGGTATCTTTTGCTGACCCATATGCATGTTGCAAGAGTGCCCAGGGAATCTTGCTCAATTTCTCCTGCATTTCCTGCGTAGCCTGTTGAGGAACGTGTTGATAATGCGGCATTTCATCCTCATCCTCCTCAGCATTACGGCATATTTGCTGCCGTATCTCGATCACCTTCGCCCTCATTTGCTCGACTTGAATTTTCTTTTCGGGATGCTTGCGCTCCATCTGGTTCAAATAGTCACCATAACAATCAAGACAATACGTCTGGCTATGCTCTGATTCATCGGCATGCTTCGCTATTGCGATAGAACTCCATACCCATGAATCAGCCGTACCACTCGATTTTTCTTCTTCGCCCTGAGAGCTATCGATGCGTTTTATAACCTGTTTCCCGACTTTAAAGGTATGAGGCTGGCAGAAGGATTTTCCACAAACATCGCAGATTACGGTTGCGGTACGATGACATTCATCGTACAGTGTGCACTGAGTCTCGTTCATATATTCCCTCTTTTTTTGCTGAGTCTTGCTTGCTTTTCATTGTATCAGATGAGAGTAGCATTGTCTAGGTATTTTGTTCTAACTTAAAATTAGTTTTGTGGGAATGGACTTACAGGTTTAAATACTCCTCATAAACATTGCCTTGAGCCAGGATGCATGGTACACTCAGAGCAGAAACTACCGGGTTGGCAGTGGCTTACCCTGGTGACAAAGCTCAAAATGCAGCAGGCTCCATCTGCCTGCTGACTTGTATCATGCATCCCACACCCCAATTATCGGCTAAACACGTAAATGCAGCTACGGCATTCCAGGTAAAAATAGGGAATTGACGAAGAAACTATGGATACTTGTGCAACAAACGTTTACTTTGATGCGGAGCGTCTCCATGTGCATCTTTCCGATGGGCGTGAGATTAGCGCCCCTCTTAGCTGGTTTCCACGCCTGCAGCACGCTACTAATGAACAACGCCAGCAGTGGGAATTGATTGGACAGGGTAGGGGCATTCATTGGGAAGCGATTGACGAAGATATCTCCGTGGCCGGGCTCCTCGGATTGCCGCACGATTAAATCGTTGACAAATCGCCCCTGATATGCTATCTTAGTCTCACAAACGTAACGTATAAGCGGGAGTGGCTCAGTGGTAGAGCATCTCCTTGCCAAGGAGAAAGTCGCGGGTTCGATCCCCGTCTCCCGCTCCATCCGCGCCTCTCATACGCTTGCGTACGCACGCGGCGACGTCGCCAAGTGGTAAGGCACGGCTCTGCAAAAGCTGCACCAGCGGTTCGAATCCGCTCGTCGCCTCCCAACCAGACGTGATTTCGTTCGTGAGTCACGTCTTTTTCATTCACTTGTAAGGTGTTCCCCATGCGACAGCAACGTAGCTACCCCATTGAAGCCATAGTACTCAAGCACACCGACTTTGGTGAAGCCGATCGTATCCTGACGCTATTCACGCCCTTCAAGGGCAAGATTCATGCCGTTGCCAAGGGTATACGCCGGCCTATCAGCAAGAAGGCGGGACACCTTGACCTGCTCAATCGCAGCCAGTTGCAGATGGCGCTCGGCCGCAATCTCGATATCGTCACGCAGGCCGAGGGACGAGAAAACTTTCTGCACCTGCGCGGCGAACTCTGGCACATGACCTGTGGCTTTTACCTGGCTGAACTGGTGGATCGCTTCGTCGAAGATTCAACCCCGCACCGGGACATCTATGTTTTGCTGCTCGAAACCCTGCGCTACCTCGATGCCGATGCGAACGCCTTGCAGCAGCAGCGAGCGCGGGAAACTGCGCTTGCAAGCGAGCAAGACAATGATAGCACGCGCCTGCTGCTGCGCTACTTTGAACTACACCTGCTCTCCGCCACCGGCTACGAGCCAGCTCTACAAAACTGTGCTCACTGCGGAAACGAATTGCGCCCGGAAGAGAACGGTTTCAGGGCCTCGCTGGGAGGTGTACTCTGCCCACAGTGCTCGCGCTTCTGGGAGCGCCGCCTATCCCTGAACGCGCTTAAGGTTTTACGCTTCCTGCAGCGAAGTAAGTGGATCGAGGCTTCGCACCTGCGTCTCGATGCCAAACTCCAGGCCGAATTAGAGGCAGTGATGCATGACCTGTTGCGCTTCCACCTTGAGCGTGACCTGAAATCATGGAGCTTCCTTGATACGCTCAGCCATACGCCGTGATCAGCACATCTTCAAACGTACTTTTCAACGGCTTCTCTGGTGTTCACAACGTTCAGTTTCTCGAAGAGGAAGCGGAATTGCTGTTCAAGATGCTCCTTTATCGGCTGTTTTTCCTGTTCAGAAAGCTCCCACAGCCGTTGTCTAAATGGACCAAAGGCTTTTTTGCGCGTCGTGTACAGGAATTGTTCTCTATTCAATCCTGCTTCCCATTCTTCTTGACGATTGTTTTCTACCCATTGGTACATGTCTTGTCGAAGCGCGTCCGGCATAGTGTCATAGATGATGTTCTGAAAACCGGTGGCCAGGTGAATTTCAAGCGTTTTATGCTTTGGAAATTGATCAAACAATTCATTGGGGAGCGTGGAGGCGCCATGTTGCACAACGCCGCCAATATGATATTTTTCTCGCGCGACCCGTCCCGTGTTGTCCAGCACCGAGAAATCAAGCTGCACATCTGCAATGCTCCCGTCGGGCAGGAGAATGCCTCCATGACTTGTGCCGGTTTGCACGCTGATTTTACTTATACCAGGCACGCTATTCCCAAGTGCTTTGTTATAGCCTTCGAGAAAAGCTTCTAGCTCCTCCGGGGTACTATTCTTCCCGCCGATATGACCGATTTCTGCCCCAACGGAAATTGTTCCTTTTGTTTCAAGCGAGCGTATATATTCCGTGAATGCAGCGGTCACGCGATAATTTTCAACCTGCTGCTCATCGAGCGTGCCCTTTGAGAGGTCCACGAGCGTTGACGCATCAATATCAATATTGTGAAAATCTGCATCAATTGTTTCTTGAATGAGACGCTTCATTTGCAGTGTCTCCGCTGCAGGGTCTTCTGTGTAACGGCGTGCATTCACCTGAGCATGGTCTCCTTGCAAGAACACCGGCCCGCTATAGCCCTCTTTGATGGCTGCCGCAAGCACCGCGACAGCATAATCATCTGGCCGTTGGTACGTATAGCCCATTTCAGAGCGCGCAATTTCGACAATCAAGGGTCCAATGCTCAATTCTCTCTTCAGTTTGAAAAGCACGCGAGCCGTGTCATAGGTCAGCGTGCGAATATTGATGGCTGGAACCGTCGAAGTTGTAGGAACCTCTCCCTTCCCGATGGCAAGATAATAGTGATGCAGAGAAGAGGAGCGAATACCAAGCGCTTCTGCGAGTTGCCGGATAAGCGAGCGGGCTTTTGCTTTTACTGCTTGATCAGCAGCAAACATCGCTGTGAAGACCAGGTCATCGATGGTCTTCTCTCGCAGCGTTTGTTCGCCGGTGACACGCAGCGTGTTTCCATCAAGTCGCAGCACACCGGTAACTACCTGTTGCAGCTCGTCTATCGATGTATACATCTCGTGTTTCTCCTCTAGCCCCTTTGGCAAATACGCTATAATACTACAGATAGTATAGCGTATCTGCGCCTACAGGTTCCGAAGAGGCCCTCTGTATGGGCTTCCTATGTTTCCGTGCTGATGAACTCCTGCACGAGATCGGCCAGGATTTTTCCCCCACGGCTATTCAAGTGAAGGCCATCAGTATGAAAGCGCCAGCCGTTTTTCTGGGCAATCTCGTCAAGACTGCGATGGAGTACGAGCAAACGGAAAGCATCGCGATAGAATGACAGAAAGCGGAAGGCGGTAAAGGCGCGCCCAGGTGAGGCCACGATTTGCTCATGGAACCGCTCATAAAAGGGAATGTAGCTCACGTTTTCTTCCTGGGCAACTTCCTTGATGATCTCACTGTATTGCTTAAAGCGCAGGTTGAGCTCGCGCTGAACCGGGTTGGTCGACTCCGGGTCCTCTCCAATCTGCGACAACGAGGTAAGCGCAATCTTGGCCGAAGTTTCTTCCTTGAGCCGGCGCACTATCGTTTGCAGATTCTGCCGGTACCATTCGGGCGATGGGTCGCTCGGCAGGTGCTTCCAACCGCCAAAAATGCGTCTGACTTTCTTGAAGACTAACGCCGCGATGTCGTTGTGCCCAACAATGATTACCACCTTATCGGGATGACAGGCCACCACGCTGGGTAGTCGTTGGAGCGCGCTGTAGGCAAGGTCGCCGCCAACACCGAGGTTATAGAAACGAAACTGCTTTAACTGGTTCGGCCGTTTCTCCAATTCGCCGATCCAGTTAAAGCTCCCCTTTGCCGCGGTTATACTGGCACCGAGACAGGCGATCACCGTAGGTTTCGTGGCAGATTGAGTTGTGTTTGTTTTCGTCAGGTTATTTTTGTTTGTGCTCATATTCATATGCTCCCCTTTTCGCGTCTGCTCGACGACAGATGGTGCTTCATGGAGGTCCGCTTGTCACTTTCAAAAATAAGGGGCCTTCCGCTGCCCAGGGTCCTGTAGGGACAAGGGGCGGGGTGGAGTGGATGAGGGGGCCTTGTGCTTGTCCTCGTTGGGGTGCGACCGCTTTGCTCCACGCAGTCCCCACTGGCTCGCGTTGACAAGCACAAGGCCCCCACCCTGCCCCACATCCGCCACTTTTCCCTACAGGACCCCATTCGGTCATCAACATTCATCAGGTTCCGAAGAGGCCCTCTGTATGGGCTTCCCGTCATCTGGAAGCGGTCTCGGCCCGGCGGCGAGCAGGTGACGCCTCCACCGGTTCGGCCCCTCCGGCTTTCGAGGCGGCCCTCCCAGGCAGGAAGGCCAGGGTGAGCACGAAACCAGCCACGGCGATTCCGGCGGCCACCACGAGTGAGACATCCATCCCCTGGACGAAGGATGTGCGCACCGATGCGAGCAACGGTGCCGAGCCAAGCTGCTGGGCCACTGCCAGCCCCCCAAAGAGGCTCTCCTTGACCACATTGGCGACCGCCGCTGGAAGCCCAGCAAGATGCAACTGAGCCTGATAGGCGGAGAGGAGCACGCTGCCCAGGATCGCCGCCCCGAACGGCCCTCCCAGCTTCTGCAGGGCCTGCATCACCGCGGATCCCACCCCGCTGCGCTCCTGCGACAGCTCGGAGAGCGCGGCGGAGGTCGCCGTGGCCACGGCGAGCCCCATCCCGGCTCCGACGAGGGCCATCCATGCCGCGATGAAGCCGCCGCTGGACCCCACCCCGGTCGTGGCTCCGAGGAGCATCCCGGCAGCCAGCAGGGCGAATCCGAGCGCGACCGTGATCTTCGCCCCCACGACACGCGCGATGCGGTCCGCAGGCACGGCCCCCACCACTAGCCCGGCGATCAGCGGCAAGAGTCTCACACCGGAGCCCATGGCGTCTGTTCCCAGCACACCCTGGAAGAACTGCGGCATCGTGAACAGCACGCCGATCATGGCCAGGCCCGCTATAGCCGCCAGGATCACGCCCCAGGTGAAGGCGGCCGAGCGGAACAGCGTCAGGTCTACCAGTGGCTGGCCGCCAGGACGCAAGCTGAGCCGGCGTTCCCAGAGGAAGAACCCCACCAGCACCACCAGGCCCGCGATCATCGGAACCAGGGCGCTGGCATCGGTCCAACCATTGCGGCCCGCCTCGATCAGCCCATAGGTCACGCCAACCAGGCCGGCGGTCGAGGCGACCACCCCGACCAGGTCCAACCTGGGGCGCAGCTCCGCGCGGGACTCCGGCACGAGCGCGAAGGCGGCGACCAGCCCCACCAGGGCGACCGGGACGTTCAGCAGAAACACCCAGCCCCACCAGTAGTGCGTCAGCAGCCAGCCGCCCAGGATCGGGCCAAGCGGCAGCGCCAGGAAGTTGGCGGCCGCCCAGATGCCGACCGCCCGCGGCCGCTCCTGCTTGGTGAACAACACCGTCAGCGCCGACAGCGCCATCACGACCACGCCCGCCCCTGCGATCCCCAAGACCACCCGCGCCGCGATGAACGCGCCTGCCGACGGCGCGTAGGCGCAGGCCGCTGAGCCCGCTCCGAACAAAGCCAGGGCGACGAGCATCACCTTCTTGCGGCCGTAGCGGTCGCCGAGCAGTCCCGCTGGCAGCATCATCGCCGCGAGGACCAGCAGGTACCCGGAGGAGAACCACTGGAGGTCCGACTCCGAAGCGTGCAGTGCGGTGGCCAGCGTGGGCAGCGCTACGCTGAGGACGGTGCCATCCAGGCCGACCGCCAGCACGGCCAACGTGAGCGCACCCAGCGCCCACCACCTGCGATTTCCGAGATTCGACATGGTAGTAATCTCCTTTTGAACTAACTGATTGTTTTATTAGCCATTAAACTAACTGATTGTTTTATTAACCAACTACTTAGATAGTAGCAGCAACAGCGCCTGTCACGAGTCTTGGTGCTCCAACGTCAGGGAATGACGCTGCTCAGGTTTCGTCGTCCTTTGGATCGGTCATCATCCCATGGACGACAAATTCAACAATGTGCTCCCGTGCGCGTGCGAGCGCTGCGGCAGAGGACAGATCTTCACCAGGAAGAATCATCCGAAACAAGGGAATATAGGTGAGATGGGACAGGCAGATCTGCAGGATCATTGTCAGTTGTATCAAGGGAACGTAATCAGATCGGAGCAGTCCGGCGCTGTACGCCTTGTGAAAGAGTGCCTCCAACTGGTCAGCATCCTCTGTATTAAATTGTGAAATGATTTTTTCGTAGGTCTGCCAGCCCTCTGCCTGTTCCCAGAGCAACATGCGCATGAGGCGCGGATGCGCTGCCAGGTAATCAAAAATTGCTGCGACGATCGTTGCAAGTAATGCCCTGAACTTGTGAGCGTTGGAGGCAATTGTTTCATCCTCAAGCAGCAAGGGTGCGAGCAGGCGCACCTGAAATTCAGTCATTTCTCTGTCAGCACGCTTGATGACCTCCGCGTAGAGGCCGAGTTTATCGTCAAAGTACTGAAAGAGCAGGCTTTTGTTGTAGCCCGAGGCCTCCGCGATGGCATCGATGCGCGCGCCATCGAAACCGTGTTCCGCGAAGACCACTTCTGCCGCGTTGAGAATTGCCTCCCGTGCACCCCTTGCATCATGGACTCGTCCTCGTCGACTTCCAGGTTCTCCAGGTTCAGACATCCTCTTCTCATCTCCTTTTTATAATCTAACCAGATGGTTATGTAACTATCTGGTTAGATTATAGCCGGAAAAGATGAGGATGTCAAGAGGGCATTCACCGGCATCCTTTTTCCATCTGCCTCAAGGCAGGATGAGCACTACATTCAATTGGATCGGACCTATGCTGCTCTTCACGATAAAATGTGCTCGCGGTGGATTCCCCAGAGAGCCATGGGCCTCAAATTGCGTGGGGCCGAGTCGTTTCGTCATCCCTGGTACATTCGATTCGATGGCGCCTGTACGATTGCTGGCATCCAGGTCAAAAGCTGAGTTCCCTGGCAACGTGATACGTATGGGACCAACATTCGTCAAAAACTGGTAGGTACAGGTCCCATGCGCGTCCTTCGCAACACTGGTTCCATTGAAATCAATAGAACCGGTCTGTGTGGCGAGTGTGGAATTCCCGGTGAGGATGCTTGCTGTGACTTGAATATTGCCTGTGTTGCTCTTCAGCGTCATCGGACCGAGGACACCGGTGACCTCGATACTCCCTCTGGTCGCGACAAGACGTAGATCGGTGTTGTGAGGAACGGTGATGTCGAGATTGACCCCTGTTGCAATGCTGTCAGTTGTCCCTTTCAAGCGTTCTACTGCAACGGTAAGGGTCTTCCCATCAGTACTCTCAACAGAGCTTACCCGGATATCGTCGAGGTTGACTCCTACTGTATTCCACTGGCTTTCCGTGATCGTCACATCGTTGCCTGAACTGCTTCCAGCGATGTGGGTTGTGCCAACGTCGTTCTGTACCACAAGCTGTGGGTGTGCTTCAACAGTAAATGTAGCTGTCTTTTTACTACTGGTTAGAACTACAGAGCCACCCGGGAGAAGGCCCGTGAGAAACCAGGCTATGCTTCCAATCAGCAGGAGAACAAGCATCCATACAAGGGGAAGCCACCTCCTGCCTCTTCTAGATGGTTGTACTTCTCTATGTTTGCCCTTTTCTATGAGAACTTCTGGATTGGTAATAGCGCTGGATAGTACAGTTACAGTCATTAAAGGCCTCCTTGTTCGTTCAGTTCAACGAGTCCAGAGCATCCTAACTACTATCAAAGTGAAGAGTTACGACTTTATCGGTAGTTTTAACTAAGAGGACGAACGGTAAAGGTGCGTATCGGAGCATATTCCGTTCATATTTGGTCATGATAGACCCAGTAGCTTGAATCACTGCTGATAGCATACCTGGTTAGAAACTGCGACACATCGTATAAATACATGAATTCTGGGAACGAGGTGAGGTGCTCTTTCTCAAGGTTCCTCATGTGAATGCATGGTATCAAATCCGCATAATCACTATTAAGACGCTAAGCATATGAACTTTTTGGGTATGGATTTCTCCTCAGTTGTGCTGATTTGAATGATAACTATAGAAGCGGATTTGATATGAGAGGGGTCTTGAGAGATGGAGTAAGGGGTATGGCAACACCTGACGGGAAAGCATGATGTGGGGCGACTGAGCGGACCACGCTTTGAGCGAGACCGTTGCTAGATGAGGCGCTGCTCCACAGCATAGCGCGTGGCAGCACTCCGTGAAGTGACGCCAAGCTTATTGTAGATCGACATCACGTGGGATGTGATTTTTGATCGGTGCTGACCTGGAGCTTATCAACAGGTTTCTTTTTGCCTGACGCCCTGATTCCCCTCTTTTCTCTTCTCCCATTCTATGGTACAGTTGAGAGAGTTATCACACATTATTTTTATCCCCTGGAGGTACGCATATGAGTGACCTGAACCCGCCCGCCGGGTCCGACCTGGGAATCTCCAAACAAACCACACAGAACTATGCCAGGTACGTTTTCTGGGTAATGTTCCTCATCAGCTTCCTGAACTACATGGACCGCTACATATTGAACGGGGCTGCCAACGTGGTTGCCCACGAACTGGGCTTTGGCATCGATGGCATCGGCTATATTGCCTCGGCCTTCCTGGTGGTGTATACGCTGGCTACCGTGCCGCTGGGCATCTGGGCGGACCGCGCGAAGCGCAAAGACGTAGTAGCCATCAGTGTCGCTATCTGGAGTGTAGCAACTGCCTTCACCGCCCTGGCAAATAGCTTCATTACACTCTTCATATCGCGCATGGTGCTGGGCATAGGAGAAGCGGGCTATTTTCCTGCCGGCACTGCCCTGATGAGCGATTATTTCAGCCGCACCAGGCGCTCACGTATCATGAGCTGGTGGAGCGTGGGTCAACTGGTAGGTATACTTGTAGGTTTTGTAATTGGTGGTGAGGTTGCGGGTATTTTTGTAGGAAGCTGGCGGCTGGCCTTCATTTTCACGGGTATTCCTGGCCTCATCCTGGCATTTCTCGCCTGGAAATTGCGCGAGCCGCGCCGCAACCAGGCGGACGAAGAGGAAATACCCCTCTACCCGTTCACCCTGGGCAACGTGGCCGAAATCGAGGAGCCACACCAGGCAATGAAAATAACACCAAATGTCCTATCGCAGTTTGGCTCGTTACTACGCATCAAGACCCTGGTCGTCCTGATTATCATGCAGATTTTCGCGTACTTTGTCCTGGGCGTAAACCTGGTCTACCTGCCCACCTTCCTGCAGCAGAAAGATCTCTTTGGCCTTAAATCAGGGCAGGCGGGCCTGATTTCTGGCGGTGTGATTGTGCTGGCGGGCATGGCCGGTACCGTGTTCGGCGGCTATATGGCGGATTGGCTTAACCGCCGGCACCAAGGAGCGCGTGTGCTGGTGTGTGGCATAGGTTTCCTGGTGGGTGCGCCCACCTTCGCCATCGCCGTTACCACCCACAGTTTTACCGTCTTCATCGTCTTCTTTGTGCTGACGGCGATGTTACTTACCATCTACACCGGCCCCAGCACGGCCGCGACGCAGGATGTCGTTCCATCAATCCTGCGTGCCTCGGCTGTAGCAGTCACGCTGCTGATTGCTCACCTGCTGGGTGATGCCTTTGCTCCTACCCTCGTAGGAACGCTGGCTAAAGCCTTTGACCCGACACATGGAACGCACTTCACAAACAATGTAGCCGGCCACGATCTCGCCCAGGCGCTTTTAATAACGTGTACCCCGGCGCTGGTTATTGCCGGCCTGGTTGGTATCTTCGGCGCGCGCTGGATGAAGGCCGATGTGGCGGCGGCACAGGAGGCCGACAGATTGGCTAAGGGGACGTCATGATTCACTTCTATGAACTCTCGACAATGGATACTGCGCAGCGCGCGCGTCTCTTGCGCCGTGCCGAAATACAGATAGACGATCTGGTTGAGCGCGTGCGCCCGATAGTAGAGGCCGTGCGCGACCGTGGCGACGACGCGCTCATCGAGTTCACCGGGCGCTTTGATCGCGTGCAGCTCGGTGCTGACCAACTGCGCGTAAGCCGCGCGGAGATCGAGCAGGCTCATAGCCAGCTTGATTCTTCGGTGCGCGCAGCCCTCGAACACGCTATACACAATATCCGCACCTTCCACCAGCGCCAGTTGCCGCACGAGCAGTGGTTTACACAGGTTGCTCCTGGCGTCATCGCCGGAGAGAAGATCACGCCCATTAGCAGCGTGGGACTCTACGTCCCGCGCGGCAAAGGGGCTTTTCCCTCTGTCATGTATATGCTGGCAACACCCGCCAGCATTGCCGGTGTTCCCCGTATCGTCGTTTGCACCCCGCCGGGGCCGCAGGGTGAAGTCGATCCCGCGTCGCTGGTTGCCGCCGATCTGTGTGGCGTGCACGAAATCTATCGCGTGGGTGGTGCCCAGGCTATTGCTGCGCTCGCCTATGGCACACACAGTATCGCACGCGTGCATAAAATTACCGGGCCGGGCAGCGGCTATGTCGCTGCTGCTAAAAGGCTGCTCTACGGAACGGTAGATGTAGGACTGCCGGCGGGTCCCAGCGAGGCCATCACCTTAGCCGACGAAAGCGCGAGTCCTGAGCTGCTAGCACGGGACCTGCTGATCGAGGCAGAGCACGGGCCAGATTCATCCAGCCTCTTAGTCACAGACAGCCGTTCCCTGGCTGAACGTGTCATGGCTTTACTGCCCTCCAAGATGGCAGCGCTGCCGGAATGGCGGCAGGCCTTTGTGCGCACCGTCTTCGAAGCTCCGGAGGGCACCGGCGGCGTAGTGCTGGCAGGAAGCATGCGCGAAGCCATCGACTTTGTCAATACATACGCGCCCGAACATCTCGAGGTACAGGTGCGCGAGCCTTTCGCTCTCTTGCCCGAACTAAAGAATGCCGGTGAGATTCTACTGGGTCCGCGCACGCCGTTCAGTACGGCCAACTACAGCGTGGGCACAAATGCTGTCTTGCCCACGGGCGGCTTTGCCCATACATTCTCCTGCACCACAGTCTACGATTTTCTGAAGCGCACGGGCATTGCCTACCTCGCACCCGAAGGATACGCTTCGTTGAGTGAGACAACGCGCCGCCTGGCGGAATATGAGGGCTTTCCTGCCCATGCCAATGCAGTGACAGAGCGGCCCGAAATGTGACTTGGGCCGCATGATAACAGTGTTCTTGCCCACTGCCCAATGTGGGAAGAATGTGTTATAATGCGCCCAACAAGAGAATATATAGATGTATTATGAGTAGTTTTTCTCTGTTACCATTAGCAGAAACAGTGTGTATGCTATCATCATAATGGGGGGTCAGATTCGTTGCGCCCCATAATAAGTGGTGTAGAAAAATGTCAGGAACCCACCCCCTGGAAGGGGGCAGGCTTGCTCACTCATGTGAGTGAGCCTCACTCTTGACCAGTCTCAGCCACCAGTCTCCGAGAGACTGATGGGTTCCGTTCGGGAAGAATTAGGTACGTTGGGATGCTTCACCAGTCCCAACTGCTACGGGAGTACGTTAAACAGGGCGACGGGGTAAACCCAGTGCGTACTCCGTGAAACCTTCCACGAACGTTGACGAGGTGAGCATTACCCGTGGAAACGGAGGCCCTCACGGGCAAACAAGGATCAGGGATGAGTCAGGTGTTCGTCTTAGATACCACTAAACAGCCCTTGAACCCGGTGCATCCGGGGCATGCCCGCCTGCTCTTGAAACAAGGCAAGGCGGCGGTCTATCGCAGGTATCCCTTCACGCTAATTCTCAAGCGTGCCGTGGAGCAGCCTCATCTTGAGCCTCTGCGCGTCAAGATCGATCCGGGGAGCAAAACCACCGGCATCGCGCTCGTCAATGATGCCAGCGGCGAAGTGGTGTGGGCAGCAGAACTGCTCCATCGAGGAGAGCAGATCAAGCGCGAGCTGGACAAGCGTCGAGCGGCGAGGCGTAGCAGGAGGCGGCGTAAGACGCGCTACAGGAAACCACGCTTCAACAACCGGCGCAAGCGCACAGGCATGCTCCCCCCGTCGCTCGAGAGCCGGGTGTGCAACGTGCTGACGTGGGTGCGGCGGCTGATGCGGCTCTGCCCACTGAGTGCGATCAGCCAGGAACTCGTCAGATTCGATACGCAGGCCCTCGACACCCCGGATATCGAGGGTGTGGAGTACCAACAAGGCACCCTGGCAGGTTACGAGGTGAGAGCGTATGTGCTACTGAAGTGGAATCACCACTGTGCCTACTGTGACGCCCGCGAGGTCCCGCTCGAACTCGATCATCTCCACCCACGCAGCAAACTCGGGTCCAATCGCGTCAGTAATCTCGTGGCGGCGTGCAAGCCTTGCAACCAGCGCAAGGGCAATCAGGACGTGCGCGATTTCCTCAAGGGGCAGCCGGAACGCCTGGCACGCATCCTGGCTCAGGCCAAGAGGCCGTTACGGGATGCAGCAGCGGTCAATGCGACGCGATGGGCCTTGTATGAGCGGCTCAAGGCGTGCGGTCTCCCCGTGGAGTGTGGCAGCGGCGGCTTAACCAAGTTCAACCGCATCACGCGTGACTTACCGAAGACGCACTGGCTCGACGCGGCCTGCGTCGGGAGGAGCACACCGGAGTCCCTCTTTATCAAGAACGTTGTGCCGCTGCGCATCACGGCGACGGGGCACGGCTCAAGACAGAGGTGCCTGATGGACAAGCATGGGTTCCCGCGCACGAAGCCAAAAGGAGCCAAGCGTGTCAAAGGCTTCCAGACGGGCGATCTGGTGCGTGCCGTCGTGACAAGCGGGACGAAGCAAGGCACCTACGTGGGCAAGGTGGCGGTGCGTACACGCGGGGTCTTCAACATTCAGACGGCGCAAGGAACCGTCACCGACATTCATCATCGTTTCTGTACGTTAATCGCTCGGAGCGATGGGTATAATTATCACTCGAGAAAGGAAGGGGCGCTTTCTCCCATAGCCTGAAGGCCTATGGGTACCTGCGCCGTGCATTCTATGGCGAGTAAGTATCCACCAGATCCGAAGAACGCGGCCTCGGTTGGGAATCCGGTCACGCCGCAAAGCGGTGCTGGTCCCAGCAGTGCGGCACCGGAATATCCTTTGCCGCCCGCTGCATCCCAGGTAATTTCCACGCCGTCTTCTGCCCAGGAGGCCCCGCTTTCTGGAGAAGGCCCCCGCCGCTTGCCTGCCGGTACGCAGCTTTCAGGAGGGCGCTACAGGATCGTAAGGTCCGTAGCAGCCGGCGGCATGGGAGCGGTATATCGCGCCGTAGATACGCGCTTTGATGATGAGCCGTGCGCGGTGAAGGAAATGCTGGATGGTTACCAGAGCGATATCGAGCGCAGCCAGGCCGTCGATTGGTTTAGGCGCGAGGCGAAACTCCTGCTAAAGCTGAACCATCCCTGTATCCCGCGCGTGCGTGACTCCTTCGTTGAGGGTGGCAGGCACTACCTCGTCATGGATTTCATTGATGGGCGTACGCTGGCCGAGGTATTTGCCAGGGAGGGCAATGTACCGGGAATCGGGGATGCGCGTGGCGTATCAGAGGCTCGCGCACGTAGCTGGGCGCAACAGGTCTGCAACGTGCTGGCCTATCTGCACCGGCAAGACCCACCGATTATCTTTCGTGATCTCAAGCCGTCGAACGTGATGGTCACCGGCCGCGACGAGATCAAACTGATTGACTTTGGTATCGCGCGCACCTTCCAGTCGCAGCACCAGTCAACGATCATCATGACCCTTGGCTACGCGCCCCAGGAGCAACTTCTTGGCATGCCGGAGCCGCGCAGCGACATTTACGCCCTCGGAGCGACGTTGCACCGTGTGCTGACATTTCATGACGCTGCCAATAATAAGCCGACCATCTTCTCCTTCCCGCCTGTGCGGGCGCTGCGGCCCGACATTTCTCCTGCCTTTGAGCAGGTCATCGTGAAAGCGCTGGCGCTTGCGCCCGAGCAACGCTGGAGCAGCGCTGCCGAAATGGAGCGAGCCATTATCAATCTCCCACCGGTTACCGCTACTGCACAAGTTGTGGGGACGGCGTTACCTTCGCAGCCGGCGGATCGGCTTACACCCGACCGGCCGCCTGTATCAGTAGCAGTCGGCTCAGGCTCCATTAGCAGCGGGCTGACCGGCCCTGGCAGTGCCTATATCAGAACCGCGCAAGACCTGCTCAGTACCGGGCGTGTTGACGAGGCCTACGCGTCGATTCAGTCAGCATATGTGCTTGAGCCAAACAATCCACTGGTACATAAAATCTACGGGCAAATTTTCGCTCGCCGGCGGCAGCCAGACATGGCAATACAGGCCTATAATCGCGCGTTGATATTCAATCAGAACGATCCTGAAACGCATAAACTCGTTGGTGATGTCTATCTCTATCTACAGCAGCTACCGGCGCAGGCCATTCCTCCTTATACGCAATCGCTGCGCTTAAATCCGGGTGATTTTGAAACTCATCAGCGTTTAGCGAAGTGTTATGAAGAGACGAACCAGCTTGAGCCTGCTTTACGTGAATATCAGGAGGTACTGCGTTTAGTTCCGCCAGGCGCGAAACGACCTGACCTGTATTATGCGATTGGTCAGCTTGCCTGGAGACTCAACCAGTTGCTGGTCGCCGAACGAGCCTTTGTGCAGGTGCTCATCATCAATCCTGCAGACCATACAACACGTTTTCTGTTGAGCCAGGTATACGAGCGCGAGGGCAAATTGGAAGATGCCCTGCGCGAGTGCAGATATGTAGTAGGAGCGGTACCGGGCAATCAAGCTGCCCTGGCGATGCTGCAACGGTTAAGCGGCCAGCTGGGACGATAACAGGATGCAGACCCGGTGTAAGGGAGAAAGAGCATATGAGTACGCAAAGTAACACATGTAAGTTGCGACAGGGCATCGGTCTGACTGCGCTCTCGATTCTCAGCGGGCTCCTGCTTGCCCTCCAGTTCGTCCTGTCCCCGGTTGCCTTTGCCTCCCCTGAACGCCGCCTTGCCCCTCCACCTTTCACGCCACTGGACCTGGCTGGGGTATCCGTCGTGCGCCTGGTGGCGGAGTATACCGGCACGACAACCCATCTCACAGCGCGCTGTACCGGCCTGGGAACCCTGGTCGCAAGCTGGTCCCCTAACACTCCTACTGAGCAGAACAACTGGGTGCTCACTGACAGCACGCTGGTCAATGTCAACGGGCAAACCTGCGTTTCCACGACGAAAGGGCTGCTGACCGATATCAAGCTGTACGCGAATACCGTCTATACCAACAGCATGCTCAACCTGGCGCTCATTGCTGAGCTGCAATGTCGCCAGCAAACAGGGCAAAAAGCTACCTGTAGTGATACGGCCCCAGAAACGCTCTTCTTCTCGAACGGTGCGCTGCTGTTCTCATTCCACACCGATGCTGCCCACCTACAGCCATTCCTGAATGTGGCTGCCCAGGCGACGGGTACCCCATTGGGCATCGAACTGGCCAACAGCACTACTTCAACCGGCACCTGGCCCTCTAAAGCGACCCTGAGCGCGACAGACAACCCGCTGACCTATCTGAGCCCCAAGTCCTTTAACAAGGCAGGCAGCAACACCTCGGCTACCGCAACCCATAGTGCTGGCTCCGCCACTGCTGCGACCACCGGTGAACCGGGGATGCCGCTGGTCGATAGTAATGGCAACCTGGTTGGGATGAGTGTGAGCAACGGTGCACTGTTGAACGGACAGGTCATTATGGACATGTTGAACCAGCAGTCAGTTGTCCCGGCACAACATGCCAACAGCCTGAATAGCAACTGGAATCGTGGCATCACGCAGTACGAAGCGGGGAACTACGTGGGTGCCGAGGCCACCCTCAAACAGATCGCCAGCGCTAACCCACAGTTCCAGGCGCCGCTCACCTACGAGGGGAAGGCGGCAGCACAGATTCCAGGCACTTCCACTGCTGGCCACGCTGGAGGCACTACCCAGGGAGCTGCGCAAGCTCTAGGCCTCCTGGGGATCCTGATCATTGTTGGCATCGTGGCAGGACTGCTGCTGCTTGTGCTGCTGCTGGTACTGGTCAGCATGTGGACGCGGCGCCGGCAAGAACTGGCGCGTTTCGAGGCTGAGCGCACAGCAGCACAACACGACGCTGAACTGGACGTGCAGAAGTTGCAGCGGCCCAAAGCGACCGTCAATCTCCAGCAGCCCGTTACTGAATTATCCTGCCCAAATTGTGGCGCTACTGTCTACACCACCGATGCCTCTTGCCCAAAGTGCCACTTCCTGCTATCGCCCTCTGATTCGGGCCTGCATTTGCGTGCCGCGCCGCCACAGGCGACCTATGTGCAATCTCTGGGGGCTTCAGTGCCTTCTATAAGTGATATGCCCACCGTGGAGTATTCACCCGCTGACGGCTCAGCGGAATTTGAGAAAACTATACCCTATAGCATTCAGCAGCTTCAGGGTCACAACCTGAGCCTGGCTGTAGGTCATCTCTCTGATCCAGGTATCAAACGCAAGCACAAGCCGAACGAAGATAGCCTCTTTGCCATGCAGGGGGCAAGAACCTATAATGCGCAGCCCCAGCAATTCGGCCTGTTTGTCGTAGCCGATGGTATGGGCGGCCATGCTAACGGGCAGCATGCCAGTCGTTTGGCGATCCAGACGATTATCGATTTCATGCTCCCCAGGATCTCGACCGGTAACCAGTTGGACGACGAGGCATTCTCGAATCTGCTGCTCGAGGGCGTGCAATGTGCAAATCGGGCCGTGCACCAGCGCAACCTGGAAGAGCGAGCCGATATGGGCACAACCATGACTGCTGCCCTGGTCGTCGGCGCTACTGCCTACGTAGCCAATGTCGGTGATAGCCGCACCTATCTCTATCGCCCGCCCGACGGGCTTCGCAAGATCACCCATGACCACTCCGTCGTCGCCAGCCTGGTAGAAGCCGGCATCATCAAACCCGATGATATCTACACTCACCCCAAGCGCAACCAGATTTATCGTAGCCTTGGCGAGAAAGCCACCGTGGACGTTGACGCGTTCAGGGTACCGCTGCAGCCGGGTGATAAACTGCTGCTGTGCTCCGATGGCCTGTGGGACATGGTTCGCGACCCCGAGATCCAGCGCCTGCTGAGCCTGCCCGCGCCTGATCCTGCGCAGACGGGTAAGGACCTGATCCAGGCCGCGCTGGAGAGTGGAGGCGAAGACAACGTCAGTGTGATCGTCGTATCTATTACCGAGGCGACCAGCCAGAATGGCATAACCGGTATTCAATTGCTGGCCAAGCCAGAAACAGTAACCGTCCCCGATATGCCGCTGGCATAACAACTGAAATTGTCGCACCCTCGTTCCTGTGCTATAATCAAATCAGCATTATAAGCCTTTGTGTACCATAACAGGGGCATGATTTGGAGGGAAGGTTCGTGTCAACACCTGCCAATGTTGCTTATTTATATGCAGGCATTTTGTTTCTTGCAGGGTTTGGTTTCGTCATGCTTACAATGGTCGTGGCAAACCTGATTGCACCTCATAAACGAACAAAAGAGAAGCTACAGACCTACGAATCCGGCGAGGCTCCCATTGGCTCTGCCTGGGTGCAATATCCGCTGGGCTTCTATATCTTTGCCCTGCTCTTTGTTGCTTTCGATGTAGATATTGTATTTATCATCTCATGGGCCGTCATATTCAAGCAGTTGAGCTTTTTTGGATTCTTTGAAATTCTCTTCTTTATCGCCGTTCTCGCGCTCGGCCTGGCCTATGCGTGGCGCAAGGGAGTTATTCGATGGATCTAGTACCGCGTTCAACGAGTATTCCAACTTCAACCTCTGGCTATCGTGATCAGAATGCCGCGCTCGCCCGCGACCTGGCCCCCATCGCCCTGATAACCGGCGAGGAGCTTGCGCTGAAAACGCTCAAAGGAGATTATCTCGCGCTGGAGGTTGATCGCACCAATCTTGTTGCGGTCTGCCGTTTCCTGCGCGACCAACTCGGCTTTGATCTGTTGAGCTCTATCTCTGGCGTGGATATGCTCGATCACCTGGAATCTGTGTATCACGTGCGCTCAATCACACGAGGCCAGTTAATGCAAATCAAAGTGCGCCTGGACCACGAGAAACCGGAGGTGGACAGCGTGGTTTCTGTCTGGCCAACCGCGAACTGGCTGGAACGCGAAACCTATGACCTCTTCGGCATCAAGTTCACAGGACATCCCGATCTGCGCAGGATGCTCCTGGATGATGACTTTGAAGGCTATCCTCTTCTCAAGAGTTTTCACCAGGTCCCATTCACTGTCAAACAACCTGCGACAACCCAGGTTGATCCAAATATGGCCGTTGATGAGAGATACCAACAAAAGGGCGTGGAACACGTGGTACAGAAGAAACTGGGACAGGGTATGGAGGAGCGCCTGCACCCCGGCACACCGACCTTTGGTCACGCTTTTGAGGATTACCACGAGGAAGCAAACCAGCAGAGTGCGACTGAAGAGGGCGAGTCTGCGCCCGGCAAATCAGAGCCTGGAAGGTGAGTCTTTGCCATGCCGAAAGCCCAAAAACGCAGGAGAGCGCCTGCCAGAGGCAGTACTTCGCAAGCGCGCATTGCCAATGCCAGACAGGGCGCTTCAAATGGTCGCGTGGATTCAACAAGGGGCGCGACGGAGCCGGCGAGCGTCAATCGTCGCTTTATCTCGCCGCCGGTATCCGGCCCACAGAGCCTCATATTTCCCGGCATGGTGGCGTTAGGCTGCTGGCTCATGGCATACACGTTAATGTTTCTCACTACCGATCCCAACCGCTACGTATTTGGCGGGTTAGCGGTGCTGATTGCTTTGCTCTGGTCGTTCAGTTTTGGCGTGCGTGTGCGCAAATTGCTCCGTCAACAAAAATCACGCGCGTAAGCTGCATGAAGACCGGCTGAGGATTGAAAGAGGAAACCCATGGTTACAAATCAAGATAGAGGCACAATGTCTGAGGTTGAAACAGGGGCAGAGGGGATCAAAACTCAAGAAATGCTGCTCAATATGGGTCCCCAGCACCCCAGTACGCATGGTGTGTTGCGCCTGGTCATGACGCTTGAGGGAGAAACCGTGGTGGATTGCACCCCGGTCATCGGTTACCTGCATCGCGGCATCGAGAAAATACTGGAGAATCGCCCGGTCATGGGCGGCATCCGCTACATGGATAACGCGGATTACCTCGCTCCCATGCTCAACGAAATTGCCTACGCTGGTGCGGTGGAGCAGTTGATGGGCATGGAGCCGCCACGAAGAGCGCAGTATATCCGTCTACTTGTCGGCGAGATGCAGCGCATTGCCAGTCACCTCGTAGCCGTTGGCACGTATGGGCTTGATCTCGGCGCGTTTACGCCCGTGCTGTGGTGCTTCCGTGACCGTGAGGGTATCATGTCGCTGTTTGAAGCCCTGGCCGGTAGTCGCTTTAACGTAAACTACCTGCGTGTTGGCGGCGTATTGCATGATTTCCCTAAGAACTGGCTGAAGGAATGCGAAGCCTTTCTCGACCAGTTCGAGAAGAATATGGCTGAACTGGAGACACTGCTCACCGGTAACGAGATCTTTGACGCTCGTACCCAGGGTGTCGGCTTCATTGACCAGCAGCAGGCCACTGCCTATGGTCTCACCGGCCCGATGGCCCGTGGCAGCGGCATCAACTGGGACTTGCGCGTCAATCGCCCCTACATGGCCTACCGCGAGGTGCCTGTGAATGTCCAGGTGCGCCAGGAGGGCGACTGCTTCGCACGATATAGGGTGCGCATGCAGGAAATATGGGAAAGCATTCGTCTCTGCCGCGTCGCTCTCGATAAAATGCCCGGCGGGCCGATTGGCACACGCACGCCCATTGCGCTGCGTCCGCCTCGTGGCGAGACCTACTTTGCCATCGAAGGAAGTAAGGGTGAGCTGGGTATCTACTTCATCAGCGATGGCAGCGAATATCCGTGGCGTGCCAAGATTCGTGGCCCATCCTTTGTGAATTTACAGATATTACCCGAGATCCTGCGTGGTCATAAAATGAGCGATGTGGTCGCTATCATTGGCAGTTTCGACCTCGTGCTGGGAGAAGTTGATCGCTAAACAACTTGTACATTTGAAGGCAGGCAAGCAATCATTGTAGGGGCGGGGGTAGGGTTGTGTAGGGTGGGGACCCTTGCGGTCGCCCTTGGCAAGGTCAAATACATATTGGAGTTATCGTATGCATATGCTAATCGTCTTAGGAGATAACCTGGGAAACCAGTTGTTCAACGGCATTTTCTCGTTGCAATTTCTCCAATTCCTCATCGCCTTCCTCTCCTACTTTGGCTTTGTCCTGACGAGCGCGGTGATCTTGATCCTGGCAGAGCGCAAGATCATGGGCTGGATGCAGGACCGCGTCGGGCCGATCCATACCGGGCCCTGGGGCCTCTTGCAGACGGTTGCCGATGTCGGCAAACTGCTCATGAAAGAGGATATTCATGCCGCCCAGGTCGATAAATCGGTTTTCCTGCTGGCGCCGTCGGTGTTTCTGGCCCCGGTCATTGCTGCCTTCGCCGTGATACCTTTCTCGCCCTATTTAGAGTTACCGGGAACAGCGCTCGCCACTGCCATTATCTACTACGTGGCCATGAGTTCGATCGATGTAGTTGGCGTTGTCATGGCGGGTTGGGGTTCAAATAACAAGTATTCGCTCATAGGCGGTTTGCGTTCGGCTGCGCAGATGATTTCTTATGAACTGCCGCTGGTGCTGTCCCTGGTTGGTGTGATCATGCTGACAAGCGTTCTGGTGGACTCAGGGATCGGCAGCATTTCGATTAAAGCGATTATTAATCTTCAGAGCAGCAGCCTGTGGCCCGGCAAGGGTACTCCTTTCTGGGATTTCGTCTTCCAGGGATTTACGCCCTGGGCCTGGTTCTTCCTGGTGCAGCCCTTGATGATCGTTATCTACTACATCTGCGGCCTGGCCGAAACGAATCGTGCACCGTTTGACCTGCCAGAGGCGGAATCGGAACTTGTTGCGGGCTATCTCACCGAGTATAGCGGCATGCGCTGGGCCATGTTCTACCTCGGCGAATACGGCAATATGATCATCGTTTCGTCGATTGCCGCCACACTCTTCCTGGGCGGCTGGTCTGGTCCCGGTGTCGCGTTTTTGACTGCTTCCGGCATGGCCCTTGGCTGGCAGATACTCGGCAACATCCTGGGCGTCCTCTACTTCATAGGCAAGGTCTACTTCCTGTGTTTCATCTTCATCTGGGTGCGCTCCACGCTGCCGCGCCTGCGTGCCGATCAGCTTATGCAGTTTGCCTGGTTGATACTCATACCGGTCACATTGGGGAACGTCCTGTTTACCGCGCTGGTGTACCTTGTCCTTAGTAACCTGGGCCTGTCTAACCTGGTCTTCCTGATCGTACTGGGTGTATTGAACTGGTTTCTGCTCGTTGGCTTCATCTGGCTGGTCAGTCGCGCCACGGTTGCTACGACACGCCATGCGCAGGCCCCGGCCATTCGTGCTCGCCGCGCAGCGGCCATAGCGGGCCAGCTGCCGGAACGAACCGGTGCGGTCAGCAGCAGGGAGAGATGAAGGCTGTTTTTTCGGTTAGACATCGTTCAAATGCACTTGACAGTTCCTCACCAATAGCAAGGTCCAACTCTGTCATCCCTTCGCTTCGCTCAGGGCAAGCTCTGAGCGAAGCGAAGGATCTCGCTGCCGATCGCGACAGATCATTTCGCGGAGTTTACCCTCTTATACAAGCTGAGTGTAAAGCGCTCGGGTGGCGACCGTTTTGGGATGAGCGTCTCCCAGGGACTGGAAGCGGATCTCCAAGGCGCGTTCGGTGAGAGCTATCGCCTCGCTCAGGTTGCCCTGCTTCTGATAGAAGATGGCCAGATCATGCAGCGTTTGAGCTATCGCAGGATGGTGCTGACCGAAGTGCTGTTCCCGGAGAGTGCGCGCGCGCTGAAATAACAGTTCCGCCTGCTCGTATTTCCCCTGCGCGGTATAAAGAGCTGCCAAATTGTTGAGTGGATGGGCCGTCTGGGGATGCTCCGGCCCCAATGCCTGTTCCCAGATGCGCAACGCCTGCCGGTACAACGGCTCGGCTTGCTCATACTTCCCTTGCTCCATGTAGAGATCTGCCAGATGCCTGAGCGGATAGGCCGCTTCGGGATGCTCTGCCCCTAGCGCCTGTTTCAAAATACACAAGGCTTGTTCACACAACGGCTCAGCTTGCTCATACTTCCCCTGTTCTATGTAGAGATCTGCCAGATTGTTCAGACTCTCAGCTATATCAGGATGCTCTGGTCCCAACCGTTGCTCTCGTATCGTCAGCGCCCACTGATACAATGGCTCTGCCTGCTCATACTTCCCTTGTTCTCCTGCAAGGAGTGCAAGGTCATTCAGCAGAGTCGCTACCTGAGGATGCCCTGTTCCCAGCGCCTGTTCCCGGATCTGCAATGCTCGCTGATGCACAAGCTCTGCCTGCTCGTATTTCCCCTCCTTCCAATAGAGAAGCCCCAGGCGTTGGAGCGTGGAAGCTACATCAGGGTGTATCAGCCCCAGCGCCTGTTCTCGGATCTGCAATGCCCGCTGATACAATGGTTCCGCCTGTTGGTACTTCCCTTGCTCAAAGTAGAGATACGCGAGACCGCAGAGCGGATAGGCCACCTGGGGATGCGCTGGTCCCCATACCTGTTTCCCGATGCGCAGAGCCCGCTGATACAACGATTCCGCTTGCTCATACTGGGCACGGCCACAGAGGTAATCTGCCGCTTTTTGCAGCGCCTCAGCCAGTTCCCGGTCTCCTGCGCAATCCGGGATGGCGGCCGCGACCGTCAACACATGCGGCAGGAGGCGCTCACACTGCCCCCAGGCTTCGTGGGTAACGTCAGGAAACACCGCGTTGAGCGCTGCGACCACCCGCCTCAGCCACTCCGCTTGTTCCGGCTCGCTCATCTGCTCGCGCAGCACCGCTTGCACCAGGCGATGCATGGAGAGCGTGCGGGTTTCTGGCTGGCGTTGCACCAGCGACAGGCTTCGCAGGACAGCGATGACCTGGTCGAGTTGGCTGGGATCGGTAGCCAGGGACGCAAGCTCCGGTCCCAGGTATGCAGCACCCGCTACAAACAGCTCCTCGGGAATGGCTTCCGCGTGCAGCAAGGAGCACACGTGCAGCAGGTCCGCTGCCGCGCTCTGCTCTCGCTCTATCCGCTTACTCGCCAGCAAGAACGTGGCCGTCACAGAATGCGGATGATCTCCTCCCAGGACACCACGGCGATCCAGCAAGCGGGCGCGCTGCTGCTCATAGCGTTCGAGATAAGCAGACACACTACACCCCGTTTCCTCAATATAGGCTCCCGCCTGGTCGAGGGCCAGGGGAATCCCCTCCATGGCTGCCACCAGTTTTTCTGCCGCGGCATACTCAGCGGGCATGCTCACGGCAAGCTGGTGCATCCGCTCGCTCGTGGCTTCTGGCTCGAGCACTTTGGCCCGTCGCAACACAAACAACATTCCTTCCTCTCGCTCCATTGGCGCAAGGTCCATTCCCCACGCCAGCGTTCCGAGCGCCTGGTGGCGTGTAGTGATCAGGGTCGCGCCCTGCCGGGTTGGCGGCAGCAGACGTTGCAGCAGCTCCAGGTCTTCCACGTTATCCCAGATCAACAGCCACCGGCTATGGGTGCTCAGCCAGCGCTGCACCGCCGCCACAATGCGCTGCTGATCCGTTTCCTGTCGCTCGGGCAACTGTAACAGCTCGACGATGCGCAGCAGGCTCGACATGACATGTTCGATGGTTTCTGCTTCGATCCAGAAGATGGCGCTATACTCCAGGGCGTACCGGTAGGCATACTCCAGCGCGATCTGCGTTTTGCCGATCCCTCCCAGCCCGCGTAAGGCATACGACTGGGTGAGAGCGACCACCTGCTCCACATGCAGTTGCGTGTGCAGTGCCTCCAGAATCTCCTCGCGCCCGGTGAAGAATGGATTGCGCGGTAGAGGGACCAACCAGTGGGGAGAGAGCGCGGTCAAACTGGCCTCCAGCAGTTGGCG